>JDSF01000020.1_pt1 | contig 154770 bp, 202 predicted proteins | sample 199441 | NCBI WGS metagenome assembly JDSF01 (sample SAMN02592751, study PRJNA231836) | bioreactor metagenome | isolation source: continuous culture bioreactor denitrification-DNRA | place: Germany: Bremen
AATTGTTTTGATGCTTTTCAATTTGATTGTAATCAGTGACCCAGCCGTCCCCGATAGCGCTGTTTATCAATGTTGCAAGCTTTGGGTTTGAAGCTAGCAGCCATCTGCGTTGAGTAATTCCATTCGTCTTGTTGTTGAAACGGTCCTTGAAGATGAGATTGAATTGCGGGAACATGGACTTCTTCAACAGCTGGGAATGTAATTCTGCTACACCATTTGTGCTATGGCTTCCTATAATGGCAAGATGAGCCATACGAACCTGTTTTGGGTTTGTCTCTTCAATTATGCTTATCTTGCTGAGCATTTGCGGTTGCAGAGGGAAGTAGGAAACTGCCTGTTGCAGGAATCGGTGATTGATTTCAAAGATGATCTGCATATGGCGAGGAAGAATTTTCTGTAACATGGGGAGGGACCATTTCTCGAGTGCTTCAGGCATCAAGGTGTGGTTGGTGTAACCCATGGTTTTTACCGTAATCTCCCAGGCTTTGTCCCAATCGAGATTCTCTTCATCGATAAGGAGGCGCATCAATTCAGGAACAGCTAGGGAGGGGTGTGTATCATTGAGCTGGATTGCTGCGTAGTCTGGTAGTACTCCCCAGTTACTCTCTTTTCGCTTAAACCGGTTGATGATATCGGCAAGAGAGCAGGCTACGAAGAAGTATTGTTGTTTGAGTCTCAGTTCCTTTCCCATGTATAAGGTATCGTTGGGGTAGAGCACTTGGCTTAGGTTTTCTGCACTGATTTTGGAGCGAACAGCCTCGGTATAATCGCCATCATTGAATTCATGGAAATTGAATTCTTCCGGGCTTTTTTTGCAGACCAGAGGCGAAGGGTATTAACGGTCTTGCATCCATAACCGATGATTGGTGTGTCGTATGCAATGCCATTGACGACTTCTGAACCGCTCCACTTGAAACGATCGCGTCCGTGTTCTCTGATGACTTGGACCTCACCGCCGAATTGGACAGGGTACACTACATCTGGTCTATGGATTTCCCAAGGATTGCCATCACGCAACCAGTTATCCGGTTGTTCTGCTTGCCATCCGTTCTTGATCTGTTGGCGGAAGATTCCGTAGTTGTACCGAATTCCATATCCATATGCGGGAATCTCAAGGGTTGCCAGGGAGTCAAGGAAACAGGCTGCAAGTCTGCCAAGGCCCCCCCCATTTCCCAAACCAGCGTCTGGTTCAACCTCACTAAGTTCTTCATATGTATATCCCAGTGAGGAAAGGGCTTTCATGACTTCATCCTCAATACCGAGGTTGATAATGTTATTCGTCATTGCCCTGCCCATGAGGAATTCTAGGGAGAGGTAGTAGACCCTTTTTTTTGCTCCGTTTGCCCGTTGGGTCTTGCGGCTCTGGTTCCACTGATGAATGATTCTGTCCCGAACAGAGAGGGCGAGGGCTGTATATCGTCCTTCTTTCGTGGTATGATAAATATCTGCATCCTGACTATACTTGAGATGTTCGGCAAAGTCTTGGGCAATATCTTTGGCACGATGACCGTACTTGGTTTTTTTTGTTGATCCTGCATAGGAACTCCTTGTGTTTCGTGCAAATAGCACACCCTCACTATATAAGATTGGGGTTTTCTGAGCAACTGGTTCAACTTTTTTTTCTTCTTTATTGAACATGCATATTGACAAAAGACCTGCTCTTTGGTAAGTTTGCTTCTGCATGTTGCAGGTTGACTATCTCGTGGATTTGCCTGCAAGATGACCGACGCCCTTGTAGCTCAGTCGGTAGAGCACCACCATGGTAAGGTGGGGGTCAACGGTTCAAATCCGTTCGAGGGCTCTTTTTTTTATCCCCTTCCAGTGGGGAGTGGAATTGAGGTGAAAACTCACCGAGGAGCACGTAATGGCTGATTCAAAGAAAAAAAGGTCCTGTTGAGAAAATTGCTCTTCAGTGCACTGAATGTAAGCAGAAAAATTACACTACCGAGAAGAATCGGAGAAATACTCAGGGTAAGCTTGAGTTAAAGAAGTATTGTCCGTTCGAGCGCAAGCACACCTTGCACCGCGAGGCAAAAATTAAATAAGGTTGTTTCGATCGAGAAGCAAATAGGCCAATAGCTCCAACTGGTAGAGCGCTGGTCTCCAAAACCGGATGTTGAGGGTTCGAATCCTTCTTGGCCTGTTAGCTTCTCGATCATTTCCCTCAAGGAGCCCTTCAATGAAGAAGCTATTTAAGTATTTCAAGGAGTCTTCCCAGGAACTGAAAAAGGTTGTCTGGCCCTCCCGTGAAGCTGTCATTTCTTCCACAAAGGTCGTACTTGTGTCTACAGCCATCGTCGCAATATTCCTTGGGTTGGTGGACTTCCTCCTGCTTAAAGGTGTATTGTTTATTCTGTAAGGCGGAGTCATGGCTAAAGGCTGGTACGTAGTACACACATATTCTGGGTACGAACAGAAGATAGAGCGAATCATCAACAAGATGCGCGAGACCGATATGGACTTCGCGCTTGTTTGTACAGATGTCAAAGTTCCTTTTGAAACCGTTGTAGAGGTTAAGGAAGGGGTAAGACGTGAGGTGAAGCGTAAAATTCTTCCTGGGTATATCCTGGTTGAGCTTGACCTGCCTGATACAAGTTGGAAGACTTGGTGTTCACACATCAAGCGTATACAGGGAGTTACCGGGTTTGTTAGCCCGAGTGATAGCGTTAAGCCGCAACCCCTTACAGCAGCAGAAGTGAAAAAACCTTTTCCAGAAAACAGGTGATCTTCCTGCTGAGAAAGTGTTCAAACCCAAGCAGACCTTCTCCATTGGTGAGCAGGTACGCATTATTGACGGTCCTTTCGATTCCTTCACCGGAGTTATCGAGGAAGTCAATCTGGAAAAGGCCCGTATGCGGGTCAGCGTCGGAATTTTTTTTGGACGCTCCACTCCGGTTGAGGTGGATTTCCTCCAAGTAGAAAAGATTCTGTAGTAGTCTTTGGACTGGATTACTACACGAGATTTTTTCTGTTCTTTTACAACCGAGTCCATTTGTTTGTGATTACTCCCTCATTGTAAGATGAGGTGGGAGCCTGATCGTATGACAGGCGTTAATACCAGCGCACAATCCAATCCATAGGTTGGATTTATTGCGTAAGGAGAGAAACATGGCAAAGAAAAAGGTGTCTGCAATTATTAAGTTGCAGTGCCCTGCCCAGAAGGCTACGCCGGCACCCCCCCCAATCGGGCCCGCGCTTGGTCCCCATGGTGTCAGTGCCCCTAAGTTTGTCCAGGAGTTCAATGACAAGACAAAGAACTACGAACCTGGGCTCATTCTTCCCGTTATCATCACTGTGTATGCCGACAAGAGCTTCACGTTCATCCTGAAGACTCCCCCTGCTGCAGTACTCATCAAAAAGGCTCTCGGCCTGAGTAGTGGTAGTGGCAGTCCCAACAAGGTGAAGGTTGGCAAGCTCTCGCAGGACCAGCTGACTGAAATCGCAACAACCAAAATGAAGGACCTCAATGCAAATGACATCGAGGCTGCCAAGAAAATTGTTGCTGGAACAGCCCGCAGTATGGGTGTAGAGGTGGAGCAGTAGTATGAAACACGGAAAGAAGTATCGAGAAGCAATTAAGAATGTTGACCGTGAGAAGCTCTATACATTTGATGAGGCAGCAGCTTTGATAAAAGAGCTTGCTTTCGCTTCATTTGATGAGACTGTTGAAGTCTCCGTCAAGCTGACTCTCAAGAAAAGCCAGAGTGTTCGTGACACGGTAGTCCTTCCCAATCAGTTCTCCGCCCAGAAGCGTATCCTCGTATTCGCAAAGGGTGAGAAAGCAGAAGAAGCTCGTGAAGCTGGTGCAGCCTATGTTGGTGACACTGACCTGATCGAGAAGATTCGTGGCGGTTGGATGGATTTTGATGTGGCCGTCGCCACTCCCGACATGATGAAGGACGTAGGTCGTCTTGGTCCGATTCTTGGTCGTAGAGGCTTGATGCCGAACCCCAAGACCCAGACTGTAACTTTCGACATCAAGGGTGCTCTTGCTGAGTTGTCCCAGGGTCGTGTAGAGTTCCGTTCTGACAAGACCAACGTTGTACACCTTCCCATCGGTAAGGTCTCCATGGATCCAGCTTTGGTAAGTGAAAACGCTAAATCTGTTGTCAAGGAAATCGTCCGTAAGAAGCCATCTGACGCAAAGGCTGACTTCGTGGTCAGTATCGCACTTTCCTCCACCATGGGTCCCGGAGTCCGGGTCAATGTGAAGGATATGTCGGCCACGGTGTAAGAGGAGAAGCATAGTATGGATCATAAAACTCGTATTACCCCTGCGAAGGAAGAGGCCGTCAAGGCTTTGAAGGATGAGTTCAGCCAGTACACCGGGTACATCTTCACCGATTACCGTGGAATGACTGTTGAGCAGATTACCAGGCTTCGTAGAACTCTTATGGAAAAGGATGCAGCATTCCGTGTTGTTAAAACCGGTTTGCTAAGATCGCACTTACCGATCTGGATAGAACTGCTGATGACCAGCTTGTTGGACCCACCGCTATCGCTTTGGTGAAAGGTGATGAGGCCAATATTGTTGCCAAGGATCTGTTTGCAATCAAGAAAGAGGGTGCTTCCATTGAAGTGAAAGGCGCTCTCCTTGATGGTGAATTTTACAATGCCGAACAGATTGAGGCTTTCAGCAAGCTCCCAACCAGATTGGAGTTGATTGCATCCTTGATGGGAACCATGAAGGCTCCCGTGCAGAAGCTGGCAGCAACTTTGCTTGCCTATGTCGAGAATAATGGTGGCTCAGTGGAGTCTACCAGCGAAGAGAACTAGACACAGTCTTAGTCTTCACAGGTAACCTGCTATGACTGTGTAGATAGAAAACTGTATAAGGAGAAGATAATATGGCTACTAAAGAAGAGATTTTGGAATCAATCGCAAGTATGTCCGTCATGGAGGTCGCTGACCTCATCAAGATGATGGAAGAGAAATTCGGTGTCCAGGCTGCAGCTGCTGCTGTTGCTGCTGGTCCTGCAGCTGCTGCTGAAGCAGTTGAAGAGCCGACCGAATTCAACGTCATCCTCAAGCTGCAGATCCTACCAAGAAGATTGCTGCCATCAAGGAAGTCCGTGCTATCACCGGCCTCGGCCTGAAGGAAGCAAAGGAACTTGTTGAGGCTGGCGATAAGGTTGTCAAGGAAAGTGTCAGCAAGGCAGACGCAGATGCACTCAAGGAAAAGCTTGAGGCTACCGGCTGTACTGTTGAGGTCAAGCCCGTTGACTAACCTGAGCTTGGGAGCCAGGCAGCCCCTGGTTCCCTGCTCCTGTTCTTTGTAAGAGGGCGTTAGCCCGGTTCACCAAGCCACCGGATAGACACCGGTGGCCAACTGTGTCTTTGTTTTCCTTGTTATGCAAGGGATTATGTCTGTTTTCTTTTGACTTTGGAGGGTACATGATGGTTGCCAACGGCAAATCCATAACACGCACGTACATCGGTTCTGAACTACATGAAGTCTGTGAACTTCCCAACTTGATTGGAGTCCAGCTCGATTCCTATGAGAGGTTCTTACAGCTGGATCGCTGCCTGAAAGGGATGGCGCCAGATTCGTCGTACGGGCTGGAGGAAGTGTTCCAGTCAACATTCCCCATTGATAGTCCCAATGGCGAGATGCGTCTCGCTTACAAAGGTATACAATCGACTATGACAACATCAAGTTCTCCCAAATGGAGTGCAAGAAGAAGGGTCGATCCTATAGCGTACCCATCAAAGTCACGATCAGCCTCGAGTTCTCCAATGGAGAGATGAGGGAGAAGGAAATCTTCTTTGGGGATATCCCGCTGATGACCGATCGTGGCACATTTATTATCAACGGAGCAGAACGCGTTGTGGTCAGCCAGATCCACCGTTCTCCCGGTGTCATTTTTTCCAACGAAAAAAAGATGTCTACTCTTCCAGGATCATTCCCTACAGGGCTCTTGGTTGGAGTTTGAGATTGATGATAAAAAAAAGCATCTTATCTATACCAAGATTGATCGTAAGAAGCGTATCCTTGGTACGCTCTTCCTGCGTGCAATTGGGTTGGATTCTCGAGAAAAAAAATTCTTGAGCACTTCTACACAGGTGAAATGGTCGACCTTGTAGATGATGCTGATTTCAAATCAAGCTTGGAGAATCGATATCTCTACAAGGATGTGTATGCAACGGTTGAAGGAGCTTCTAAGAAAGTGCTCCGTGCCGGTGATATGCTGCATGCCCACGAGATTGATGAACTCTTAGGTTTGAAAGTAACTACAGTTGAGTTGGTCAATCTCCGTGGAGAAGGTACGCTGCACAGCGATATGATTCTCAACTGTTTTGAGATTGAGGATGCCAAATACACCCGTGAGGGATACGACGAGCCTACCAAGGAAGACGTACTCTCTCCCATTTTCTCAGTCTTGATGCCTGGTGAAATGATAGCTATCGAGCGTGCAGAACGTGATCTTCCTGACATGTTCTTTTCAAGCCGTCGCTATGACCTTGGGTCTGTAGGTCGTTATAAGTTCAACAAGAAGTTTGGAACTGGCAGTGAAGAGGAAGAAGAGATGGCTTCCACCGATCTGACTGTCCTTACTCCGCAGGATATCGTCAATACGATGGGATTCCTTATCAAGGTATTCATCCGTGAGGAAAATGTCGATGACATTGACCACCTCGGCAATCGTCGTGTTCGTTCAGTTGGAGAGCTTCTGCAGAATGCACTCAAGAGTGCGTTTGCCCGTATGGAGCGTATTGCAAAAGAACGCATGAATCTTGAGTCTGGTTCTGTAAAGCCACAGGACCTTATCTCCATCAAGCCAATTATTGCGGCCATCAAGGAGTTCTTTGGCAGTAGCCAGCTCTCCCAGTTCATGGACCAGGTTAACCCGCTTGCTGAGCTGACTCATAAACGAAGGCTCAATGCTTTAGGCCCAGGTGGTCTGAGCCGCGATCGTGCTGGTTTTGAAGTACGTGATGTTCACTACACACATTATGGAAGAATTTGTCCTATTGAGACTCCTGAAGGACCAAACATCGGTCTTATTGTCTCATTGGCAAACTATACTCGCATCAATCAGCACGGCTTCTTGGAATCCCCGTACCGAAAGGTAGTTAATGGGGTGGTTTCTAAGCAGTACCGCTACCTTGATGCAAATGATGAGGAGAAGTTCTTCATTGCCCAGGCGAATGCCAAGGTTGATGATGATGGCAACTTCCTCGACAAGGAAATTCCGGTTCGTCGCAGTGGGGATTACTCCACCAAGCCGGCAACCGACATTAAATACATTGACGTCTCTCCTAAGCAGGTGCTCAGTGTTGCAGCGTCCTTGATTCCATTCCTCGAGCACGATGACGCAAACCGTGCATTGATGGGATCAAACATGCAGCGCCAGGCTGTTCCCCTTGTCTTCCCCGAAACTCCCAGAGTTGGAACCGGTATGGAAGGAAAGGCTGCTTACGATAGTGGCGTCTTGGTAAAAGCAAAGCGTGCAGGAACTATTGCATATGTCAGTGCTGAGAAAGTAATGATCAGTGTTGATGATGCTGAGATTGAGGGTGAGATGGATGTCTACCCAATCCAGAAGTTCCAGAGAACCAACCAGGATACCTGTTTCAACCAGAAGCCGATTGTATCCTTTGGGCAGCACGTGGAAGCTGGAGCAGTACTTGCTGACGGTCCTGCAACTCAGGAAGGGGAGCTTGCTCTTGGTAGAAATATTCTCGTTGGATTCGTGCCCTGGCATGGTTATAACTATGAGGATGCGGTCCTGATCAGTGAGCGTGTTGTCAAGGATGACATTTTCACCAGTGTACATATCAAGGAATTCACAACCGATATTCGAGAGACCAAGCTTGGTCCCGAGAAGTTGACTCGTGATATTCCAAACACCAGCGAGAAGATGCTTGAGCAGCTTGATGAGGACGGTATCGTCCGCATTGGAACCATGGTTCGCCCTGGATCAATCCTGGTTGGTAAGGTAACCCCGAAGAGTGAGAGTGACACAACCCCTGAATTCAAGTTGCTTAACTCAATCTTCGGTGAAAAGGCAAAAGAAGTTCGTGATACTTCCTTGAAGGTACCCCATGGCACAGAAGGAACAGTCATTGATATCCAGCGCTTGAAGCGCAGTAACAATGATGAGCTTCCCCCTGGTGTTGAGGAGACTGTCAAGGTTCTTATTGCCACCAAGCGAAAACTTCGACAGGGTGACAAGATGGCAGGACGACACGGAAACAAGGGTGTTGTCAGCCGGATTCTCCCTGAAGAGGACATGCCATTCATGGAGGATGGTACTCCGCTTGATGTTTGTTTGAATCCACTTGGCGTTCCATCCCGAATGAACATCGGTCAGTTGATGGAGACTCAGCTCGGCTGGGCAGCTGTCAGGCTGGGTGAATGGTATTCCACTCCGGTTTTCCAGAGTGCCACCATGGATCAGATTGAGGAGATGATGCGTAGCGCAGGTCTTCCTGAAAATTCCAAGGTCAAGCTCTTTGATGGGCAGACCGGTGTACCGTTCGTCAATCCGGTATTCTGCGGTTATATCTATTACCTGAAATTGCACCACTTGGTTGATGACAAGATGCACGCTCGTTCCACAGGTCCTTACTCGCTGGTAACCCAGCAGCCACTTGGTGGTAAGGCTCAGTTTGGTGGTCAGCGACTTGGAGAAATGGAAGTCTGGGCGCTTGAAGCGTACGGAGCTGCAAATACCCTCCAGGAACTCTTGACTATCAAGAGTGATGACATGAACGGTCGTGTCAAGATTTATGAGAGTATTGTCAAGGGTGAACCAGCCTCTACTGCGGGAATGCCTGAGGCATTCAATGTATTGGTTCAGGAGATCCGTGGCTTGGCTCTGGATATGTCGGTGTATGACTCCAAGGGTCAGCAGGTGCCCCTTACCGAACGTGATGAAGAGTTGATCGCCAAGCAGTCGAAAGGCTCCCTCAACTAACCAGGAGAAATACAGATGAAGGAAATTCAAGATTTCGATAGCATCATGATAAAACTGGCTTCACCAGAACAGATCAGAGATTGGTCTTATGGTGAAGTGAAGAAGCCGGAGACGATCAACTACCGGACCTTGCGCCCAGAGCGCGATGGTCTGTTCTGTGAGAAAATCTTCGGTACCACCAAGGAGTGGGAGTGCTACTGCGGAAAGTTCAAATCGATTCGATACAAGGGTGTTATTTGTGACCGTTGTGGTGTTGAAGTAACGAACACCAAGGTTCGCCGTGAGCGTATGGGACACATATCCCTGGCTGCTCCGGTATCACACATTTGGTACTATCGCTCGGTTCCTAGCCGCATGAGCATGTTGCTTGATATCTCCCGTAATGCGCTGCAGAGTGTTCTCTATTATGAGAAATATGTGGTCATCAATGCTGGAGACACCAGCTTGAAGCCCAAGCAGTTGCTTAGTGAGGAGGAGTTCTGGCAGGCTCGTGAGCAGTATGGAGACTCTTTTGAGGCAGGTATGGGTGCAGAGGCAGTTCGCAAATTGCTTGTGAACCTCGACCTTGAAGAACTCAGCCGTGAACTGCGTGAACAGATGCGCCAGAAAGCCGACAAGGCTGACAAGCGTCTGCTCAAGCGAATCGAGGTATGTGAGAACTTCCGTGATAGTGGCAACCGCCCTGAATGGATGATTCTAACGGTTATTCCTGTTATTCCACCAGATCTGAGACCGATGGTCCAGCTCGATGGAGGAAGATTTGCAACCAGTGACCTCAATGATCTCTACCGAAGGGTAATCAATAGAAACAATCGTCTTGACCGCTTGGTCAAGCTAAATGCTCCTGATATCATCATTCGCAATGAAAAGCGTATGTTGCAGGAGGCTGTTGATGCGCTGTTTGACAACTCCAAGAGAAAGAGGGTAGTCAAGGGCGCAAGCAATAGGCCTCTCAAGAGTCTTTCAGACATGCTCAAGGGAAAGCAGGGCCGTTTCAGACAGAACCTGCTCGGAAAGCGTGTTGACTACTCAGGTCGTTCCGTTATCGTTGTCGGCCCAGAGCTCAGAATGCATCAGTGTGGTCTTCCCTCCAAGATGGCTCTTGAACTGTACAAGCCTTTCATTATGAAGAAGTTGGTACAGGATGGTGTTGTCTACAATATCAAGAAGGCAAAGAGTCTGGTCGAGGAAGAGACGGATGCCGTTTGGTCGATTCTTGACGATGTCGTCAAGGACCACCCGGTATTGCTCAACCGTGCCCCTACATTGCACCGTCTTGGTATACAGGCCTTTGAGCCGGTATTGGTTGACGGTAAGGCCATCAAGTTGCATCCATTGGTATGTCATGCATACAATGCAGACTTCGATGGTGACCAGATGGCTGTACACGTACCATTGACTCATGCCGCCCAGTTGGAATGCTGGACCTTGATGCTTTCGGTGACCAACCTTCTTGACCCTGCAAATGGTAAGCCAATTGTATATCCTTCTCAGGATATGGTCTTGGGTATCAACTATCTGACCCGTGATATGGATGGTGCACCTGGTGAAGGTAAGTATTACACCAGCATTGGAGAGTTGGAACAGGCAGTTGATAGTGGCTTGCTCTCTTACAATGCCAAAATTCGTTTTAGATTCGAGGATGGTACCCGTTTGGAGACAACTCCAGGAAGGGTATTGTTCAATGCAGCATTACCAGAAGGTGTTCCTTTCCAGAACACGACGATGGGTGATAAGGAGTTGAAGGCTCTCATTGGTGATACACTGAAGGCTAATGACAACTCGATTGCTGTTGAGATGCTTGATTCAATCAAGGATCTCGGATACCGATATGCAACATTCTTTGGTGCTACCATTGGTCTTTCAGACATGATCGTTCCTGAAGGAAAGGCAGAGCTCATGACAAAGGCCAATCTTGAGCAGCAGAAGATTCTTGACCAGTATCGTCAGGGTCACATCACTCAGGAAGAACGGTACAACAGGGTTATCGAAGTCTGGACTCAGACGAATGACCTGCTGACCGATGAGTTGATGAAGGAATTGAAGATTAGCCAGAATGGCTTTAATCCGCTCTTCCTCATGGCAGACTCAGGTGCTCGTGGATCAAAGACCCAGATCAGGCAGCTCGGTGGTATGCGTGGTTTGATGGCAAAGCCCAGTGGTGATGTTATCGAATTCCCCATTAAATCGAACTTCAAGGAAGGACTGTCGATCATTGAATTCTTTATCTCCACCAATGGTGCTCGTAAGGGCCTTTCCGATACCGCATTGAAGACTGCTGAGGCAGGATACCTCACCCGTCGTCTGGTTGATATCAGCCAAGACGTTGTGGTCAATGAGGATGACTGTCACACCATCAATGGTATCTGGCGTGGAGCACTCAAGGATGGTGACGAAATTGTAGAGAACCTTGCAGACCGCATTGTAGGGCGCTGTCCGGTAGAGGATGTATTGCATCCATTTACCCGTGAAGTCATCGCCGCTGCAAATGAGGAGATTGATGAGATCACTGCTCGAAAGATTGAGGAAGCTGGAATTGAACAGGTCCTCCTGAAGACAGTACTCACTTGTGAGGCTAAGCATGGTGTATGCCGTAAGTGTTATGGTCGAAACCTTGCTACGAACCGGCCGGTAGTTATCGGTGAGGCTGTAGGTATCATCGCTGCCCAGTCGATTGGTCAGCCTGGTACTCAGCTTACCATGCGTACGTTCCACGTTGGTGGTACAGCATCTACCAGTTCTGAGGAGAGTAAGCTCACCTTCAACTATCCGATTGTCATTGGCGCAATCACTGGTTCAATGGTAATCCGTGAGAGTGACAAGATGAAAGTGTTCACCCGTAAGGGCCACATCGAGTACTTCCGAGTGAACGCCATTATTGATGATACATTCTACGACAAGCTCCTTGTTGAGGATGGGCATATTGTAGCCAAGGGCACTCCGTTCTATGAAAAGGACGGTGAAGTGATTGAAAGTGAAGAGAACGGAACCGTCAGAATTTATGAGTCCAAGGTATATTTGATCGGTCATTCCACCACTCAGGTGGTAAAGGCTGGTTCAGAGCTCTTGGTCAAGAGTGGGGACTATTTGGAACCAAAAACTCCGCTCGTAACATTCGACCGTTCAGTGAGCCTGTAATTGCAGAAGAGGGAGGATTCTCCCACTTCGTTGATATCAAGCTGGGAACCACCCTGGTTGAAGAGGTCAATGAGGAAACCGGTAATATCGAAAAGAAGATTACCGAGCATAGCCTCGAGTCCTTGCAGCCTCGAATTGAGATTACCAGTGAGGAACATGGAAAGGGAGAAGTGCTTGCAGTCTACTTGTTGCCTGGTGGATCCTATATCCAGAGCCAGGACAATGTGAAGATTGATAAGGGCATGATTCTCGCCAAGCTGCTTAAGGAAGGAACTAAAACCAAGGATATTACTGGTGGTCTTCCCCGTGTCGGAGAGTTGTTTGAGGCTCGCCGGCCGAAGAATGCTGCAATCCTTGCACAGGTTGCTGGCTTGATTAGCTTCGGCAATATTGTGAAGGGTAAGCGTACCATCTTGGTAACTGACCCATTCGGCAACGAATACAAACATATGGTACCGATGGGAAGAAACCTGTTGGTCCGTGATGGTGATTCGGTCGAAGCTGCTGAGCCTTTGTGTGACGGATCTGTGGATCCCCATGACATCCTTGATATCCTTGGGGAGAATGCATTGCAGTCCTTCCTCGTGGATGAAGTCCAGGAAGTCTATAGAATGCAGGGTGTACAGATCAACGACAAGCACTTGGGTGTTATTGTCAGGCAGATGCTGCGTAAGGTTGAGGTGGTTCATGTTGGTGATACCAATTTGATCCATGGCCAGCAGGTGGATAAGTATCGGTTCTTCGAGGAGAACGACCGGGTGATTACTGAAGGTGGTGAGCCTGCTGTTGCACAGCCACTGCTGCTTGGTATCACGCGAGCGTCCTTGAGTATCGACTCATTCATCAGTGCAGCATCCTTCCAGGAGACAACCAAGGTCTTGACAAATGCAGCAATAGCTGGTAGTAAAGATGAGTTGCGTGGTTTGAAAGAGAACGTCATCATCGGTCACCTGATTCCTGCTGGAACTGGTATGCGCATCTACCGCGATGTTAAGCTCAAGGATGAGGAGTTGCTGAGACTGCAGCAGAGAGTTGATGCAGTAAAGGCTTCAAGGCATCAGGAGATGGTCGCAGACGATGAGTTTGATGTTGAAGATTTGGCAGACATGAAATCCGTGGGTGATACCGTGGATGTGGACGATTCTGACGAGGATTGACTTATGCGCCTGTTGGCGCATCTGCAGCCTTGCCGGACCGTGTAAAACCACACCGCTGTGTCCATGCTGGGTACGGATTTTACATATGACGTGTTGCCCGTAGGGGTGGCACAGATCCCTGTGTTTGTGAGAAGCAGTGGGTCAAAGAAAGAAAAGGGAGTGTGTCGATAAGATGCCTACTATTAATCAGCTGATCAGAAAGGGAAGAAAGACCATTGTCCAGAAGACAAAGTCCCCAGCCCTCGAAGGTTGTCCCCAGAAGCGTGGCGTATGCACCAGGGTCATGACCGTAACCCCGAAGAAGCCGAACTCTGCTTTGAGAAAGGTCGCACGTGTGCGTCTTTCCAATGGTATTGAAGTTACCGCCTATATCCCCGGTATCGGACATAACTTGCAGGAGCACTCGGTAGTACTCCTTCGTGGTGGAAGGGTCAAGGACCTTCCCGGTGTTCGCTATCACATTGTTCGTGGTGCCAAGGATACCCTTGGTGTTGCAGATCGTAAGAGAAGCCGCTCCAAATACGGCGCCAAGAAGCCCAAGGCTTGATAAGGGAGGAGTTGGAATATGTCTAGAAGAACTACTGCTCCCGTCAGGGAAGTGTTGCCGGATCCCATCTATGGGAGTGTTATTGTTGAGAAGTTCATCCGTCGCATGATGTACGATGGAAAGAAGTCCCTCAGCACCAAGATCATTTACAATGCCATGTTGACCATTGGTGAGAAGTCAGGCGAAAAGCCGCTTGATGTTTTCCTCAAGGCCCTGGAAAATGTAAAGCCAGTTGTTGAGGTTAAGAGCCGCCGTGTTGGTGGTGCAACTTACCAGGTACCTGTGGAGATTCGTGAGAATCGCCGTGAGGCCCTTGCAATGCGTTGGATTATCGCCGCTGCTCGTTCCCGTAATGGACACAGCATGGCCGAGAAGCTTGGCGCAGAGCTCTTGGATGCCTACCAGAATACTGGTTCTGCCTTCAAGAAGAAGGAAGATACCCACAGAATGGCAGAGGCCAACAAGGCTTTCAGTCATTACCGTTGGTAAACAAAAAAACCAAAAAAAGACCGGCTTTTCCACTGTGAAGGGCCGGTTTTTCTTTATCTTTATAGAATTAATCTTAATCGCTTGACATAAAAACTGCTTTCCCGTATATTGCTAAAGGTGTCCGCATAGGTACGTATATGTGGCAGTATGTAGAGCCAAACCAATTATTGCTGAAGCAATGATAAGGTGGTTTCAGGCAGTACAAAGTTTTTTTTATAAACTTATACTATGTCGTCAGGATGGGTCCTCCAGACCTGCCGACCTCTGGAATCCTCTTATGTTTTGTTTCCCTGTAATTAGTTTGTCTCAATCGAAATGGTAAAGGCTTTGGGCTTTATGAGCACATATTAATTATTTTTTTTGTGACTAACATTGGATGTCACAAGGAGGAAATGATGGCAAAAGAGAAATTTCAGAGGACGAAGCCACACGTAAACGTAGGCACCATCGGTCACGTTGACCATGGTAAGACTACCCTTACCGCAGCAATTACCATGCACTGTGCTAAGTTGTTTGGCGATAAGGCACTTGCTTACGATTCAATCGACAACGCCCCTGAGGAAAAAAGAGCGTGGTATTACCATTAACACCAGACACGTTGAGTATCAGTCTACTAATAGACACTATGCACACGTTGACTGCCCGGGACACGCTGACTACATCAAGAACATGATCACCGGTGCTGCACAGATGGACGGCGCCATCATCGTCGTTGCAGCAACTGACGGTGCTATGGCACAGACCAAAGAGCACATCTTGCTCGCTCGCCAGGTTGGTGTACCTTGCTTGATCGTTTTCATCAACAAGACTGACCAGGTTGACGATCCTGAGTTGATTGACCTCGTTGAAGAAGAAATGCGCGACCTGCTCACTGAGTATGGTTTCGATGGCGAGAATACTCCTGTCGTTCGCGGTTCTGCTTTCAATGCAATGAGCAATCCTGATGATCCAGAAGAGACCAAGTGCCTTGACGAGTTGCTTGATGCAATGGATAACTTCATTCCGCTTCCGGAGCGTGCTGTTGACCAGCCCTTCTTGATGCCGATTGAGGATATCTTCTCCATCTCCGGCCGTGGTACTGTTGTTACCGGTCGTATCGAGCGTGGTATCATCAAGGTTAACGAAGCTGCTTCAATTGTTGGTATCCGTGATACCCGTGACACTGTTGTTACTGGTGTTGAGATGTTCAACAAGTTGCTCGACGAAGGTCAGGCTGGTGATAACATCGGCGCACTGCTTCGTGGTGTTGACAAGAAGGACGTTGTTCGCGGCCAGGTTCTTGCAAAGCCCAAGTCCATCAACCCCCACGCCAAGTTCTCCGGTACTGTATACGTACTGAGCAAGGACGAGGGTGGTCGTCACTCCCCATTCTTCAGCGGCTATCGCCCGCAGTTCTACTTCCGCACCACTGATATCACTGGTACGGTAAACCTGCCTGAAGACAAGCAGATGGTTCTGCCTGGGGATCACACTGACATCATTGTTGAGCTCATTCACCCTGTCGCCATGGACAAGGGACTCCGTTTCGCTATCCGCGAAGGTGGTAGAACCGTTGCTTCTGGTCAGGTAACAGAGATCATCGAATAACTTTACCGACGAATGTCTTGCCATCATCAAATGATGGTGGCAAGGCCCGTTTTTTTGGAGGAATAATGGCTAAAGAGAGAATTCGAGTTAGGCTGAGAGGTTTTGATATTGAGCTGGTTGAACAGAGCTCAAAAGCAATCGTAGATACCGTTGTCAGGGCTGGTGCTACAGTGTCAGGTCCTGTACCTCTCCCGACCCGTATCAACAAGTACACTGTCCTGAGATCGCCCTTTGTCAACAAAAAGTCTCGTGAACAATTTGAGATGAGAACCCACAAAAGGTTGATTGACATTTTGGATCCTACATCAAAAGTCATGGATGCCCTCATGAAGCTTGAGCTCCCTGCCGGTGTGGATGTAGAGATTAAACAGTAAGAGAGTTGAGGTAAGAGATGTTAGGGCTTATCGGCAAAAAAGTTGGAATGACACAGGTGTTTGATGCGCAAGGCAGGCTCACACCAGTGACTGTAATAAAAATAGAGGGCAACGTTGTTGTCTCGGACCGCAATGAGGAGAAGAATGGATATTCTGCTGCTGTATTGGGTTCGATTGACAAGAAGAAAAGCACTATCACCAAACCATATGCTGGACAGTTCAAGGAAGTATGTGAACCGAAGCAGCATGTAATGGAATTCCGTGACTATGATCGTGAGGTCGCAGTCGGCGAGGTGTTGGGCGTGGATATATTTAAGGACATCTCCTTTGTGGATGTCACCGGGACTTCTAAAGGTAAGGGTTTTGCCGGCGGTATGAAACGACATGGCTTTAAAGGCGGTCGAGCTACCCACGGTTCCAAATTCCAATCGCGACATCGGCGGTACGTCAATGTCTTCCACCCCTTCCCGCACATTCAAAGGTACTCGGATGGCTGGTCACATGGGTAATGAGAGGACGACGGTCCAGAACCTGAAGGTAGTCCGTGTCGATGAAGAGATGCAGGTCCTTATGGTTAAGGGAGCAATCCCTGGCCCCGCCCAGAGTGTCGTCATCGTCAAGAAAGCGATCAAGAAGTAGGGGCGAGATATATGGAAACGAAAGTCTTTTCAATCGACGGCAAAGAGGTCCGAACCCTCGTGTTGAATGATGAAGTATTCAACAGAGAGGTTAGTGATGGTACCATTTATTATGCCGTAAACAGCGAGCTTGCAAACCACCGTGTTGGTACTGCAAGTACTAAGACCCGCGCAGAGGTCAGATACAGCAATAATAAGCCATACAAACAGAAGGGTACTGGTAACGCACGTGCCGGTGACAAGAAAAGCCCTGTAAGAGTTGGTGGTGGAACGATTTTTTGGACCCAAGCCGCGAGATTATAGTATTACCCTCCCCAAGAAGATGAAGAGGCTTGCAATGAAGAGCCTGTTGTCTATGGGAGTCAAGGAGGATCGTCTCGTTGTTGTAGAGGATTTCTCCATCGAAAGTGGCAAAACCAGGGATCTGGATAAGATTCTTAAGAACTTCGTCGAGGATGAGAGCAGAACCATTCTGATCCTTAAAGATGACGATGCAATGGTGCGCCGTGCTGCAAGGAACATTCCGTACCTGCGTGTTCTTTCTTACAACAAGCTTTCTGCTAAGGAGTTGTTGTACGGGAGAAAGCTCCTGGTTCTGGAAGGGGCTGCTAAGAATTTGAATGAATTCTACGGCGACAAATAAGGGGACCGGAAATGAGAGCAGACCAAGTTATTATTGAACCCGTCCTGAGTGAGAAGACCAATCTTGCTCGCGAGGGCGAAACAAAGAAGTATTCGTTCAAGGTCCGTATGGACAGCAACAAGTATCAGATCATGGCAGCTGTTAAAGAGCTCTTTGGTGTTGAAGTTGCAGCTTGTAACGTGATGATTGTGAAGGGCAAGCCAAAGTATTCCCGCGGTAAGGGTGGTTCCATCCTTGGAAACACCGGTAACTGGAAGAAGGCTGTCGTAACCCTGGCCAAGGGTGATACCATCCAGGCCATCGAAGGCGTATAAGGAGAAGTTGGATTATGGCACTTAAATCATACAAGCCCAATACTCCCGGCCTTCGCCAGAAGACCACTTTGGTCTTCAGCGAGCTGACTGCCAGCAAGCCTGAGAAGTCGTTGACCAGTGGTCTTAACAAAAAAGGCAGGTCGGGATACCTTCGGGCGCATCAGTGTTCGCCGTAGAGGCGGTGGCCATAAGCGTGCATATCGTACTATCGATTTCAAACGCGACAAATACGGGATTCCCGGTGTTGTGAAGACAATCGAATACGATCCGAACCGCAGTGCAAACATTGCATTGGTATTTTATGCCGATGGTGAGAAGCGCTACATGATTGCTCCCAGGGGAATCAAGGTTGGAACCACTGTAATTAGTGGACCAGACGCCCCGATTCAGGTAGGAAATTCTCTTCCTTTGAAGAAAGTTCCTCTTGGCCTTGTGGTGCATAATGTGGAGTTGACCCTCGGTCGTGGTGGACAGCTTGTCCGCAGCGCTGGTTTGGGAGCTACCCTGGTTGCTAAGGAAGGAGACTATGTCACCCTCCGCTTGCCTTCAGGCGAAATGCGCATGGTGTTTGGTGAGTGCTACGCTACCCTCGGGCAGCTTGGCAACGAAGATCATATGAACGTCACGCTCGGAAAGGCTGGTGCAAGTCGCCACCTTGGAAGACGGCCGAAGGTTCGAGGTGTAGCAATGAACCCGATCGATCACCCACATGGTGGTGGTGAAGGTAAGACTGCTGCAGGTCGTAACCCTGTGTCCCCTTGGGGCAAGCCGGCGAAGGGTGGAAAGACCCGTTCCAAGAAAAAAAACCTTCCGGTGCATTCATCGTTAAGAAGCGGAAGTAGGAGTAGAAAGTGGCTAGATCAATCAAAAAAAAGGTCCTTTTATTGAAAAGAAACTGTATAAGAGGATTCAGGAGTCTCTTAAGACGAATCAGAAGCAGATGATCAAGACTTATTCCCGCTGTTCTACGATCATCTGAAATGGTGGGGTTCACGATTTCTGTGTACAACGGAAAAAAAACCTGGATTCCGGTATATGTAACGGAGAACTTGGTAGGACACAAACTCGGTGAGTTTTCTCCCACCAGAATTTTCCGCGGTCATGCTTCCGACAAGAAGGTTGGGTAAGCGGTATGGGTAGTAAGATGGAAGATAAACAAGGTTATTCAGCAACTGCCAAATTTCTGATGGTATCTCCTTCCAAGGTTCGCCCGGTCGCCAATCTTGTTCGGAATAAGTCGTATGTGGAAGCAGTAGCAATTCTTGAGGCTATGCCTCAGAAGGGATCGAATTTGATCCTTAAGTTTTGCAATCCGCTTGTGCAAATGCGCTTGATCAGAACAAGAAGATCGACGAAGAGAATCTTGTGATCAAGGAGTTGCAGGTTAACGAGGGTCCAAGGCTCAAGAGAGTCTGGCCGAGATCCCATGGAAGACGGGATATTCTGCTTAAGAGGATGTCACACATTACCGTCGTCGTTGACGAAAAAAAAGCAAGCGTGAGGAAGTAAATGGGCCAGAAAGTTAATCCTATTGGGCTCCGTCTTGGAGTCAACAAGACCTGGAAGTCCAAATGGTATGTGGACCCCAGGGAGTATGCGGACACTCTGCATGAAGATCTGAAGCTGAGAAAGGCTTTGGTTGAATGCCCTGAAGTCCAGGGTGCTGAGATTTCGGATGTTGAAATCATCCGTAAGCCCCAGCGCATTACGATTGTGATCACCACCAGCCGTCCTGGTATCATCATTGGTAGCAAGGGTGCAAATGTCGAGAAGCTTGGAGCACGTCTCCAGAAGCTTTCCGACAAGAAGGTGCAGATCAAAATCAAGGAAATCAAGAAGCCAGAGGCTGATGCCCAGCTGATTGCCTTAAACGTTGCTAGACAGCTCGTAAGCCGCGGTTCATTCCGTCGCTCTATGAAGATGGCTGTTTCCAAAGCAATGCAGAACGGTGCTCAGGGTGTTAAGATCCGGCTCTCCGGTCGTATCGGTGGTGCAGAAATTGCACGCTCGGAGTGGATGAAGGAAGGAAGAATTCCTCTTCACACACTGCGCAGTGACATCGACTACGGATTCACCACAGCTAATACCTCCTTTGGTGTCATTGGCGTCAAGGTGTGGGTGTACAACGGTGAGATCTACGATCGTGCAGTCAAGAACGACGCCGGTGGTTTGGTGAAAAAAGCCGACCAAGAGCGAAGGTGTTGAGGCAAGGAGTTAGTAGGCCATGCTTAGTCCAAAGAGAATTAAACACAGAAAGAAACAGCGTGGCACCACTGATGGTGTTGCACATCGCGGGACTACCATTGCTTTCGGTGAATTCGGTTTGCTCGCACTTGAGCCGAAGTGGATCACCAATCGCCAGATTGAGGCAGCCCGTATCGCTATGACCCGTCATATTAAGCGTGGTGGTAAGGTATGGATCAGGATTTTCCCTGACATGCCCTATACCAAAAAGCCCGCTGAAACCAGACAGGGAAACGGTAAGGGTAACCCTGAAGGTTGGGTCGCTGTCGTGAAGACCGGCGCTGTGATGTTTGAAATGGGTGGCGTTCCTGAAGAGCTCGCTCGCGAGGCTTTGGAGCTTGCAGCTTCTAAGCTTCCGATCAAGACGAAGTTTGTCGCCAGAAGGGAAGTGGAGTAAGAGTATGAAGAATTCATATAAAGATTTGACCCTTGACGAGCTGGTAGCCAAGAAGGAGCAACTTCACAAGGAGTACTTCGACCTTCGTATGGGAAGAGTGCTCGGACATGTGGAGAATCCACTTGCTGTTCGTACCGTCAGGAGGAACATCGCTCGTGTGAATACCCGTATTCGTGAGTATGAACTCGGAATTCGGAACGTGGCAAAGTAAGGGAGAGCGATTCAGATGGAAGCTAATAAAAAAAAGTTTTACCGGCCGGGTGGTCAGTGACAAGATGGATAAGACGATTGTCGTAGCCGTTTCCTCAAGAAGACTGCATCCCCTGTATAAGAAGTATGTGACTACCACCAAAAAGGTGAAGGCACATGATGAGAGGAACGAGGCAAATATCGGCGACACCGTACGTGTTTTAGAATGCCGCCACATCAGCAAGGATAAGTGCTGGCGTCTCGTGCAGATCGTCGAGCGCGCTCGCTAATAGGAGAGAGACGATATGGTACAGATGCAGACCTATTTGAATGTAGCGGATAACAGTGGTGCAAAGCGTGTGCAGTGCATCAAGGTTCTTGGCGGAAGCATCGCTATGTTGCCGGTGTTGGTGACATTATTGTCGTGGCCGTAAAGACCGCATTGCCTAACGGCGCCATTAAAAAAAAGGTGACGTCATGAAGGCAGTCATTGTCCGAACGAAGAAGGAATACCGCAGACCTGACGGTACCTATATCAGGTTCGATGACAACGCTTGCGTTATCATTGATGCCAACAATAACCCGCGCGGTAAGCGTATCTTCGGACCCGTAGCCAGAGAGCTGCGTGATGGGTACATGAAGATTGTTTCTCTCGCGCCGGAAGTGTTGTAGGAGTATACACATGAAGCTTAAGAAGAACGACACCGTAATGATCATTGCCGGTAAGGACAAAGGAAAGTCAGGCAAGATCGTGAAGGTAGACCGTGAGAAAGAGAGGGTCGTTGTCCAGGGTGCCAACATGGTGAAAAAATCCATGCGTAAGAAAAACCAACAGGATAAGGGCGGCATCGTGGAAATTGAGGCACCAATCCATGTTTCAAATGTAACATACGTCACCGGAAAAGGTGAAACTACAAGGATTGGATACAAGTTTGATGAAAGCGGAAAGAAAGTCCGTTATGCCAAGAAAACCGGGGAAGTAATCTAATGGAAAAGTTTATACCAAACCTTAAGAAAAAAAATACCTGGAAACAGTAGCTCCTGCTCTGTTCGAAGAATTTGGCTATAGCTCCAAAATGCAGACCCCCGCTCTCGAGAAGGTTGTTGTCAGTGTCGGTGTCGGCGAAGCCATTACCAATAAGAAGCTCCTCGATGCTGCTGTCAAGGAGCTTGAGCAGATTACCGGTCAGCATGTTTTGAAAACCAAGGCCAAAAAGTCCATCGCAAACTTCAAGGTGCGTGAAGGGTATGAAATTGGCGCAATGGTGACACTACGTGGTGAAAACATGTGGTTCTTCCTGGAGAGGCTGATCAGCATCGCTCTTCCCCGCGTTAAGGACTTTAGAGGTGTCAAACCCAACGCTTTTGATGGGCATGGGAACTATTCTCTCGGTATTACCGAACAGATTATTTTCCCTGAGATTGACTTCGATAAGATCGAACGCGTCAGCGGTTTGAATGTCGCCATTGTAACGACCGCAAAGACCGATGAAGAAGCTACGCCCTGCTTGCAAAGCTTGGCATGCCCTTCAGTAAATAAGGGGTAAGAGACATATGGCAAAGAAATCAATGATCGTAAAGGCCAAGAGAGAGCCTAAGTTCAGCACCAGACACGTCAATCGCTGCAGAATTTGCGGCAGACCCCGTGGCTATATGCGCCAATTCGACATGTGCAGGATCTGTTTCCGTAAATTGGCTAGTGAAGGCCAGATTCCTGGTGTTACCAAATCCAGTTGGTAGGAGAGAAAAATGGCTGTAAGTGATCCAGTAGCTGATATGCTGACTAAGGTTAGAAATGCTAACATGGCCAAGCATGAGAAAGTAGATGTTTCTACTTCTAAGATGAAGCTTCAGATAGTGAAGATTCTAAAGAATGAAGGATATATCAAGAACTTCAAGAAGGTGACCAAGGATGGGATTTCCTATATCCGAGTTTTCCTGAAGTATGATGATAATCAGAGTCCAGTGCTCCATGGGATTCAACGCATTAGCACCCCTGGCCGTCGTGTTTACACCGGCTATCGTGAGATGCCCCGTGTGTACAACGGACATGGCGTCGTTGTAGTGTCTACTTCTTCGGGTGTCATCACCGGGAAGAAGGCTACAGAGAACAAGGTCGGTGGCGAGCTGATCTGCTCTATTTGGTAAGGTGGTAAAGAAATGTCCAGAGTTGGAAAATTGCCAATCACAGTACCGCAAGGGGTCAAAGTTGCCATCAACGGTGGTTTGATTAATGTAGAAGGTCCGAAAGGAAAGCTCAGCTGTCCAACCCGCCCTGAGGTTGTGATCAACATAAAGGAATCCGAAATTAATGTGGTTCCTAGGGATGAGTCCAAGGAAAGCAATAGTTTCCAAGGTCTCTACCGCCAGTTGGTTAGCAACATGGTTATTGGAGTGTCCAAAGGATTCACCAAGACCCTTATAATCAACGGTGTCGGTTTCCGTGCTGACCTGAAGGCCAACATACTGACCCTCAACCTCGGGTACTCCGAATTGATTGAAGTTGTACTTCCCCAGGGAATCACTGCTACCGTGGAAAACCCCAATAAGGTTACCATCAGCGGTATCGACAAGCAGCTCGTCGGGCAGACTTGTGCAGAGATCCGTTCCCTCCGAGAACCTGAGCCATATAAGGGTAAGGGAATTCGGTATGAGGACGAGGTGATCAGGCGCAAGGCTGGTAAGACAGCTTCAGCTAAGAAATAGTGGGTAGGTAGATAAGATGAATAGAGTTATCGATAAAAGAAGGAAACTTGCTCGTCGTAAGTATCATATTCGTAAGCACATCTCCGGTACCGCAAGTAGGCCGAGAATGAGCGTGTTTCGCAGCAATTCCCACATGTATGTACAGGTCATCGACGATGTAGCTGGTAACACCCTCGTTGCTGCTAGCACCATGGAGAAAGAGCTCAAGGGCTTGAAGAACACGGTAGCAGATGCAGCAAAACTCGGGGAAACCATTGGTAAGAGAATGCTCGAGAAGCAGATCGACACCTGTGTGTTTGATCGTAATGGCTATCTGTTCCACGGAGTTGTCAAGAGCATCGCAGATGGCGCACGCAAAGTTGGCGTAAAGTTCTAGGGGGGGGATACTGTGGATAGATCGAGAGATAGAGATAGAGATAAGAACGACGGGTATGTCGAGAAGCTGATCAAGCTGAACCGTGTTGCCAAGGTTGTCAAGGGTGGTAGAAGGTTCTCCTTCTCTGCACTGGTAGTCGTTGGTGACCAGAATGGTAAGGTTGGATATGGTTTCGGTAAGGCCAATGACGTCACTGAGGCGATCAGAAAGGCTGTCGATCGTGCTAAGTCAAGCATGATCGTGGTACCGATGAAGAAGACAACTATTCCTCACGAGATCTTGGGAAACTACAAGAGTGCTAGTGTACTCCTGAAGCCTGCAAGACCTGGTACGGGTGTTATTGCCGGTGGTGCAGTTCGCGCTATTTGTGACGTCTGTGGTATCTCTGATATCCAGGGCAAGTCACTTGGCTCCAAGAATGCAATCAATACGGTAAAGGCTGCCTTCAATGGTTTCGAGAATCTTTTCGATGCCAAAGTGGTTGCAAAGAATCGGGGCAAGTCCCTGAATGAGATGTGGGGGGGGTAAGAGATGGCTGATGCAAAGAAAATCAAGGTTACCCTTGTCAGAGGACTTTCCGGTTCGTTGCCTAAGCAGCGTAGGACGGTGAAGGCTCTCGGACTTGGCAAGATTTCCAGCTCGGTTGTGCACGATGCTACTCCCGCTACGCTTGGGATGGTCCGTGTAGTAGCACACCTTGTGAAAGTCGAGGAGATGTAAAATGGGACAGATTCATGCACCGAAAGGTGCCAATAAGAAAAAGACAATCGTTGGACGTGGCGCGTCCTCGAAGGGTCGCTCCTGCGGTAGGGGTCATGATGGACAGAATTCCCGCTCCGGTGGTGGTGTTCGTCTCGGCTTCGAAGGTGGCAGATGCCTTTGTACAGACGTGTTGCCCGTAGAGGTTTTTTTTCCAACAGCGTATTTAAGAAAGAGTATGCCGTTGTCTCCCTTGATGTTATTTCTGCTAACTTCGAAGATGGAGATGTAGTTACCCTTGACGCCTTGAAGGACGTTGGGTTGGTTAAGGGCCACAATACACAGGCGAAAGTTCTGTGTAATGGAGAACTTACCAAGAAGGTAGTCATTGACGGTTTGAAGGTTTCCGCTACTGCAATCGAGAAGATTACAGCTGCGGGTGGCGAGATTAAATAACAAAGAAGGGCTTTATGGCAAACTCCTTAGTTGAGATGTATAGAATCAAGGATCTCCGGAAAAAGATTTTCATTACCCTAGGCTGCTGATTGTCAGCAGGATCGGGGCAGTGATTCCTATTCCTGGGATTGATCCGGAAGTTCTGAAACTGTTTTTTTTCTATCCCAGAGTTCAGATTCAAATATCGGTCTAACCGAATATCTGAACTTCTTTTCGGGTGGTGCGTTCTCCAACTTTTCTCTGTTTATGTTGGGTGTCATGCCGTACATCAGTACACAAATTATTGTGCAGCTGTTGATGCTGGTTATCCCTTCACTGAAGAAGCTGGCTCAGGACCATCCGGGCATAAGAAGATTCAGCAGTACACCAGATATGGTACGATTGTAGTTTGTCTGATTCAGTCGTATGTAATCACCATCTACGCCAACTCCATTCCCGGCGTGATGACAATGAGCACCGTTCCGTTCACGTTGGTAGCTATGCTTACCGTCACGACTGGATCGATGCTGTTGATTTGGCTCGGTAATAAGATCACCCAGTGGGGTATCGGAAACGGTATCAGTCTGTTGATCTTCGCCGGTATTGTTGCAAGATTCCCCGAAGCCGTATCGGTTCTGTTCAGAAGCATCTCCGCGGGTGTTCTGAATCCAATCGTCGTCTTGGTAGTCTTTGTAATGTTCTTGGTCGTTGTTGCTCTCGTCGTGTATGAAGAGCAGGGCGTAAGAAAGATTCCCGTGAACTATGCCAAGCGTGTAGTTGGCCGTAAGATGTACGGTGCACAGAGCACTTACATCCCTATTAAGGTCAACCCATCAGGTGTTATTCCGGTAATTTTTTTGCAAGTGCTTTGCTTTCCTTCCCGTTGCAGATCGCAACTACATTGGGACAAGAGGTGAGGTGGCTTGCTGCCTTCGCTAATTGGTTGAGTCCACAGGGTGCCCCCCCTATCTGATTATCTACGCCCTGTTGATCATAGGGTTTGCCTTCTTCTATACCCAGGTTTCAATGAACCCGGTGGAGATGGCCAAACAGATTCGTGAGAATGGTGGTTCAGTTCCCGGCGTACGTTCCGAGAAACTGGAAGAGTACCTTACTAAGGTGCTTAATCGCATTGTTCTCCCTGGCTCCCTGTTCTTGCTTTTATCGCTTGATTCCTACGCTGGTGCAGATGTTCTTCAACTTCCCTGCATCTGTTGCAATGCTTTTCGGTGGAACGTCACTGCTGATTCTTGTCGGTGTTGACTTGGATACTATGCGACAGATTGAAGGTGTGATGAAGATGCACCACTACGATGGTTTCAATGTTGACGGCAAGAAGAGGAAGTCGAAACACATTTAGGCTAGGAGCTAGAACATGAAAGTAAGAGCAAGTGTCAAACCGATTTGTGACAAGTGCAAAGTAGTCAGACGGAATGGGGTGGTCCGCATAATTTGTGAGAACCCCAAGCACAAGCAGAGACAGAGATAAACAGGGTTCGGCGCAAGCCTTCCACTCTATTAGAGAAATTCAGGAGGCCATGAATGGCGAGAATTGCAGGTGTAGATTTGCCGAACAAGGCAGTAAAAATCGCCTTGACCTATATTTATGGGATTGGTAGGTGTTCGGCGGTTGAGATTTGTGAAAAAACAAAAATTGATCCCGATACAAGTATTAATACCCTTTCCAGTGATGACCTGGCAGTATTGCGTAAGGTGATCGAGGAAGAGTACAAAGTAGAAGGACGTCTGAGAACAGAGGTAGCTCTGAATATCAAGCGCCTTATGGACATCGGTTGCTATCGTGGCCTTCGTCATCGTAAGGGTCTTCCCGTAAACGGACAGAGGACGAAAACCAATGCCCGTACTCGCAAGGGTAAGAAGAAGACCGTTGCGTCCAAGAAGAAATAAGGAGCAGATAGCACATGGCTACTATTAAACGTAAAGTCAAGAAAACGGTATATGAAGGCAATGTCTATATCCAGGCGACCTTTAACAATACCATTGTTACCGTTACCGATCTAAACGGAAATGCGGTATCTTGGGCGAGTGCCGGAGGACTTGGTTTCCGTGGCGCTAAAAAAAAGTCCACCCCCTATGCAGCACAGACTACTGCCGAGAAGGCTGCCAAGGCTGCTATGGACAGTGGATTGCAGGAAGTGAACGTATTTGTGAAGGGACCCGGTGTTGGACGTGAAAGCGCCATCAGGACGTTGGGTGTGCTCGGGCTTAAAGTCCGTTCCATTCGTGATGTCACCCCCCATCCCACACAATGGATGCAGACCTCGCAAGATAGAAGAGTCTGATGAGGAGAGAGCAGATACATGGCTAGATATACTGGACCTAAGTGCAGATATTGTAGAGCAGAGAGGACAAAGTTGTTCCTCAAGGGTGATCGTTGCCACAGTGGCAAATGCCCGCTTAATGACATCAAGTCCACTGGGCTTCCTGGTAAGGATCCCCGCGCGCGCTCCAAGAAGCCGACCGACTATGGTTTGCAGTTGCGCGAGAAGCAGAAACTAAAAAGAACCTATTGCATGCTTGAAAAGCAGTTCAAGCTTACTTTCAATGAGGCTACAAGACTTCCTGGTAAAACTGGTGAAAACTTGATTATGCTTCTTGAACAGAGGCTTGATAATGTGGTGTTTAGACTCCACTTTGCTTCCAGCCGCAGTCAGGCAGCACAGCTCGTTAATCACGGACATGTTTTCGTGAATGGCAAGCGGGTTTCCATTCCTTCTTACCGCCTCCGCCCAGGTGATGAGGTTTCCGTAGGCACGAGTGGTCAGAAGATGATAATTATTAAAGAAAACCTCAAGGAATACACCAAAAGTGGCGTATGCCAGTGGCTGAACCTAGATGTAGATGCTATGAAAGGCACTTTCGTCGTGGTTCCGAGAAGAAGTGAAGTCACCGAGCTCGAGAAGATAAACGAGCAGCTGATTGTCGAGTTGTATTCCAGATAAGGAGTAACCATGGCACGCAAAAACCTTCTGAAGGGCTTTAAGAAGCCCAAGGGGATAACCTTCGAACATAGCGCAGTTGAGCCGAATTATGGGAAATTCATTGCTTATCCATTTGAGAGAGGCTTTGGTACCACCATCGGTAACACGCTTAGGAGGGTACTCCTCTCATCGATCCAGGGGTATGCCGTCACTGCCGTAAAGTTCACCAGCTTCAATGAGGATGGTGTTCCCCACTTGATTTCAAGTGAATATGAGCAGCTTCCTGGTGTTCGCGAAGATATCGCGGATATTATTGCTGCGCTTAAAAAACTACAAGTCAAGATGCCCGATGATTCGGAGGGAACAAATCTCCTCATCGAGTGTAAGGGACCCGGCGTAGTGACCGGTGCAAACTTCGAGCGTGACCAGGTTGAGATCACCAACAAGGATCTGGTAATCTTCACGATGATGGATGATGCCAACATCGAGATGGAAGTCCAGATAGACCTTGGTAGGGGCTATGTCCCGTCTGAAATCAACGAGAAGTATGTGGAAGAGATTGGGACTATCCCATCGATGCCAGCTTCTCACCGGTTACCCGCGTAAAGTATTCGATTGAACCCACCCGTGTCGGCTATCGTAGTGATTACGACAAGCTTACACTGGAAATCTACACTGATGGTACGATTGTTCCTCAGAATGCGCTGGCAGAGGCTGCCAAGATTGCGAAGGATTACTTCCAGATCTTCATTAACTTCGATGAAACGTTGATCAACAACAATGACGAAGTCGATGAGGAAGAGGAACGCGTCCGCAAGATTCTCAACACTTCTGTTGAGGAACTTGAATTGACAGTACGCTCCAGCAACTGTCTGAAGAACGCAAACATCCGCACCATCGGCGATCTCACCAAGAAGACTGAGGAAGAGATTGCAAAAACGAGGAACTTTGGTAAGAAGAGCCTCCAAGAGATTAAGGAAAAACTGAAGGAGTGGAATCTCAGCCTTGGGATGACCGACTACAGTGTCCTGAAAACTGCAATCAAAGTACCTGGGAACAAGGAAGAAGAGAATGAAGCATAGGATTGGATTCAATGCGCTTAACAGAAGCTCTGCTCACCGCAAAGCTTTGAAGCGCAACATGGTGACCAGTCTGTTCAGATATGAGCGGATTGAGACCACCAAGGCAAAGGCTCTGGAAGTACGTAAAATGGCTGAGAAAATGATTACCCGTGCAAAAGTCGACAGTGTGGCCAATCGCCGCCAGATCGCTCGGGACATCTATGATGAGGCTATTGTTGCAAAGCTCTTCACAGAGATCGCTCCCCTGTTTGTCGAACGAAAGGGCGGGTATACCCGTGTCCTGAAGACCGGCAATCGTCTCGGAGACTCTGCCGAGATGGTAATCCTCGAGCTGGTGGAGAAACCTTCAAAGCCCGAGAAGAAGGCCGAAAAGAAAGCTGAAAAGAAAGCTGAAAAGAAATCTGAGAAGAAAGCTGAAAAGAAATCTGAGAAGAAGACTGAGAAGAAATCTGAACAGAAGACTGAAAAGAAGGCCTCAAAACCAGCCAAGAAGGCTGAGAAGACGGACAAAGAGGAGAAATAAGCCTCTATTGGGTCTCTTCACCTGTTTTATATGCCCGTATGGGCAAAGCCGCTGTTGTAATGACAGCGGTTTTGTTTTGTCTTAGGAAAGCATAATTATTAACAATCTGTTGAACAACTTGTACTGTAAGCCAAGATAACAGATGGGTTTAGCCTTGACAATTCTAACAGCCGTACGTATTATTGTACCATTATAATAGGGGGTAGTATATGAACAATATACTTTTGATCCTCCTAAGTTGTTTTATTGGTATCATCTTTGGTTGGTTAGGCCGTTGGCTGTATGCGAAATTTAAGCTTACCTCCGTTGAACAGAAAGCTATTAGGTTGAATGAGGAAGCTATAAAGGAAGCGGAAGCAAAAAAGCAAAGAGCTTTTGCTTGAGACTCGGGATCAGTTGTTGAAAGAACAACAACAGCAGGAACGAGAGGCTAGAGAGAGACGGATTGAACTGCAACGTTCTGAGAGACGACTCACGCAAAAAAAGAGGAAAATCTCGAGCATAAGCAGGCTGATTTGGATGCTATCAAAAAAAAGCAATTGGGAGATTGGGAAGGTAATCTTTCCAAGAAAGAACAAGAGATTGCCGAGAAAGAAGGCAGCTTGATTACAGAACTTGAACGTATCGCTGGACTTTCCGCTGATGAAGCTAAGAACATCATCATGGAGACCATGTATAACGATGCGAGGAGAGATGCCCAGCTCATGATCAACAAGATTGAGCAAGAGGCTCAGCTCTCCGCTGACAAAAAAAAGCACGGGATATCGTCGTTACCTCGATTCAAAGGTTGGCAACAGAGGTCGTCAGTGATGTGACGGTCAGTTCGGTGAATCTTCCCAGTGATGAAATGAAGGGAAGGATAATTGGTCGTGAAGGCCGTAATATCCGTACCCTGGAAACACTCACGGGTGTGGATGTAATTATCGACGATACGCCTGAGGCTGTAGTTATTTCCTGTTTTGATCCAGTTAGGAAGGAAATTGCTCGTGTCGCGCTCGAGAGACTTGTCCAGGATGGAAGAATCCATCCGGCTCGTATCGAAGAAGTAGTGAACAAGGTATCAAAGGAAGTTGGTAGGATTATTGCAGACGAAGGTGAGAAAGTCATCTTCGATTTAGGGGTGCACAATGTGAGCCCTGAGATGATTCGTGCACTTGGTCGACTGTATTTTAGAACCAGCTATGGTCAGAATGTTTTGAATCACTCCAAGGAAGTAGCCATTCTCTCCGGCATGATCGCCAGTGAGGTTGGTGCAAATAGTGAATTGGCACTCCGTGCCGGACTCCTACATGACATTGGAAAGGGTACAGAGACAGAGAGTGATGCAAACCACGCTGAAATGGGTGCAGAAATGGCAAAACGACTTGGAGAAGATCCTAAGATTGTGAATGCCATCCTTGCACACCACAACGATACAGAACCGCAGACCCTGGAAGCGGTGATTGTACAGATAGCAGATGCTATCAGTGCAGCACGACCAGGAGCTAGGCGGGAGACGCTCGATAATTATATCAAGCGCCTTGAGTCACTGGAACACATCGCTGAGAGTTTTGAAGGTGTTGATAAGGCATATGCCATTCAAGCCGGTAGAGAACTCAGGATTCTGGTAAATAATGACCAGGTTAACGATGATGGGGCGAAGGAGATTGCTAAAGGAATCGCCAGCCGCATTGAAGCTGAACTGAGGTATCCGGGCAGAATCAAGGTGACCATCATCCGAGAGATGAGGGTTGTCGAGTACGCTAGGTAGGTTGTTTGTGTCTGATGCAAAAACAATGGTAGTCCTGCTTTTGGGTGATGTCTGTGGACAGCCCGGGAGCAGGGCTCTCTTTCTTGGATTACATACATTGGTCAAGGATTATCGAGCTGACATGGTCATCGTAAATGGTGAGAATGCAGCTGGAGGTTTTGGCCTGAATGCAGAATTAATGAATCAATTCTTCTCTCTTGGGGTAAACGTTATTACCAGTGGGAATCATATATGGCAGCAGGATGATTTGAGACCATTGCTGGAAAGCGAGAAACGCTTGCTCCGCCCTGCCAACTATCCGCCTGCAGCACCTGGCCATGGCTCTGTAGTCGTCGAGATCAAGGGCCACAAGGTTGGAGTACTCAATCTACAAGGGAGGCAGTCCCTGCCCTCTATTGATTGTCCATTCCGTGTTGGTTCTGATCAAGTGGCAAAGTTGCGAAAGCAGACTCCGCTGATTCTCGTGGATTTCCATGCAGAGAATCCTGAGGAGAAAGAAGCGTTAGCTCTCTATTTTGATGGAAAGGTGAGTGCGGTAGTTGGTACTCATACCCATGTACAGACTGCTGATGAGAAAATTCTACCTCATAAGACTGCTTACATTACCGATTTAGGCCTTTGTGGTCCATCGGAGAGTGTTATTGCTCGAAGCCTGATATATCGATTGCAAGGCAACTCACCCAAATGCCGCTTCGCAGCGAGATTGCCGATACGGCTCCTGTCATCCAAGGTGTTTGTGTAATCCTGGATACAGCTAGTGGGCAGGCGCTCAGCATCGAACGAATTACGAGGTTGTACGATATTTGATGAAAGAGAGGAAGGTAGCCCTATTGCAGGCACTATGCCAGCAGTACGATGAGTACACCAAGGACCAACTCACTGCTTACATCGTCTGCCGTAATGTATTGGTGGATGGGGTACTGTCCACTGATCCCAAGCAATTGGTTCCCTCTACTGCAACCTTTTCTTTTACTTTCGATGCCTATGTATCCCGTGGAGGATACAAGCTTGAACATGCTCTGAATGAGTTCTCCTTGGATGTACGGGGATTGGTAATATTAGATGCTGGATCTTCCACAGGAGGATTCACTGATTGCCTGCTCAAACGTGGAGCTGCATTAGTGCATAGCGTGGATGTGGGGTATAATCAGCTCGATTGGAAACTCCGTACCCATGATCAGGTACAGGTACATGAACGGCAGAACATCATGACATTAGAGGTACTCGAGCCTCCTTGCGATGCTGCTGTGTGTGACCTTTCATTCCGTTCAATAGCAGGAGCCGCCAGCCATATTCTTTCACTTTGCAACAATACCTGGTTGGTTTCGCTGATCAAACCGCAGTTTGAGGTTCCAAAGGGCTTGGAGGATTTCAACGGTGTTGTTGAGGATCCTGCCGTTCTTATGGAAGTGATGCTCAGAGTGTTTGATTTGCTTGAAGAGGACGGGGTGGGCATCCATGAAATTGCAAAGAGCCCGCTCAAGGGGCACAAGGGTAATGTTGAATTTCTTGCACTCCTGAAATCAGAAGAGGGAATGGATAAGGACTTATTTGCATCTCGAGTACAATCCCTACTGGCTTAGCAGCTCTCCCTCGACCAATATAACCAGGTCCTTGACTTGATCGAATGCAAGAGCAGTGGCTGTTAGCTGTTCTGTTGCCTTTGCAATATCCTTGCTTTGTAGAAATTCCTTGCTTACATCAACGAACAGAATCTTGTTTGAGAGTGTTACCCCGACAAGGGAGGTCTTTGGGTGAATATAGCTAACCATTCCCAAGCGAAGTGCCTCACTTGTTGGTCCCTTGAGTAGTGCTTCATAGCTGTCATGGTATCGACTTCCTCCCATACGTTTAGTTTGGAGGGAAACAAGCTGTTTTTCCCCACTCGCTGCGATGAATGCAACCTGTACTGTCCTAACTTGACCTGGGGGGTAATGTATTGTCTTCTCCTTGTCGAGCGTATTGCAAAACACCACTGGAAACGACAGCCTGACGAACTCTTGGGTATCCAAGGGCAAAAACACCAAGGGTGAAAAGAATCCAGGCAAACAGTATAAGTAGGGGAGGTACAGTACGTCTCGGTTTGGGAGCTTCATCCATTTCCATGTGAGTCATTCTACCAGAACTGTAGGAGGGTTTCCAGCTTTACATCTGACCATAAAGTCCGTATAGTACATTACATATGAGGATATTCAAGGGTATAGCGGCTTCAGAGGGGCTGGCAAAGGGCAAGGCGTTAGTGCATCGTAACGCCGCAAGTGCTGCAGAAAAAAAAGCATATCCTTGCAGATGGAGTGGCATTTGAACTTGAGAAATTCAAGGGAGCTGTCCAGTCGGCGAAAGCCCATCTGCAAGAGCACAACACCAGCAAAATTTCCAAAGAGTCAAAGGATATCCTTGAGACCCACTTGATGATGCTCGATGATCCCGAGTATATCGGGCAGATTGAGGCATATATCATGACCAATTTGGTGTGTAGCCAATGGGCCATAGATTCAGTAACGAATGAGATGGTGCGTCTGCTCGAACAATCCAAGGATGAACTTCTGCGGGAACGAGCTCTCGATTTCAAGGACATTTCCCTCCATCTGATTGATGCAGTCAAGGGAGATGGACAGCGGCCATTGGAATCGCTTGATGAGGATGTCGTTCTGGTTGCAGATTCCCTCATGCCCTCCGAGCTGTTCAGCATGGACAAGACCCATATTCTGGGGATTAGTCTGGACGGGGGAGGAAGGGCAAGTCATGTGGCCATCCTTGTACGCGCTTCAATATTCCTACGGTTCTTGCCACTGGAACTGCTTCAAGGAATGTGAAGGACGGCGATGAGATAATTTTGGACGGTTCATATGGGGAAGTTTATGTTCGTCCTGATTTGAACGTTGCTCAGATGCTTGATGAGCGTTTTGCGCTCTGGCAGGAGCATGAAGGCGAACTGAAGAAGATGGTCGACCTTCCCACTGAGATGACCGATGGCCATACCATGCTGCTGAAGGCAAACATCCAGACCAGCATCGAGGTAGATGCAGTCAAGGAGAGTGGTGCAAGTGGGGTTGGGCTGTTCCGCTCAGAATTCCTTTTTATGGAATCCTTGGAACTTCCTTCAGAACAACGGCAGTTCGAAGCCTACAGGCATGTCCTGGAAGCTGTTTCTCCCAAGCCGGTTACAATTCGCACCATTGACATTGGTGGGGATAAAATTGTGAAAGGTTTGGGAATTGATGAGAAAAAATCCTGTACTTGGGTGGAGGGCTGTACGTTTCTGCCTCTCCCGAAAGGATATCTTTACCGTACAGCTGAGAGCATTGCTCCGCGCCAGCGTATATGGTAAGTTGCAGATCATGTTTCCGATGATCAGTGGGGTTGAGGAGTTGAATGCAGTTTTGCATCTCCTTGAACATGTCAAGGAGGATTGCCGTAATGAGCAGATTCCTTTCGACCCCGAGATTAAAATTGGAACCATGATTGAGGTACCGTCTGCAGCCTTGTGTGCAGACATCTTGGCAAAGAAGGTCGACTTCTTCTCTATCGGAACCAATGACTTGATCCAGTATACTATTGCTGTAGATCGGGGTAATGAGAAGATAGCCTACCTGTATCAGCCATTTCACCCCGGGTGCTACGATCGATCCACATGATCGTGGAAAAAGCCCACCAAAACAATATACCGGTAAGCCTCTGCGGGGAGATGGCTTCCGATCCTCTCTGTTCCGTGCTGTTGGCCGGTATGGGGTTGGATGAACTGAGCATGGGGTCCCAAAGCCTCCTGCAGGTGCGGAAAATCTTGCGCTCGGTCTCCTTTGAGGAGGCGAGGGCACTGGCACAGCAGGTCTTGGAAATGGACTCATATCTCACGATTAATACGTTTATAAGGGAGTGGATGCATGACCGATTCGATCATTTCACCACCATCTGACACACAAGATACACCGGCTAAGACTCCGGTTATTTCTATTGTAGGCCGTCCCAATGTGGGTAAGTCCACACTGTTCAATCGCTTGATCGGCAAAAGACGAGCTATTACCGATCCGACTCCAGGGGTTACCCGTGACTTGATTCCTGAACGCTGGTACCTAGGAAACCACCCTGTTACGCTTATTGACAGTGGTGGGGTAAAGGTAGAGCGAGAAGGGTTTGACGACCTGGTTGCCAACAAGAGTTTAAGCCTGCTTTCTCACAGTGATGCCATCATTTTTATGATGGAGTGTACTGCTGTAACAGCTGAGGACGAAGAGTTGCTCAAGGCCTTGCGCCCATATAGTGAGAAGGTATTACTTGTCGTAAACAAGGTTGATGATCCCAAGCGTGACGATCTTGTCTGGGAGTATTACCAGTATGGATTCCAGCGCGTGGTAGGCATCTCTGCCGCACATGGGCTTGGAATCGAGGATTTGGAAGATACCCTGCTTGGCATGCTTGATATGGTAGGTATTGATGAGGCTCCTGAAGAAGCAGAGCGAGTCAAGTTGGCCATTATGGGCAAGCCCAATACAGGCAAGTCTACACTTACCAACCTTCTTGTCGGGTCCGATGTCTCGATTGTCAGTGAGATTGCGGGTACTACCCGTGATGTTGTAATGGGTATATTCTCCTACAAGGGAAGTGATTTCACCGTACTCGATACTGCAGGAATTAGGCGCAAGAGCAAGGTTGAAGAGGATGTGGAATACTACTCCGTCAACCGTGCCATCAAGACCATTGATGAGGCAGATGTTGTGTTGTTGATGGTGGATGCTATTGAAGGGCTCTCGGACCAGGATAAAAAGATTGCCAATCTTATTGTTCGTAGGGGCAAGGGCATTATCTTGGTACTGAATAAGATTGACCTGCTTACTGGAATCGGTAATGAGATAGAGGCGATCAAGGACAGGATCAGATTTCTGTTTCCCATTCTTGGTTTTGCACCAATCACTTCTATCAGTGCTCTCAAGGGGCAGGATATTGGAAAGTTGCTCGATACAGTATGGGGGGTATGGAAACAACTCAACAAGCGTGTCGATACCTCTCAGTTAAATGAAGCGATCAAGGAGTGGGGAGAAGCCTATCAGCCACCTCGTGGCAGCATGGGTCACTACAAGGTCTATTATGGTACACAGTTCAGTGCCAATCCGGTGAAGTTCCTCATGTTCGTCAACCGAATCAAGGACTTCCCGCAGATTTATATCCAGTATCTGAAGAACTGTATCCGACGAGACCTTGGGTTTACTCAGATTCCTATTGAGGTAGATCTCCGTGAACGTAGGCGTAATCCCTCCTTACATGAGAGAGGGGCAAAAAAAACCCGTGATACAAGCTCCAAAAAACTGAATTGAAGCGAAATGTTGGGGGAAGGGCATTTGCCAAGCCCAAGGCAAATAAGCCGGGTAATATGGCTTCAGTTGACAAGACTCGCAAGCGCATAGAAAAGCAGGCAAAGCGTACAACCGGTAAGAAACGAGGGTGAGAATGGGATATCTGAAAGAGAAAGATATCAAGGTTCTCGCGCTCGATATTGATGGGACGCTCTATCCAAAAAGAATGCTCAATGCAAGGATGGTTCGTTCCATGTTTCCTTCCATCCCTCTTGCCAAAGCTTTCAACTGGGCAAGAAAGGAGTATCGTAGGGTGCAGGACCTGCACCCTACCTCTCCTGAAAATCGCGAGGGGCTTATAGATCGCCAGGCTAAGCTTGTTGCATCTCGCTTAAGGGGGAATCGGACAACTGACCAGGTTAAGGCTGCTGTTGATAAGCAGTTTTATCAGGCTTGGGGGCGTTCCTTCATGAGTATCAAGGCGTATCCGGGAATGGTGGGGACGCTTGAGGAAGTACACGCACAAGGTGTAAAAGTTGCGGTTTTCAGTGATTTCCCCTTAGCTGGTAAGTTACAGACTCTCGGTATTGATGGATTGGTAGACTATGCCTACAGTACAGAGGAAAGCGGCTATTTAAAACCGAGTGCAAAAGCATTTTCTTTCTTGCTTGATCACTTGCAGGTGGATTCCAGCCAGGTGCTCTATATGGGCGACAGTTATTCCAAGGACTGCAGTGGGGCAAAGCAAGCAGGGATGTATTCCTGCCTGATAACCAAGGATACACGCAAGAGCTTTCCTGAAGCTGATTTAGTGGTAAGCTCTTGGAAGGAGTTTGCTTCTCTGGTACTCTGAGGATGTTCTGGTAGGAGGTTTTTTCTATGGGACTTGAGCTTTTGCTTCCGGTAATCCTGTTTATCATCACGTTAATAATTATCTACATGCTTCGTGTAGAGGACAAGCGTGACCGACGTCTGGATCTCATGAAACAGAAAGTAGGGCAGTTTTCCCGGGAACTTGAAGCCTCTCGCAATCAATTCAAAGACACCTCCCAGCAAGTTGAAGAACGGATTAACCACCGAATTGATGCAGCCAACCAGATGCTTCTTAGAATAGAAAACCAGATGACGGATCTTGAGGTGAGAAGTGATGACCTTGCAAAATTGCAGGGTGTACTCAATACCTATCGTGACTCACTCACCAAGCTAGGTACTACCACTACACAAGTTGAAGCTCGTATCGAGCATACAAAGCAAGAAATTCAGCGCATTGAAGCAGTTGATGCAACTATCAATTATTTTGATGAACGCATAGAGGCTTTTAAACGAATGCTCCAGGAATCGGTTGAAGAGGGTAGTAATTCCATCAGCCAGCAACAGCTTAAGGTAAAACAGCTTCTTGATTCGTCCTATGCAAAATTACAGGAATATGAGGCCGAGGTACAAGAAGTCGAAAGGCAGAATCAGAGCCGTGTAGCTTCCCATGCTGAGACGTTGAAAAGCAATGAAGCAGACTCTCTTTCAATATTGACCTCACAATTGGCAAAGATCAGACAAATTGGTGATGACGCAGAGCAGATTATCACCAACAGCAAACGTGAATTGGAAGCTGTGAGAGAACAGTCCTTCCAAGATGTGAATGAACAGAAGAGCCAATACGAGACAATCAAAACAGAGAGCAAGGAGTTCTTCAAGTCAGAAAAAAAAGAGAATCTCTTATCCTTGATTGAGGAAGCAAAGAGTCACATTACTGAAGCTCTCTCCCAATTTAGTCAGCAATGCGACCACGATATGGAAACAGTGTTCACGCATACCATAGCCAAGACAGACCAAGCGTTCCAGACCATGATCCATACGGTTTCTTCCTATCTGGAGGAGCTGCAGCAGAGAATGGTGCAAGCTCAAATATTGAGCCAGAAACTAGAACAACAAGAGTATGACAGTTTGCACGTTTTCAGTGATGAAATCCAACAACTCTGTGAGCAACATGATCACGCAACAGAGAACTTGCGTAAGAATGGGCGCAAGCAAGAGGAACTCCAGCAGATTATTCTTCATCTTAAGGAAGAGGCTAGTGCACTGCAGGAAGAGTTGGGAACAATGAAGAAAAAAAACCATGAAGCATTAGCCTCTGAACACGCTGAAGAGCGTCGGGCGAAAGAGCTTCTAACAGCTTCTTTTGCTGCTCTTACTCTCCAACTAACAGAAAAAAACAAGAAACCTTACTCAACGTTGAACAAACATTACAGACCAAACAGGAAGAGCTTGCTTCCCTGGAACAGGACCAGTCAATTACTGGGGATCAGGTTTTAGATGAAGAGCCTAAGGTAGAAGATGAACCTGAGGTAGAGGATGAACCTGAGGTAGAAGATGAACCTGAGGTAGAAGATGAACCTGAGGTAGAGATGAACCTAGATGAACCTGAGGTAGAAGATGAACCTGAGGTAGAAGATGAACCTGAGGTAGAGGATGGACCTGAGGTAGAGGATGATGACCATTCACCTTGGTTGAATATATTCCTGAGGGAGATGAGGAAGAAATCTCTTTGGATGACGAAGACGATAAAACTACTTGACGCTTGCACATCGGTGTGAGTATTTTATCGGCAAGCCCAGGGGTGGGCTACTCTTTACGCTATACACTATTAAGAGCAACGGCCTGACGTATTGCAAGTAATTGCAGGTTGGGCTTGTGAATAGACATGTGCCTACGTCTCTCGTTGGCATATGGGAAATTGAGGAATGGAATGGAAAAGAAACAGAAAGAAAGCGAGTCCAAGAGCGCACAGCCTGATGTTGATTCAGAAGTGAAAGAGGAACTTCACACACAAAAGAGTGAAAATCAGCCTGCACAAGAACAAGAAGTGCAGGAAATGTCTGAACTAGAACAAAAGGAGTCAGAAATCGTGCGATTGAAGGAACAGCTTGCTGCTGCACAGGAAGAAGCCGCCTCTTTGAAAGAACAGATGCTTCGTGATCGTGCAGACCTTGAGAATTATAGGAAACGTCTTATCCGTGACAAGGAAGAGACCGTAAAATTTGCAAATGAAAATCTCATCAAGGACCTTCTTCAACCACTGGATGATCTAGGTCGTGCTCTTCAGGCAGCTGAGGCCACCAAGGACTATGAGAAAGTTCATGATGGTGTAGTCATGGTTAATAAACAGCTTTACTCCACCTTGGAGAAAAACTGGGGCTTGCAGAGGATTGAATCTGTAGGGATGGAGTTTGACCCACTTGAACATGAAGCCTATCAGTTGGCTGTTGATGACTCCTTGGAACATGAAGTGGTGTTGGAAGAGTACGCCGTTGGTTATAAATTACATGGCCGGGTACTTAGACCTGCAAAGGTAAAAGTTGGCAAGCCAAACGTTTGACGATTAGTTGCGGTATGAGTACCTTTGGTTCACGGATAAAGAACCGTTAATAAATATTTGATAGTTAATTTGGAGAGGAGAAATATATCATGGGAAGAATTATTGGAATTGACTTGGGGACTACCAATAGCTGCGTAGCAGTAATGGAAGGAAATGATCCCGTGGTCATCGCGAACAGCGAAGGTCAACGGACAACCCCTAGTGTTGTTGGATTTACTGCCAAGGGAGACCGCCTAGTTGGGCAACCTGCCAAGAACCAGATTGTTACCAATGCTGAGAATACCGTGTATTCCATCAAGCGCTTCATGGGTAGAAAGTATCGTGAAGTTCCTTCTGAACTCCAGAAGGTCTCCTATAAGGTAACCGCTGGCAGTAGCGATGAAATAAAAGTAGAAATTCGTGGAGAGTCTTTCTCCCCCCAGGAAATTTCTGCAGCAGTATTGCAGAAGATGAAGAAGACAGCTGAGGACTACCTTGGTGAACCGGTTACTGAAGCCGTTATCACCGTCCCTGCATACTTCAATGATGCCCAGAGACAGGCTACCAAAGATGCAGGTAAGATTGCCGGACTCGATGTTAAACGTATCGTGAATGAGCCGACTGCTGCTGCATTGGCTTATGGTTTGGGCAAGGATGCTAGTCGTGAAGAAAAAAATTGCCGTCTATGACCTTGGTGGTGGTACATTTGATATCTCCATTCTTGAGCTTGGAGATGGTGTATTTGAAGTAAAATCCACGAATGGTGATACCCATCTAGGTGGTGATGACTTTGACCAGCGAATTATTGATTGGATTGTCAGTGAATTTAAGAAAACCAATGGTATTGACCTGGCAGCCGACAAGATGGCATTGCAGAGACTGAGAGAGTCAGCAGAGAAAGCAAAGATTGAGCTTTCCAACTCGACCAGCACTGATATCAACTTGCCGTTCATTACCGCTGACAGCAGTGGACCGAAGCACCTGCAGATGAGTCTGACCCGTTCAAAGTTTGAGCAGCTGGTTGCTGACTTGATCGAGCGTTCCAAGCTCCCCGCTCAGAATGCACTTCGTGATGCAGGCTTGACCGCTGCCGATATTGATGAAGTCATCTTGGTTGGTGGCTCCACAAGAATTCCTGCAGTACAGGCTATGGTTCGTGAGTTGTTCAAGAAGGAACCTCACAAGGGCGTGAACCCCGATGAAGTAGTTGCCATGGGCGCTGCCATTCAGGGTGGTATTCTCGGTGGTTCTGTTAAGGATGTTCTCTTGCTGGATGTTACTCCGCTTTCTTTGGGTATTGAAACCCTTGGTGGTGTCTGCACCCGTCTGATTGAGCGAAACACGACCATCCCAACCCGTAAGAGCCAGATCTTCAGCACTGCTGCTGATGGACAGACTGCTGTAAGCATTCATGTTCTGCAGGGTGAACGAGAGATGGCCAGCCAGAACAGGACACTTGGAAAATTTGACTTGGTAGGTATTCCTGCAGCCCCTCGTGGTGTGCCGCAGATTGAGGTTACCTTCGACATCGATGCTAACGGTATTGTACACGTTTCTGCAAAGGATCTGGGTACCGGTAAGGAACAGAAGATTCGTATCGAATCCTCCAGTGGCCTGAGTGAATCTGAGATTGACAAGATGGTCAAAGAAGCTGAAGCTCACGCTGAAGAGGACAAGAAAGAACGTGCTCGCATCGATGCCCGTAATGAAGCTGACAGCTTGATCTACTCCACCGAGAAATCTCTTAAGGATTATGGTGATAAGATCAGCAGTGAGGATAAGGCTACCATCGAAAGTGCTGTTGCAGACCTTAAGGGTGTCATGGACAACCAAAGTGCAACTGCAGAAGAGATCAAGGCCAAAGTCGAAACCTTGCAGCAAGCTTCTTACAAGCTGGCTGAAGAAGTCTACAAGCAGAGTGCAGCCTCTGGCGCTGAAGGCGCAGAAGGCCAAGCACAGGATTCTGCCTCCCAGAATGAAACCGGGGAGACTAAAAAGCCCAAGGACGGCGTTGAAGATGCCGACTTTGAGGTCGTAGACTAAGGAGTCGATTACAAGGTACTATATTAAAACGGCTTACCATCATGTCGGCTTCGGCCGACATGATGTTTCTAAAGCCAATCTGTTCTAAGGAAGTCGCACCGTGGCGAAACGTGATTATTATGAAGTGCTTGGAGTTGGAAAGACTGCAACACTAGACGAAATTAAAAAAAAGGCATATCGTAAACTGGCGATTGCCAACCACCCAGACCGTAATCCTGGGGACAAGGCAGCTGAGGATCGTTTCAAGGAAGCAACTGAGGCATATGATGTCCTAGGTGATGAAAAGAAACGCAAAATGTACGATCAATACGGTTTTGCAGGAGTTGATGGCGCCAATGGTGGTGGTCACGACTACTCCAATGTGTACCGTGATTTCAGCGACATTTTTGGTGGCGGTTTTGGTGGCGGTGGCTTTGAGGATATCTTCAGCTCCTTCTTTGGAGGAGGCGGTGGAAGAGCTCAAGGCCGTGGTGGCCAGAGGGGTCCGGAAGCAGGATCTTCTCTCCGTTATGATGTAGACATCGATTTCAAGGATGCTGTTTTTGGCACAAAGATTGAAGTAGCCTATTCCCATCAAGTAGCATGTGATGTCTGCCATGGAAGTGGAAGTGAGGGTGGCTCAGGAACGAAGGTCTGCCCGACCTGTAATGGTTCAGGACAAGTCAGGCGCAACAGTGGTTTCTTTGCAATTGCCAGTGCCTGCCCAACCTGTGGCGGCAGTGGTCATGTAATTGAAAATCCATGTTCATCCTGCCATGGTACTGGCTTGAAGCGAAAGCAGCAGAAGGTGAAGGTGTCTATTCCTCCTGGTGTAGATACTGGTAGCAGAGTAGTACTTAGAGGAATGGGAGATGCAGGTCCTAATGGAGGTCCTTCTGGGGATTTGTATGTATATATCAATGTCAAACCCCATAAGTATTTTATCCGCCAAGATTATGATCTTTTCTGTCAGATACCCATATCGATAACCCAGGCATCCTTGGGCGGGGAGATAAAGGTTCCCACCATTGATGGAAATTCCATCAAGGTGAATGTTCCTTCAGGTATCCAAAGTGGTAAAATGCTACGAGTGAAGGGTCGGGGAGTTACCAAACTCAATACAACTGACCGGGGTGATATGTACATCAAACTGCAAGTCCAGATTCCCAAGCGATTGGGAATGAAGGCGAAGAAGTTGATGCAGGAATTAAGTGCTGCATTGGGTGAGGATGAAGCTCCCAATCCAGTTCCTTTCGAGGCGTAATCAATTGGGCTGCCATGGTTGGTAGCCCTTTTATAGCGTAATGCATAGGAGCATTGCATGGGTGAGAAAATCATTGGCTTTCATGCCATAGAAGAAGGTCTGAAGAAGGCTTCCTCAGGGTCGGTGCTCTACATCGCCAGGGGAATGGGTGGACATACCCAAGATTTGGAACGACAGGCTCGACTGAGCTCGAAAGTTGTGGTCAAAAAAAAGATTGCAAAAGTTGAAATGGACCGTATGGTAACTCAGGCGGACCACCGTGGAGCTGTTCTGGATCTTGTGAGTTCTGCACAAGAGCTGGGTGGAAAGGTTCAGAATCTTACCGTGAAGGATTTTTTGCAAGAATCTTAAGGATGATGACAGCGCACTCGTTTTGGTGCTTGATGAGATTACCGATCCGCAGAATCTTGGAGCCATCCTCCGTTCAGCAGATCAGTTCTCTGTATCCATGGTCGTGATTCCTGACAGACGGAGCGCCCATGCTAACAGCACGGTCATTAAAGTCTCCTCTGGGGCAGCCCACTACGTTCCCATGGCGCAGGTGACTAACATCAACCGTGAGATTGAATACTTGAAGGGTCAAGGATTCTGGGTCTATGGAGCGGCTATGGATGGGCAGGCAGCATACAAGACTACATTTCCTAATCGAACCGTCTTGGTCATGGGTAGTGAAGGGAAGGGAATTGGGCAACTTACCCAGCGTCTTTGCGACCATATGGTCACCATTCCTATGACTGGACACATCGATTCTTTGAACGTTTCCGTTGCAACAGGGATACTTCTCTATGAAGTGAGAAGACAACAGGCAACAAAATAGGTATAGACATCATTATAGCTTGTAATTAGGGGTGCCATTTTGGCACCTCTTTTGGTATACTTTAATCTGTTTTAAAAATGCAAATAAAACAGGAGCCTCTACAATGCGTGTAACTCGAGCACTGGTGTGTTGTCTTGTGACGTGTCTCATGTCAGCCTCAATTTTCGGGGCAGTAAACCAACAAAAGATCTACAGCTTGGACAGTGATGTGTATGATGCTATCGAATCACTCTATATTTACCAAGGATTATCTCTTCCCTCAACCACTGGTCCTTACAGCCAAGCTGAGCTTTCCTTGATGGTAGAGAAAATTAAGGCATCAGCGTTGCAAGGCTCGATGAAGCAAACCTATGAGTATGTCCAGACAGTCCTCGGAATTGAGCCTAAGAGCCAAGGAAAGGGTATTGGTCTCAGCTGGGGCTTTGACGCAACCTTGGAAACCTACACTCACACGGATACCACAAACTTCACCGGAAGAGAATCTTGGAACTATGACAGTATCCACCATAAGCCATTACTTACATTGAGCTTGGAAACGTGGCCTGCAGAATCTTTCTACGGTTACTCTGAGTTGAGTGTGGGGAATACATACACCCTTAAAAATGATTTTGGAAGTGCTAGATTTGCAACCAATATACTTGCGCTGCCCCCTGCTGATCCAGCAGATATTGATCTTAATATGCCTTATCGTGCCTTCGTTGCAGCAGGTGGGGATCATTGGAGTCTCCAGATAGGTCGAGACAGACTGAGTTGGGGAGCAGGGCAGAGTGGCAACCTCATGGTAAGTGATTCCTTCAAGTACCATAACATGGCTCGTGTGACCACCTTCAGTGATAGGTTCAAATATACTTTTGTAACATCATTCTTCCCGCATCCAAGTCAGTATCATGATTCGACAGGAGTAGATCTGATAGGCCATAGCCAGTCAACTGAAATGACGGGGATCTTCATGTTTATGTCCCATCGACTCGAGTGGAGGATGCTTCAGGATAAAGTAGGGCTTACATTGACTGAGAGTGTAATGTACCAGAGTGAGGAAAATTACTTAGATATAAGAATTCTCAATCCTGCCATGATCTTCCATGATTACTATATCCGCAGCAATGCAAACTCGATTCTAGGTCTTGAAATCGACTATACTCCTGTGAGTGGATTAAATATCTATGCTCAGGCAGCAGTGGATGAGTTTGCCATTCCTCTTACTGAACCTGTACCTGGTGGTGATGAGGAAGCACTCCCCAGCGCATTTGGTTTTATAGTAGGAGCCAAGGGTGTTTTCTCTCTTGCTGATACTGTAGGTTATGGTTCTCTAGAGTTTGCCTACACTGATCCCTACCTTTATTTACGATATACAACCAAGGATGGGCAAACTCCTGCTTCTTCTTCAACAGATGAGTATGGTCTGAGTTTTGTTGGAGCAATAAGAGATTTCTCGGATGGAGGAATTAATTATAGCCCTGAATTCATCGGCTACACTTACGGTAATGATGCCTGGTGGTCAACCTGAACGGAGGATTGAAAACCTACGGGAAATGGAATCTGAGTGGAAATCTATTTTATATGGCCCACGGCACCTTCGATATGTTCACCGAATGGAGTCGCGTAGGAGGCGACGATGGAGCTCCCTTAGTTACTACTCCCACTGATGATGGGAGTGATGCGCTAGGTAACTACGCTGATCCATCTTATGCTTCCCGCAATGCTGTATCACATACCCTTGTTGCCGGAATCAACGGCTCCTACCAGATCACCGATACGCTGAAGACCTTTGGTCAGTTGGATTATATCACCATACAGAATTATCAGAACATAGCTGGGCAGAAAGCAAGTGATATTCAGCTTACCCTTGGCCTGAGCTACACCATCTAACAAGGGAGTGCGTGTGAAACGACTATCCATCATTCTGTTGTTGATTGGAATATGTGTGGGACCACTTCTTGCTACCACCGGCGCACAGGAAGTGATCCCGCTCTCTGATTCCATCTATCAGGAGATGGACCTCCTATACTTACTCACAGGGCAAGGAACACCCTCCGCTTCCCGGCCTTGGACGAAAGCTGAAGCCCAAAGGCTGCTCTCCAATATCAACGCTGGGGAGGAGGGGAGCACGCAGCATGCGCTCTATGCTTCCATACATCAAACTGCATATGAATCCTTGCGCTGGGAATTCCCTGATGGATTTGCCCTATCAGCAAATCTTGATCTTTCTGTGGAAGGGTATGCTCACCATAATCTCGTATATAATTCTTTGGGAAGTTGGGCATACTCTTTCCCGGATCGAAAGCCTCTGGCAAGACTCCGGTTGGATATGTCTGTTTCAGATTTCTTCTACACCTATAGTGACCTGCAATATGGATACGGACTCTATACGTATGACGATGTGATTCCTCACTTGTATAGTGATAGTGAATATACCTCTGTAGGAGCTCTTATTCCCGATGCGAGAATAAATGATATTCTCTATGTAGATGCTGACACACCCCTCATACAATATCAGAAACGCTTTATGAACAACCTAATACCTGCAAGTAAGCATTTTGACTTCCAATGGCCAAAACGCGCAGTATTTTCGGTTGGTTCACAGCATTGGAATCTCTCTTTCAGTAGAGACCGAATTTCTTGGGGAAACTCCAGAATTGGAAACTTTGTTTTGGATGATCATGTCGACTTCCATGAGTATCTTCGCTTTGCAGCCTACTCCAGATATTTCAAATATGAGGCATTGACGGTTTTTTTTCGATACCTACTATGCCAATGAACCACACATTCGGATGTTGCTTGCCCATCGTCTGGAATTTCGGCCTTGGGAAAAACTGACGATTGCAGTTAGTGAGAATGTCATGTACAAGGATGATTTTTTGGATGTCAGATTTCTCAATCCATCATTTATCTATCATAACCTGCACCAAGAGAGTAAGTTCAACGCAATTGCGCATGCTGAACTAGCCTATGTCCCAATTCCAGGGATTCGTCTGTATGGACAGTTTGCCTTGGACCAAGCTGTTGCCCCCAATGAGGATCCTGATGAAGAGGACACCGCTTGGGCACTTTCATTGGGGTTAGAGGTAGCAAAACCCCTAGATAATGGGGTGCTTTCCAGCCTATTGGAAGCTTCGATGGCTCTGCCAAGTATGTATCGAAGGGATGCAGTTGACTTCTTGATGATCCGACGCTACGCGGGTCTTGGGCGGACCGTACATCTGTTTGACTACATAGGTTCGCCTTATGGAGGAGATGCTTTGGTTTTTTTTCTCTGAGACAAACTATCATGTTCCCAGCGTAGGGTCTCTCTATCTCTCGCTTACAGCTGCTTTGAAGGGTGAGATAGATATGTATACACAAAGTATCGGTGGTACCACTGATTATGGTGCTGTCCTCTTTTCTCAAGATATGATCTTTACAGCCTTCTGTGCAACCATAGGTGGAGAGATGACTCTGAAACAAAGATCCTCAGGAATTGAGAGTTGGGAAATCTATTCCAACATTTCTTATCTTGCATTTGGAGAATATCTACAGTCCAGCAATACGTTTACTAAGAAATCGTGGGATATGCAGATTGTCATGGGAACCACAGTTACTTTCTAATGGCAAATGTACAGTGAGAAAATTATGTCACAAGTATACCGGTATTCATTGACGGCATGGGTAAACTGAGAGTAGGATGAAAGTGGAGATGGACCTTGTTTATGTGTTTCCTTCTAACAACGGTCTTTCTCTTAGAGTTCTGAGACGATTTCTTCTGACCGTTCCCTTTGCGTGGGGGAATCGAAAAGTTGACGGCTGCCTGGGGAGGTGGCCGTCAGTCTTGAGGGACTAAGGAACGGTAGGGCATGAGACTTCGCTGTGGGGTGCGAGGTCTCATTGCTTTTTTTTTGGTTTTTTTTAGTTCTCGAAAAACCGATTTCCAATATCTTGCCGATACCAGGCGCCTTCAAAATTTACTTGCTTGACACCTTTGTATGCATTCTTGTTTGCATTCATGATATTGTAACCGACACCTACAACAGTGACACAACGACCACCGGTGGTAACCAATTTCCCTTCATACTCTTGAACCCCTCCAAAGAAATAACGCGGGGCGCCTTCAAAGCTGTTGTATAGCAGGGGAGCCGCCATTGGTTCGAGGTTTTTCCCGATAATTGGTTTCTCAGGATAACCATCAGAAGCAACCACCAAGGCTACTGCCGATTGATTGGAAACCTCAAGATTGAGGGATGAGAGTGTATCATGCTTCATTGCATCAAGAATGTCGACAATATCTGTGTTGATAAGCGGTACGAATGCCTGTGCGGCAGGGTCGTTGAAACGAACGTGATAATCAACCAATATCGGTCCATTTTTAGTGATGATGACACTTATGGTCAGTACCCCTTTATAGGACATCTTCTCAGCTTTCAAACCAAATAATACCGGTTCAATAATTGAGTCGACGAGAGCTTCACTAAGATTTTTTTGGAGTGGAACCGGGCAAATTGAACCCATACCACCGGTAGGTAATCCTCCCTCCTCAACCTTCATGTAGTCACTGGAGGTAGGAAGCATGAGGTACCCTTTGTTATCCAAGAAGAGGGTAATGGTGATGGGAAGGCCATTGAGATGTTCTTCCAGGATGATCGGACCAGTGGCGAGCAGGCTTTTGGAAAAATCCATCAGGGTGGAGTAATCAGAGGAGTCTACCATGACCCTACTGGGTGCAATTGCATTACTCTTGACCACGAAGCGTTCACCTTCATGACGTTTCAAATACTCTGAAAGTTTTTCTTCATCATCGAATAGAACGTGGGAAGAGGTAGGAATATTGTGTCGGTCGGAAAACATACGGGCAAAATTACGGTCGCCTTCAAGTTTCAATGCCCGATTGGGTGCTCCGAAAGTGTCTATTCCCCGTTCGTTGAGGAAGTCGATGACACCAGTGAAAAGCGGTGCCTCAGTACCAACAAAAACGAAGTCGATACCATGGGTTTGGCAAGCTTCATATACCTGTTCAGGGTCTGAAGGATCAATTGCCAGATTTACAGCAATTGCCTTTGTTCCCACATTGCCAGGTGCTACATACAAACCATCAATCAAACGACTCTGAGAGAACCACCATGCAATGGCATGGTCTTTCGCTCCGGACCCTAACACTAATACTCTCATTGCATTTCCTTCCCGATGTGATTGCTCGAATAAACGTACCATTTTACCGCTTTACAGGTCAACAAGTGGGCTGAGAGCCTCAAGATACTGTTCACGTCTGGAGGCTAGCACTACAGCTTGCTTAATTGTTGAAGTATTTGGAATTCCTTTCAGATAACTGCAAGTATGTTTTCTCATCAACGTACAGGCAGTTCTTTCCCCGAAGGTGTCGATCATAAGGTCCAGGTGTCGTAGGATGGCATCTCTTCGCATTGCTACTGTAATCGGCTCTGGTTCCTTCCCCTGCAGGATGGCTTTTGCCTGGGAGAAGATGAAGGGGTTTCCAATAGCTCCACGTGCGAACATCACCCCGTCGATACCGGTTTCTTCAAGCATTCGCTTGGCATCTTCTGCCTTGAAGAGATCACCGGAACCAAAAACAGGTATTTGATAGTTGTGTTGCATTGTGTACTGCTTGAGTTCGGTGAGCTTGCTCCAATCAGCGAACGGGGCATAGCCTTGGTTGCGGGTTCGTGCATGCAACGTTAGAGCACTTGCGCCTCCATCAAGGGCAGCTTGTGCAAACTCAAGAAAGTTCTCGCTTTGTGCATCCCATCCTGTTCTGAACTTAACCGATACAGGAATATCAGTCTCTTCCGTGATGATACGAACCACCTCTGTTATGAGTTTTGGTTGTCTCATCATGGCGGAGCCTGCTCCAGTCTTGGTGACCTTGGGAACTGGGCAACCGCAATTGATGTCGATTACCTCAGGCTGGTAGGGTTGGAGCTGTTCTACGGCTTCCTTGAGAGAGTCTGTGTTCCCCATGAAAAGTTGTACTGCGTACTTTGTTTCATTTGGGGCACGATCCATGAGTGCAAGCGTTTTTTTTGCCTTCCCGGGCGAGTCCTTCGGCACTGACCATCTCTGTGAAAGTAAAGTCGGCGCCTGCTTCAATGCAGAGTGTTCTGAATGGAATATCTGTGTATCCGGCAAGTGGGGCAAGAAACAAGTTTCCGCCTAGTGTTACCGAGCCGATCGTTACAGGGTGATAGAGGTTCTTTTCGTTCATATATCCTTCGGAAGGGCAAAAGCCTGAGGCTGTTAGCATAAAGCGTTTGGGAAAGTGCTTCAAGAGATGTTTGCCTCAGTGCTGCAAGAACGTTTGCCGTTTCCAGAATATATTGAATTTTGTTTCGCTCTCCCTTATGGGAGTAGGGGGTCATGAAAGGTGCTTCGCTCTCAATGACTATCCGGTCTTCAGGAAGGCGCATAGCTACCTCTTGTAGCATTCTGCTGTTCTTGAAAGTTAGATTTCCTGCAAAAGAGAACGTAAGATTCATATCCAATGCCCGTCGCGCGAATGTCCAATCTTCACCAAAGCAGTGCAGGATACCTCCCTTTGGGGGAAGTTTTTTTTCCTCGAGGATGGGTAATAGGTCTTCTCCTGCATTTCGGTTGTGGATAATCACGGGGAGGTCGAGATGTTTGGCAATTTCGAGATGCTTGAGCATCAACTCTATCTGTGCGGTCTTGTCGCCTCCGAACATATGGTAATAGTCGAGTCCGGTCTCACCGATGGCTATGACGCGTTTCTTTTTTTGCATGGGATATTACCCGTTCTTCCCAGTCATGACCCGGGTGGGCAACTTCGGTAGGGGAAACCCCTACTGCATGATATACATCCTTTGCACTTTCCAGATTGGTGTAGGTTTTCTCAAAATCGCCTAAACTGTTGCAAATGCTCACAACATGCTTGACCGACTTGACTTTGGCAAGTTGGACAGCAAGAAGTTGTTCCATTTTGTCATCTTGTATCAGCCCAATATGGGCGTGCGTATCAAACAGTTGCATACCGACTCCTTGAGAAGCTAACAAGCCTGTGTGGAGGATGGGTCCACTATAGCATGGGTGGTGTGAGTCGTCAACGTTGTAACTCATACGCAGTAAAATAGTTATATACACATGTAGAGAGTTTGACAATTTATTATTGACGTGGTAGCTTTACCCCAGTGCCAGGACCAAATGGCAAAGGATATAGATGAAACGAGAACGAACGAACGCCGATAGCCGTGTCCAGAAGAACCGGCCATCAAAAGGCTATATATATTTGGTTAAAAACCCTTCTTCAAATGAGATGAGCATCTGTGCTTGGGACTCTGTATTGTATCCAGGGACCTCAGTGGTTGCTCCTACTCGCTATGGACTTGATCTTGGAGTCATAGTCTCTGCTGCAGACCAGCTGGGTAAGTCCTACTCACCTGGATGTGACCAACCGAGATCAGCATGTTTTCATGCAGAATCTTGCCTTCCCAAGGAAGAACGGGAGGAAGTTTATACCGGGGAGATGGAGGAAGCACTTCCTTCCTACTCACCAGAGAAAGATGAGGATCCGTGTGAATCCTGTGCGGGGTGCAATCCCCCTCGAGAACCCGAAGAGATTGAAATTTCGGGGGATGTCGTGTGGATTGACCGTTTGGCTACGCCCTCAGATATGAGTCGGTATCAGGAGCAGTCGGAGAAAGAGGATGAGGCGATGCGGGTTTGCCGAGAGAAAATCGCTCATCACAAGCTTGATATGAAACTGGTGACTGCCCACTTCCTGCTTGGGGAACCGAAAATTATTTTCTTTTTCACTGCGGATGTACGTGTGGATTTCCGTGAACTGGTCAAGGATTTGGTTTCGGTCTTCCGTATCAGGATCGAACTGAGACAAATCGGTGTCAGGGATGAAAGCCGTGTGCTAGGGGGTCTTGCCGTCTGTGGGCGTGATTATTGTTGTCATAGTGTGACTGACAAACTCAATCCTGTTTCCATCAAGATGGCCAAAGAGCAGAATCTTTCACTGAATTCCATGAAAATTTCTGGTCCTTGCGGCCGATTGCTTTGTTGCCTTTCCTATGAATATGATTTCTATGTAGAGGAAAAACGCAACTATCCACCTGAGGGAAGCAAATTAAAAGTTGGCTATGACTTGATGAAAGTTCATGAAGTCAACATACTGTCAAAACGTATCATGCTCAGTGGAAGTGAGGGAAGAATGCTAACCATCCCGCAGAATGCGGTATTTTTCAATATTGACACCAAGCGATGGGAGCTTGAGAAGGAGTTTGCTAACGAATTTTTGTCAAATTGAAATAAAGCATTGTATTGACCCATTTTATAGACTGTGATATGTTTTTAAACCGTCGGCACTTTGTTGCCGGCCTCAACTTTAATAAATGAAATACGTATTCAAGGTAATATGTTTGGAGGTATTACGTGATTAACAGGTCTGCTGAAAAAAAAGAGAGCGACAGAGCCAAGTCCGAAAAAAAATGAGAAACCGCGCAACCAAGAGCACTATGCGCACCGCAATCAAGAAATTTGATTCTGCAGTAATTGCCGGGGACAAGGAAGCTGCCGCTGACGCTTTGGCTTTGAGTCTCAAGCTGCTTGATTCAACTGCCGGAAAGGGTGTCATCCACCAAAACACAGCTAGCCGCAAGAAATCCAGATTGCAGAGCCGTTTCAATAAGATGACCGACCAGGCTGCTGTATAACCAGTAAGTCAGAATTATGAACATACCGATTGTTGATCGGTATGCATACATGCGTATAGAACGTGTTTAAGGAGTAACCATGGCAGGACCAAAGTTGACAAAAGCAGCCATAATCGAGAGTCTCCATGAGAAGCATGGACTGAATAGGGCCGACATTCACACTATCATTGACGAGTTCTTTGAAGAAGTGAAAAAACGGCCTTCGGAATGATCAGGTCATTGAGCTTCGTGGATTTGGAACATTTGAGGTTCGCACTCGTAAGGGCCGTGAAAGAGCGCGTAATCCAAAGACTGGCGCCATTGTTGCCGTCGAAACACATGGAGTTGCCATTTTCCGTCCAGGCAAAGAACTCAAGGACTATGTGTGGGATTTGCGTGATAATAAGCCGGAGAAGGAATAACCTTCTACGCTTTCAATAATTAGGAGAAGATCTCTTGATTGACTTGCATGCAAGACGGAACCTCAGAACGGTTTGTTCTGAGGTTCTTGTGTTATTAGTATCGGCATTTATCTACTCAATTGCCTTCCCTGGTCTCTTGTCGGCCAATGGCATTGGGTTTGTCGCAATGGTTTCCCTGATCCCTGTATTTGCAGTAATCAGGAACACAAGCTGGAAGTTGACTCCAATCTATGGATTCTTCTATGGATTCATGTTCTATCTCTTCTTTAATTACTGGCTCAAAACCTTCCACCCTCTCGCTATCCTGATTGTCCCAATTATCAAGGGTGGGGAGATGCTGATGCTTTTCCCCGTGCTCAAGGCAGCGCAGAAGCTGTTCAAGAAATACGGATATTTGGTTGAAGCATTGGTGTGGGTTGCATACTCCTATCTGAGTCAGGACTGGTTTGCCGGGTATCCCTATGGGACCCTGGGATCGGCGGTGTACCGCTATCTTCCACTTATCCAGATTTCTGAGATTTTTGGTATTTGGGGAGTTACCTTCATATTGGTGATGCCTCAGACCTTTCTTGGTTCCTATCTTCACAGATGGTACCATGACAGGGAGTTTTCCTTGAAGGGTTACCTGAGGGAACACCTTGCGTTCATCATCGCATATGGGGTAGCCCTGCTGGCAACCTTGATTTTTTTTGGATTTGCCTCCATGGCATACTGGAAAGCCCAGGAACCTGATAAAACCTGGCGGGTGGCTACCATCCAGCACAGTGCAGATACTTGGGAGGGTGGGTATGCCACCTACAAGCGAAACTTCAATACTTTGCGTAAGATGAGTCTGGAAGCATTGAGCGAAGACCCAGATATTATTCTCTGGTCTGAGACAGCCTTTGTTCCCTCAGTTGCATGGCATGAAAACTATCCTTCTGATCCTGCTACTTCAGCACTAGTGGAGGAATTTGTTGAGTTCGGCAAGTCACTTCCCATTCCCTTGGTAACGGGTAACCCCGAGGGAGTCATCGCAGATTCCAGTAAGCCGGCTCTTGGTGAGGATGGATCCTGGAACCGTACCGATTACAACACTGTCATCTTCTTTGAGGATGGTAGGATCAAGAATACCTATAGAAAGCAGCATCTGGTGCCGTTTACTGAGCACTTTCCCTATGAAGAGCAGCTGCCGTGGCTCTATAATCTCCTGCTTGCCAATGATTATAACTGGTGGGAGACAGGCTATGATCCAGTGGTGTTTGAGACTGAAGAGGGCGTGAAGTTCTCCACTCCCATCTGTTTTGAGGATGTCTTCGGATATTTGAACGCTGGCTTTGTCTCCAGTGGGGCTGATGTCATCGTCAATATGACCAATGATGGGTGGTCGAAAGCCGTTTCAGCGGAAATGCAGCATCTTGGATTGGCTGTCTTCCGTTCCATTGAGAATCGGAGAACCACCGTTAGAGGCACCAATAGTGGAATGACCTGCGTAATTGATGTCACAGGAAAGATTGTTGACCCGATGGCACCTTTTACAGTTGGCTACCATATCTATGATGTGCCCGTATTCAGCGGTGAAATGCACGGAACAACCTTTTATACGCGATACGTAAATTGGTTCGCGTATCTAACCGTATATCTTTCAGCTATTCTCCTCGCTGGAGGTTTGCTGTATCGTTTATATCGACATTTCACCAACAACAGGCAGAAACCATAATGACCTATACCAGTGCGGCACTCTTTATCATCGGAACCGAATTGACTCGGGGGGGGTCATTGCTGACCGCCATACCCAAGTCATCTCAAGTCAGCTTACCCAGTTGGGCTATCGTGTTGATCGAATGGTACTTGTCCCTGATGATGGTACCATCGGGGATGTCCTTCGGGACTGTATCGATAATTGTGATCTTGTGGTCATGACTGGAGGCTTGGGCCAACCAGTGACGATATGACTCGCACCATTGTTGCCAACCTCGCCAAGGTTCCCTTGGTTCGTGAACAGGAGGCATTCGATGCACTGTATGCACGAATAGGGGAGCGAATCTGGGGTGCCAATGAGCAACAGACCATGATCCCTCAGGGTTTTGAACTTATTCCAAACCCACTAGGAACGGCACCTGGATTCAAAGGATTTATACCCGATGGAGGAAGGCAGATCGCGTGTGTGGCAATGCCAGGCCCCCCCCTAGGGAGATGAACCCCATGTTCTTTGACCAGGTAATTCCCTGGCTGGCCCAATTGATCGGGCATGATGATTTTTCTCGTAGCGAGTATTCTACATTCCTTATCCCTGAGTCAAAACTGGAAGAGCTCTGCAAGTCCGTTACATTCAATGGACTGCAGTGGGGTACCCGTTTCCAAGATCTGAAGATAAGTTTGTATCTTGTCGATGGAAATGAGGCTGAACGCACAGAGATGGCGAATCGTCTTCGATCACTGGTGGGAGAGTGTCTGGTGGTTGATGGGGACGTTCAGCCTTCTACTTTGCTTACATCGTTGCTTGAGGCGCGAGGAGAAACTATTAGCACAGCAGAGAGCTGTACCTCCGGATACATCGCCAAGCTGCTCACAGACCAACCTGGTAGCTCTGCGTGGTTCTGGGGTGGGGTGGCAAGCTATGCAAATGAGGCAAAGAAGCAATTGCTTGGTGTACGAGACGAGACCTTGGAACAGGAAGGTGCTGTCAGTGAAGCTTGTGTCCTGGAGATGGCAGAGGGTATAAGACGGGTATCAGGCAGTGACTGGTCCCTCTCGGTAAGTGGCATCGCCGGACCTGATGGTGGTACTCCTGAGAAACCGGTAGGGACTGTATGGTTTGGGTTTGCCTCAAAAAAAACCCGAAAGAGTACAGCGGTAAAGGTGCATATCTCATCCTATGGAAGGGATTCAGTAAGAAGGAGAGCCTCTGTTATGGCATTAATTCTTGCAAGCCAATACATCAAAGGAGCCTGCTTGCTTGACACTGTTAAGAAGTGGCAATATATTTAAAGAACCAAACAGCGGAAAGAATTATCAGTAAGTACGTTCCAATTCCGCATATTCTTACATTCAGTATTACAAATTAAGGAACTGGGCACTAGGTGCACCTTTATATACGATGAGGTGCAACACATTTCCCCTTTTCCGTTGGAGTTAATCCTATGTCTTCCGAAGAATTAGAGTTTAATGAAGCCAGCGTGGCTGTTGCATCTGAGCAGGATTCTGTGAAGAAGCCGATGCGACGAGTAACCCGAAAAAAAGAGTCCTGTTGTAGCGAAAGCACCTGAAGGTACGAATGATGTGGCTGAGCAGAAAGTGGAGACACAGGATGCTCCTGAGCCAAAAAAAACGTCGGGGTAGACCTAAAAAAAAGAGCGAATCTGAGAAAAAAAATACAACAAAAAAAAGAGGTTCTTCCAATTCCGAACAACCCCAACTCGAGTTGGAGGAAAAACAGAAAAGCCCTGCTCCTGAACAGGAACAACCTGTGGATACTTCCCGTCCTCCTGCGCAGTATAAGCAGGAACAGAAGAACCCGAACCCGAATCAGAACCATCGTAAGCCCTACAACAATAGAAACAACCGAAACACCCAGAACAGAAACCATCCAAAAGGTTCCTATCCAAAGAGCCAAAGCTTTGGTTCCAATAGGGGAGGCCGGCCGAATCATCAGGACGAACCTTCTAATGATATAAGTATAGAAGAACATCCAGAAGCTCCCGTCTTGATCCTTGAAGATTTCACTACCATGTCCATTGATGAACTTCGCAAGGTAGGTTTGGAACGAGGATTGAATACAGACACCATCTTGGACTTGCGTAAGCAGGAAATTGTTGCAGATATTCTTCGGTTGCACACCTCAACTGGCGGGGTGATTGTGGGAACAGGTACCTTGGAAATCCTTCCAGATGGATTTGGGTTCCTTCGCTCCCCCTCAAACAGTTATCTTTCAGGTTTGGAAGATGTCTACGTCTCTCCCGCTCAGATCAAGAGTCTTTATCTGAAGACTGGAGATGTAGTGTTTGGACAGGTGAGGACTCCTCGTGAGAATGAACGGTTCTTTGCTATCCTGAAGATATTGAAGGTAAATGGCGATGAACCGATTACAGCAAAAAAAATGCGAGTACCGTTTGATAGCCTGACTCCCTTGTTTCCTGATCAACGACTTAAGCTGGAGACAGCTGATGAGGATATGTCTACAAGGATCATTGATATGTTCTGCCCGATTGGAAAGGGCCAGCGTTCCTTGATCGTAGCTCCTCCTCGCACTGGTAAGACAGTGCTTCTGCAGAAGATTGCAAACTCCATCAGCACGAATCATCCTGAAGTGGTCCTGATGGTGCTTCTGGTTGATGAACGACCTGAGGAAGTCACCGATATGCGTCGCCATGTCAACGGAGAGGTGATTGCCTCAACCTTTGATGAACAGGCAAGCAGGCACGTACAGGTAGCTGAGATGGTCATTGAGAAAGCGAAACGGTTGGTTGAACATAAGAAGGATGTAGTTATCCTTTTGGACTCCATCACCCGTCTTGCCCGTGCTTATAACCAGACAGTCCCTGCAAGTGGCAAGATTCTCAGTGGAGGTGTAGACTCCAATGCTCTGCATAAGCCGAAACGATTCTTTGGTGCTGCCAGAAATATCGAATTCGGAGGGAGTCTTACCATTGTTGCCACTGGCTTGATCGAGACAGGTTCCAGAATGGATGAAGTTATTTTTGAAGAGTTCAAGGGAACCGGAAACAACGAAATCATCCTGGATCGTCGTCTTGCTGACAAGCGACTCTTCCCGGCGATCAACATCAAGAAGAGTGGAACCCGTCGTGAAGACTTGTTGTTGCCTTCTGATGAGGCTGCCAGAATCTGGCTTATGCGTAATGCTGTCAATGATATGGACGATCAAGAGATGACTCCGTTCCTCATTGACAAAATTCGGAAGACAAAGGATAATGAGTCGTTCTTGCGGTCTATCAATACCGGTATTCCTTCGAATTCGGCAGCGTACTAGAGACCAGGAACAGATTGAGAGAAACTTGTCTGCTGCCTACAGCCAGCAGAACACATATCCTTGGAGGACCCAAAATGAAAGATGGAATTCATCCCCGTTATGAAATGAAAGAAGTTCGTTGCTCATGTGGCAATGTAATCACGACCAAGTCAACCGCAAAGAATCTTGAAGTTGAAATTTGCTCCGCTTGTCACCCATTCTTTACTGGAACCCAGAAGATGGTTGATACTGCCGGTCGTATCGAACGCTTCAAGAAGCGCTATGGCTTGAACAACTAACCAGAATTAATATCCTGTCTAGTGATACAAGAGACCCTCTTTTTTGGAGTACCCAGGAAAGGGGGTTTTTTTTGCAAGTTTTGGATTCTTATTCACGCATTTGTTGGTCATGTGGGGAAATGCACGAGTCCCGAATTATACAAAAGTAGGTTTTTTGTTGCATTATGCCGACAAGTATCCTAAAATTGACCCATAAAAATTAGGTTGGGGCATGGACAACATCAGAAAACAACACATCAAGGAATACGGCGATTCTCCGCTGGTGATTACGCAGGTACCTGGTACATGTACCTTGCTAGGTAGTTACGCGGATGCATGTCGTGGCTGGTCCTTGGTAGGAACCGATCATTCCTCGCTGTATGTAGCTATCTCTTACCGGGATGACCAACTGGTGAGATTATACAACCCAACCCTCAATGATCGAAAGCGCTTCTCCTTGAACAATATCAAGTATCGAAAAGAAGACCGATGGGGAAATTTTCTCAAAGCGGTGTTCTCTGTTCTTGCGAGTGAAGGAACTGATTTTACTGGTATGAACATAACGGTCGAGGGAAGCCTTCTCCATGCTGATACCCAAATGGTGAGTACAGCCTGCTCGCTTGGGACCTGTCTTGCCCTTGATGCGTTACTCTCCCTTAAGCTTAGCTTTTCCTCCCAGATAAGGATCGCCTATCAGGCATGTACGACATTCAACAATGAAGTGTGCTCCATCAGTGACCTTCTTACCATGCTCAATGGAAAGAAGGAGACCGTTCTTTTTTTACGATTTACAACATGTAACCTACAAGGAACTGCATTTCCCCTTCACAAACAAAAAAAATGAAGAGTATGTGGCTATCGTAGTGGACAGTAAGATTTCTCCCAATGCGATGCGTGAAGAGATCAGGAGCAAGAGAAAGGCTATCAAGCGTGCTTTTGAGAAACTGAGCGAATACAAGACTGGTGGTTTCATGCGGGACTTCCCAGAGAGTGACCTCTCTGGTCGTGTGGTGCCTTTGGATGAGGAAGACCGCCATATCTGTGAATATATCCTGATGGAATCGCGAATCGCCAACGATGCTGCCTCCTTACTCACTGAGAAGGATGCAATTCCCTATGGGAAAATGATGAATCGGGTTCAGGCGGGGCTTCGAGACCTGTTGGAAGTAACCTGTCCTGAGGTAGACTGGCTGACCAAGAGAGCCGGTGAACTTAACGGGTGCTTAGGCTCGGTCCAGGTGGCAAACGGGTTCAGCGGCAATATCATGGTCCTCTTGAGTAAACAAGCACTTCCAAGTTATATTGGTCGTCTGGAGGACTATGAACACATCTTCGGATTCCACCCTCGTTGGTATGTATTTGAGGGAAGCGACTCTGCAAAGGTTGTGTTTCAGGCACATTAATGAAGATACTGCTGACAAATGATGATGGATATCAAAGTGAAGGACTGAACACGCTCTCCGATGCGCTGTTGCGTGCCGGTCATGAGGTGTGGGTATGTGCTCCCGATTCAGAGCGAAGTGCGAGTAGCCACTCGATGACCCTTCGTGAGGATATTACCATTACAGAATATGGTCAGAATCGATATCATTGCAGTGGAACTCCAGCAGATTGCATACTGTATGCCTCAAAGGGTAGAATTTTTCCAGAAGACCCAGATCTGGTGATTAGCGGAATCAACCATGGGTATAATATATCTACAGATATTCTGTATTCAGGAACTGTTGGAGCCGCCAGAGAGGCTGCCTTGACTGGATTGAGGTCGATGGCTGTCAGTTGCTCAAGAAGCAAGGATGGGTCTTATCCATTCCAGCGGACTGCAGACTTTGTGGTACAACATCTTGAGGATTTCTATCCCCTCACAAGTAGTGAGTGCATCATTAATATCAATGCCCCTGCAGAGGGAAATGGAAAGTGGAAGAGTGGAGTATTAAGCTACCTCGACTACCATGATGCTGTGCAGACAAAACAACTAGAAAAAACCCGCTACTATGACACTTCAACGGTACGTTTTGGTACCTCAGTTGTGCTTTCCATGAAGGGTGGTGTGCAACCAATTCAGCGTTGTGACACCCAGGGAAGTGATTTTCAAGCCGTGAGAGAGGGATATATCAGTGTTACTGCAATCTCCATCCTTCCCCCGGTACATACGGCATCCCAGACCAAGCTTGAGTCATTAAGCAAGGGGGGAGAGCTGTGGGTAAGAAATGGGAGAATAAATGCCACAAATGTGGACTCTGTTGCCATGAAAAGGCAGTTTATGGCCGTGAACTGGTCATAGATCTGGATTCCTGGTGTGAGCATTTTGATCCTGAAACCAAACAATGCAAAATTTACGCTGAACGCTTCAGCCAATCAACCCGATGCAAAAAAAATGACGCCGATCCGGGCAATGTTTGCATCATATCTCCATGAAAATTGTGCCTATGTACAATGGGCACGTAGATTCCATATTCGTTTTGCTAAGAAGAGAATCCTTCGATTCATCCATAGTAAAACCTGTCCCGATGAGGACTCAGACGAAAACGATCTTTACGAAGTATTCAACGCGTAACAGCAGTGTGGCTTGACCCTAAGGGGTACCTGTCACTATCGTTTTCTATGAGGTTAATTATGGAACAGAAGACCATTTACTTGGACAACAATGCGACCACCCCCCCCATGCATGAGGATGTAATCGAGCTGTACACGAAGCCAATATCCTTTTTTTTGGGAATGCATCGAGCATGCATAGCTATGGTCGTGAAGCCGCTATGGCAATAGAAGAAAGCAGGAAAGCACTTGCCTCCTTGATTGATTGCGATCCATCGTCGATTGTTTTCACCAGCGGAGCCAGTGAATCGAACAATACCGTATTCAATATTTTTTTCGTGAGCGTATCGACCTAGGGTCGAAACGTAACCGAATTGTTACCACAACCATTGAGCACCCTTCAATCAACGAGTTGGTGAAGTATCTTAAGAATCTGGGATATCATGTTGATGAGTGCCCAGTTGATGGGAGTGGACGGGTTGACATGGAAGTGATGAAGACTTATCTGGGCGAGGATGTCGCCTTGGTCTCTGTCATGGCAGGGAATAATGAGATTGGTACCATCCAACCGGTTAAGGAGATTGCCAAGCTTGCTCATGAGGTAGGGGCCTACATACATACTGATGCAACACAAGCTATCGGTAAAATCCCCGTCTCTATGCAATCTTGGGATGTCGATTACCTCAGTCTTTCTGGGCACAAGTTCTATGGTCCAAAAGGCATAGGAGTGTTGGCAATCAAGGCAAAATCACCTCATACTCCGCTGGTCCATGGTGGCCATCAGGAGGGGGGGGAAAGCGAGCAGGAACTTATAATACCGCATCAATTGTTGGTATCGGGGTTGCAGCCGCTCTTGCTGAACGTGATCTTGAGGAAGAGAGCAAGAAACTCTGGACTCTCAGGGAAATGCTGAGAGTGGGAATTGAGGAGCGTATCCCCAATGTAGTGGTTAACGGGAACCAAGAATACTGCCTTCCCGGAACCCTCGATGTGTCATTCCCTCATGCAGAAGGGGAATCGATATTGCTCTATCTCGATATGGAAGGAATTATGGTTTCCACCGGGAGTGCCTGCGCAAGTGGGTCGCTTGAACCCAGTTACGTGTTATTGGCCTCCGGAGTGGATATCGAGCTAGCCCACGGCTCAATACGGTTTAGTTTTGGAAGGTACAACACAGAAGAAGATGTTGCCTATGTACTGGAAAAATTACCGCCGATTATCAAGCGATTAAGGGAGATGTCCACACGATGACTAACTTTATGAGTCAATGGGTCTACACCCCAGTGGTGAAAGACCATTTTATGAATCCCAGGAATACCTGGCAGGAAGAAGAAAATTTTCAGGCAGATGGAATCGGTGAAGTCGGTTCCTTGGCCTGTGGCGACCAGATGCAGGTTCTGATCAAGGTCGAGAATGATATAATTGCTGATCTTAGGTGGCTTACCTATGGGTGTGCCTCAGCTATTGCTAGTACCTCTATGATGAGTGAGTTGGCGATTGGCATGAGTTTGGAGGAGGCTTACAACCTTTCCCCAAATATGATCACCGAAGCACTTGGAGGCCTGCCTGAACATAAGTTCCACTGTTCCGTTCTGGGAGATAAAGCCCTCAGGGCTGCCATTGATGACTATCTTGAGAAAGCGGGTCGTGACAATCCTTTCAAGCGCAATGTGGCAAAAAAAACCATCTGTGAGTGCAAGGGAGTTACCGATGTGCAGATTGAGGATCTCGTGAAGCGAGGAGAAGCAAAGACGCTAGAACAGCTACAGGAGATTACCGAGTTTGGCACGGTCTGTGGCAAATGCAAGCAACAGGTCAGTGATCTGTTTGATGAGTTCAAGCACATCTACGACGTATAAAACGTATCCTCATATATACAAGATAGGCGGCCTGTTAGAGCCGCCTTTCTTGTCAGTTCGTTTACTTCTTGAATTCAAGCAAGGAAAGATGTCTGCTTATGTGTGTATCTAGCAATTGTTTGTAGTACTCTTCTTCCCGGGAGAGCAAGCTGAAGAAGGCTTCCTTGAACAATTTCTTTCCCATCTCATCCTCATCTTCAAGTAGATAGCCGTAGGTTATGTGTAACAGCTGGCGGGCATTATCGTCGTTGAGGTAGGAGGGTAGATCCTCATCTTTCATTGACTCCAAATCCTGTATCTTGCCAATATCAGTGGTAACATGATAGAAGGCTTTTGCATCATTAAAACGTTTGGATGCATGTGCATGCATCTTCCTATAGAGAGAAGGATCCTTGTTTGCAACCAATCGGACAGCTTCAAGCCAATTGGTGCCAGCCGTCTTTACATGGAAACTCCCCTTGATAGTCCGAGCAAGAATGGGAAAAATGGAAAATTTGTCGCTACCTGAATGGATGCTGAGCCGGTATCGGTACTGCTTTGCAATAGCAACATGTAAGACCAGTTGTCTCTCAAACTCGGCAGTATCTCCCATGTAATCAATACCTTTCTGGAATTCTCCTACAAAACGTGGTGCAAGTGTGGAGATGAGTACATGCCGTCGTTTAAGTTCCATGGCAATGAAAAGATGACTCTTGGGGTCGGTCGGGGTGTCGGTCTCATCAATTGAGATCTCAAAGTCTATCGAATGCTCGGAGTGTAGGATATGCTGCTCATAGATGATCTGTATGAAATCGAGCGCTTTGTGGTAGGTCAGGATATCGCGTTTCAACGCAGGTAGGTCAAGTCTCAGCGTTGATGTTCCAATTGAAAACTCCTGCTCTGCATACAATCCTTCATATAACTCCCGTACCTCACTGTCCAATGCTTCATAGCGTGATTGGAGCTCATCTTCACCTAGGGTCTGGATGGTGGGGTCTATCTGCTCAGATGAGTCCAAGGTGATCATGGTAGCCCCATCTTCCAGAGCCTTCTTGATCTCCTCGCTTTTTTTTCAAGTGGTCACCATCAGCGCCAAAACCATAGGTATACCCTTCCTGAAACACAGCGTATGAGGCAGCATCTATCACATCATTAAAGGTCCTGTTGGTGAAATTCAATTCCCTAATGCTCTGTTGTGCAAATATTGGAAATACTGAGGTTCCTTCCAATGCCCGAATATGTCCTGGTGTGGCCTCTCCCAGACGGTCTCCCAATCCAATGGAAGGCCGCTTGTTTGTATTGGCGACAGGGTGCGTATAAGGTAGATACGTATTCAAGACAAGCCGATTATCATGGCTCAGCGGCAGATTTTACACTCTTGCTCAACTTCTCCTTCCAGTTCATCGAATACGGGACCTGATCCGGAAGCTACCAGATATCGGTTTTCTCCCGCCTTGATCATGGCGATCAAACAGCTTCCAAGGTTGGTGAGTGACTTCTCATATACGAATATCTTGCTCTTCAGTCGACTCTCGAGATGCTGGATATGTAATGTACGTTCTTCATAGATTTCCATGTGGATTCTCCTATCTACTCAAATAACCCCGAACTCACTTCCCCCCGATGAATTCCCTAAGAAGCGAATCGTCGGGGACCAAAGTGTCGGGGATTGGATTGACATGTTCCAGGAACCTGAGCAATCTACGAGCGGTCTCATAGGCGGCTCCTGCAGAGGGTTTTACCATTTTCAGCAAGGGTTGTGCATAGGTGGTGAGGACCCCCAGTTCATAATCCAATGCACTATTGATCATGACATTGGCATTGTTCTGGTACGGGAAAATATACTTGTTCTCTCCCCGTTCCACTGATGGCCACATATTCAAGGTGGCTGTTGCGTTCGCTCCTCGGGTTCTGTTGTCACGAATCATCCGACGGATAATCCGATTATCCGTGGTGCTGATTCGGTTATGGTCATCAAGATTCAGTTGGGTCAACGCTGAGATATATACCCTGAAGAGCAACTCTTTGTCCAAGGAAGCGGTCAGCCTTGGGTTCATTCCATGAATACCCTCTATGATTAAGATGGTCCGTTTGTCCAAGTGTACCGGGTACTCGTCGTAGGTACGGGTGAGCGTCTTGAAATCATAAAGAGGAAGGTGAACTTCCTTTTTTGCGAATAGGTTTGCCAAATCCTCTTGGAACCGGGCAACATCAAGTGCCTCAAGTGCTTCAAGATCAGGATTCCCATCTTCATCTTTTGGTGCATGATGTGGAGGTAGATAATAGTTGTCCAAGGAAATCTTGATGGTTTTCTTCCCTAATACCTGTAATTGGATTGATAATTTGTGAGCGAACGTGGTCTTCCCTGATGAGGAGGGCCCTGCGACAAGAACTGCTTTTACACTGCTATGAAGGTTTATCTGATCTGCAATACTTGCAATTTTCTTCTGTTGTAATGCTTCAGCAAGCCGTATAAAGGACTCAACAGTATTCTGGTTGCCCATCTGATTCAGCTGGCCCAGAGACTGTACATTGAGAATGGATCCCCAAGCCTTGTATTCCCGGTAAATGGAGAAAAGCAGGGGATTGTCAACAAAGGGGTCAAGCCCAACGACATTGTGCGAACGGGGATAGCGAAGTAGCATTCCCCGCTCCTGATAGGGCTTGAGTTCCCAGACCTGCATCAAGCCTGTCTTACTGAGCAAGGGTTCATAGGAGATATCCATATAACCCTGTAACTGGTAGAGATTCACCTTGGGGTCATTACGAGTCGATAGTAAGGCAGCTGTCTGCTCATGATGATTGTTCTCAAAGTAGGAGAGTGCTTTCTCGTAGGGCAGCAGGATCTCCTCGATGGGGAGGTTTTGCTCAACCAAGGATCGCATGGCCTTTTCTATAGCTTTGATATCTGTCTTGTTCAGGGTAAGGGCATCATCAAAACTGAAGTAATACCCATCACCAAGGGAGTGCCCTATGACCAGTCTCCGATTGGGGTAGAGCATCGAGACGGCAGCACAGAGAAGGTAACAGATGGAGTGACGGTACATCCTTTTTCCCATGTCCCCAAAAAGCCGTACCGGTTCAAGGGTGCAATCGGCAACCAGGGCCCTTGAACAGGAGTGCAACTCATAGTTCACCAAGGCTCCGATATATGGGTTCTCTTTATAGGTCTGTTCTTTGCACGATTCAACCACCTTTGCCTCAATCAAGGCATCTTCCACGGTGGATCCGGTTGGGAGTACAAGATGCTGTTTTTTGATGGTTACGGTAATACTTTTCATGTAGCTATCATACTAGGTGGTCTGCCCGTAAACAAGAGTAAAGCGTTTTTTGTCTGGTTTGTGTTATACTGCTGTTTTAGTCCAGGTTCATGATTCTGGATTGACAGCCGACTGGGAGGTAGGTACCTTTTGTACATGAGGAAAAAGCTTCATCTGGCGTTTCCCTATCGACAACGCTTTATACTACATATAGATTTGGAATCAGAAACATATACAAGCATACCGATGGAAGAGGAAGAGGCAAAACACTACCTCGGAGGGCGGTTGCTTGCCTTGATGCTCTGGGATCGTTTTGCTGAATATGACCAGCTCACAGAGGAATTCTATGAGCGAGGCAATCCTGTTGTCTTTGCCCCTGGGGCTGAAGTTGATATGCCTCTTGGCTACTGCAACTCCTTTAGCGTAGTGACCAAGAGTCCTGTCACTGGGGCTCTGTCCGTCTCCAGTGCAACATCCTCTCTCGCCGGAGCCATTGTAGGCTGTGGGTACGCCGCATTGGTGATAACCGGGCGTAGCAGAAAGCTGTGTAGTTTCACTATTGAAGATGGCGTGGTGAGCTTCAGCGACGCTGAGGAGTATCATAATCTCACTACAGTCGATGTTGCAAAGAAAGTAGGGGAAGAGCACGTGGTTGTCATAGGACCTGCTGGAGAGCACTTCGTGCCATATGCCTCCCTCTATGCGAATAACCAGAATATAACCCAAGGTGGGGTAGGTTGCGTCTGTGGAATGAAGAATATCAAGTTTTTCACGTTGTCTCCCCATAGCCAGGCAGGGAAGCCTATGATTCTAATAGACTGGGACTGCTGAACCAATCCTACTTGAAAGATCTAGGAAAGACACGGATGGGAAAGATGATAGCCCAAGAAGGGTCAATCGCGCTGCTTTCTAAAGCAAATCACCGTGGATGGGCCGCCATCGATACCTATTCCATGCGTGTCGATGGAAGGCTTTGGGGGCTATGTGCCCGTAGTGTCCCTAGAGGAATCCCCCTAGATGACCCCACTTTCCCTGTGTGTCAGGACCATACTCCCTTGGATCTGGAGAGTGCGATGGCCTTAGGGTCAAATCTGGAACTCTTTGACAGTAGAAGCGTACAACAGGTTGTCCTCCGTTGTTTGGAGAATGGCCTGGAAGTGGTGAGTACTGGAGCAGTGCTTGCTTGGGCAAGAGCATGTCGAAGAGAAGGAAAGCTAAGCTTCCTTCCAGATTTGCAACGTTCAACAGCGGTACTCTATCTTCGTCTTCTTGATGCCATTGCCTATAAAAGAGGTTCCGGTGAACAATTGGGTATAGGGCTTTCTGCATTGGTGGATCAATATGGTGGAGAAGAGCATGCTTTTCTGGTTGATGGGCTGCCCCTCCCCCCCTATGATTATCGAGCACTACCGGTGCAAGCACTACTTGTATCCATAGGGAGGAGAAGTGTGGTACTGGGTGAGCTTTTATGGGGGGGGAATCATTACCACAGGGGAAGGGAACGTCGCCTTGTTTCTTGGGCCTTGTATGTCCAGAAGCTCACGTACGCCTGCGAAAGTGTCGGGTTGTGTCCTTGGGTTACACTTCCCAGTTTCAATCATCGGCTGTTTCACTTCCCGCATTTCTCATTTGCAAGAAGGAACTTCTCAAGGTTGGCCTTGTTAGCATCATTGGGAGAGGGGTATGAGATCAGTGCGCATTCATTGCGCTCCTATGGGGAAAAAGCTCTACATTTGCAACTAACCCTTGATGACAAACTTCTACAACGTGGGGGGGGTCGATATGGGGTTTTACCTGACCAGTTGTTGGTCAATGGGAAGAGCAATTATCGCTCAGCAAGTAGTACCCTTGGCTCGGTTGCTTGATGCTTATTGGTCAGCTCTTGGAAGAAAGTAATATTGAAGACCAGCAATTGGTTGGTCTTCAGAAAGTGAGCGTATACTTATCCCCTCATTGTCCAGTAGTGCGTACGTAGGGCCGAGGGGTGTCCTTGGATAGGTTGTTGACCCAGGGTTCACCCAAATAACCCCATCCTCACCCTTCTGGAGCTTAGGGGTATGGGTATGACCACTGATAAAGATGTCTCCTGCCTTCAGGTTTAGTCCAAATGGGGAGTGAATTCTGTCCCCGTGGGTCATGAATATGGTTCTTCCCTGCCAATCGATACTTCTTTTCTGTGGAGGTAATGCAATGCCAGCGTTACTGAAGTCATAGTTATTGTCACAGTTGCCTCGTACCAGGATGAGATGAGGAATATTTTGGAGCAGCAAATTAAAATGTGTATGTCCTGAAGGACAGAAATCGCCAGCAATCAGGATGGATTCTGCCTGGTGTTCACGTGCTCGTTGCTCAAGAAGTGAGAGAGCAGTAAGTGAGCCATGTAAATCGCTGGCAAGCAAGAGCGTATTGGACATGAAAACCCCTGATTTTTTCATTGCTAAAGACAAATGCTTCTTGTGATGTATCAATATTGCTGGTAGTATAATACGAGAATTATATAAAAAAAATATATAGGGGAGGAGGCTCAAATGGCTACCATCCGAGAGCTGTCTTGCAGCGATGGAAAACGCGTAATGTATCGCGTATGGGTTCCAGAGGGGGGGCACAGGTTGAGGCGGTTCTTCTCATCCTTCATGGTATGGCTGAGCATAGTCTCCGATATGATGCATTCGCCACATTTCTCAATTCCAAAGGAATTGTTGTCTATGCACCTGATCATCGTGGTCATGGGGAGACAGTTAAAGATTCTGGTGAAACCCTTGGCTGGTTTGCCGAACGGGATGGTTGGCAGCGAGTAGTGGATGATGCCTATGAACTGACGAATGTCATCCTAGCTGAATATCCCCGTCATAGCCTATTCTTGCTTGGCCATAGTATGGGCTCTTTCCTTGCTAGAAGTCTTATGGTGCAATACTCTGACCTGTTTGATGGCGTTATGCTTATGGGGACCGGTGCCTCCCAAGGAATGCTTGGGAAGATAGGCAAGATGATAGCCCTCCGTCATGTCAGTAAATATGGTTCCAAACATCCCGATGCAAAACTGGATAAAATGAGTTTTGGTGCATACAACAAAAAAAATTCCTAATGCAAAGACTCCTTTCGATTGGTTGAGTAGGGATGCTGAACAAGTAGCAAAATATATAGATGACCCTTGTGTGGTTTTGTCTGCACCTCCGGGTTCTTTGCAGACTTGTTGGATGGGGTGGATATGGCAAATAATGCAGAGATGGCTAAGAAACTTCCTTCTGATCTTTCCCTGTTGCTCATCAGTGGTAGTGAGGACCCAGTAGGAGGGTTCTCAAAAGGAGTGCGTAAGGTGTACGAGCTCTACCGGAATTGTAATATTGCAGATATCACCCTGAATCTGGTTGAAGGCGCACGGCACGAGCTATTGCAGGAAACCAATAGGGATCAGACGGCACAATACCTCTATTCCTGGATCAAGCAGAGGCTGTAAGCATGTCCTATAAAAAACATCGTTCAGCAAAATCTTAAACGGCTGAGAGCCTTTTTCTCATCCGTGCTTAGACAAGCGATGAAAGATAACTTTCTTAACTCTGCTTCTGGCTTAGTGTATTCCACGCTCTTGGCAATTGTCCCTGCTGCTACATTTCTTTTCACCTTTTTTTTCAATGCATTTGGTGTTATGGAACCATTGGTAAACTTTCTTTCCCAGTGGTTCACTGAACTGGCAGGAGAGGAGGCTGGTGGACAGTTGATGATTCTCCTGACCCAATATACCCGTAATGCAACGAGCTTAGGGATTGTTGGGCTTATATCCTTCCTGATTACCATGGTCCTCTTGATTAACAAGGTGTGGATTGTAATAAACCGGATATATCGTTCAAGTAGGAGTCACAATGCCCTGAAACGGTTTGCTGGTTACATTACCTTCTTGATTGTAGCAACCTTGTTACTTGCAGCATATGTAAGTGCACAGTCTATTCTCACGTCCTGGTACCTCAATCTGATTGGAGTGACCCTGGGTAGGTGGTCTGTTGCAGTCGAAGCCATTGCCCCGAGTTTTATTGTTGCACTGGTTATCTTCCTGCTCATATATCTCGTTCCCAATACAAGGGTTCGTATAGATTCAGCAATTCTGGGGAGTATCGCAGGATTGTTGGTAATCAATGTATTCAGCAAGCTGACCTCATTATTAACCACAATGGCAAGTAGGTTCTCAGTCATATATGGTTCTTTTGCTGCAATCTTCTTGTTCTTGTTCTTCTGTTATGTTTTCTGGGCAACCGTATTCTTCAGTGTGGAACTAGCATATGTGCATCAGTTTAGACCGGACGTTTCCAGTTTTCGTGGCCTTCCCCAAAGCCCAGCGCTGCAGTTGTCTGAAGGAACCAATATCATGATGCTCATCGGGAGTAATTTTCGTGAAGGTAGGGGAGCAACCTCCACAAAGGAGTTGCTCGATCGCCTTGCAATTCCCTACAATCGCTTGCAAGGGTTCCTTGGGCTCCTGACCCAACTTCAGTTCATTACCCCCACCAACAGCAGCCAAACCAGTTATATTCCCAAGCAACCGCTTGATACCCTTCGTCTCCAGGATTTGATTAAGGGACTCTATGGTATGGAAACCATGGATGAGGTTGAGCACGATACTGCCGGTGAGGCGGTAGCTGAGCAGGTACAGGACAGAGGCATTGCTGCACTGGGAAACCTTACCATTGAACAACTGTTGCAAAGAATCTAGAGAGTGCTTGCCTCTTTCGAGCAACACAGGATACTGTATAAGAGGAGGCTCCTATGAACCTAGATGTTACTACCCAGCCTATGATCGACCCACTCATCTGGCACGCTTTTCCAGATGAAAAAGTTGGCATTATGTCTGATGAAATATGGAAGTGCGGCCCTTTGGTTTGCACTTTGCTGCAGAACCCTACTTGCAGGAATGGCGAACAACTTGTTGCCATCCCCTATGCAATGGTGGTGAAACGAGATAATGCCGTTATTCTGGCAGTCTCTCTCGAACAAGAAGACCTCAGAGCACTTTCCTATACGATGGGAGTTTCACTAAGGGAGTTGCAGGACGAGTACCAGACAAAAGGGAACTTCTCCGAGCTCAGGGGATTTGTATATTCCGATATGACTCGTGAAGACCTTGGAGTGTATGACGGGGATATTGATTTGCAAAGTATCAGGATTTTCTTTCTGGAAACAGTCTGTGATACCTTTGATATCCTCTCTGAACCGGTGCAGATGACAACATAATGTTCCTGGTTCATAAGAAGAGAGAGGAGCTGGAATGCTCCTCTCTCTAGATTGTATATCCTCACGCAAATACTAATTTTTTTAAAGACTAATATTCTGAACTTCCGTCAACTCTGCTTCTACTACAACATCACTGTAGGTAGTGTCATCAAGAACGGTATACGCTCCCTCTGCATCAACGCCAACGATGATAAGATCATAGGTTCCTTCTGCCAAGAATGGAATAGTATAGCTACCATCATCGATATTTACAGATGCACTGCTGACCGCTTGCTCAAACTGTATTTCATCCCCTGTTACCTCCGCTGCTTCGCTAGCGGTATACTCCCCATCCTCATAGGCAAAGATAATGTAAGAAGGATAGGTGGGTGTACCTTCTAAGAAGCTACCGTCTATCGTTCCAGCTTGATTATTCACAACCAACCGAATGGTGGGTTTAAGAATGTACTCATCCTTCACTCCCCGTTTAACCACTGACTTGCGTACATCAAAGTCTGCGGTAATCTCAACCTCTCCGTTTGCAGGGACGGTAAAGCTTCCTGTGGCCTTGTAACCCGTCTGTGCTACACTGGGGACAAACAGCTCATAGGTGACATCATTGGCTTCTGTTCCATCAGCAGTACCAGTGCTATCAAGTACAATATAGCTTCCTGGGGTCCCCTCCCTAGCAGTCCCCTCTTCTTCTACATCCAACATGAAACGGATCTGTGTTATTTCACCAGCAGTAATCTCAGTGTTGGATAACAGTGCAACAGTACCTCCCGTGAGTTCCAGCAAATTGAATTCTTTTGGACCTTCAAAATTTGTGTCCTCAATCCAGACATCATTCTGGTTGTACTTGATGGAAGAGATGGTGATATACACTCCCTCAACCGCTGCTGAATCAGCTATTGGTGCATCAGTGAGGCTGAGTTTAATGGTTCCTGTTTCTTCGGCTGCGAACGAGCATCCCAGTAAAACTACTGAGATGAGAATGATTCCAAGAATGACAATGAATGAACGGCGCAGTATAGTATGCATACGTATGCTCCTTGTTGAGAAAATTGTTCTGTTTTGTGTGCAATTTGCAGCCTGGAGTGTTTCCCTCATTCCTATTAGCTGTAGATTATCCAGAAGCCAAATCATGTATTGGAAGCGGTTGTTTCCAATGTAAAGATTGTGCAAGTTCTTATACAATATAAAACAATTGTATAATCATATAGTTACACCCAATAGATTTTATAGTGGAATTTAGATGGTGCGGTGATGTACCTTGAGCTTGGCTATGGGGCTGTTGACACCCGAAAACGAAATGTATATGTTTAGACAAACGCAGCTATACGTATGGTTGTGTACTATATGTTCTTCAGGGTTAGGTGTAATTCCTTACCGGCGGTAGGCAGTAATACTGCAAGCCCGCGAGCCCCATGGGTTGATTCGGTCAAAGTCCGAAGCCGACAGTTAAAGTCTGGATGGAAGAAGAATTGAAGCATAGTGTGCCAGGACTATTTTCTGGCATATAGTGTTTTCTTTTTTATCCATGTAATGCAAATACCTTGAAGGATCGACTTTAAGGGGATGTACATGGAAAGCGATTTACAATACATGACTCGGGCCCTTGATCTTGCTGAACTGGGAAGAGGGGCAACCCGTCCAAACCCATTGGTAGGAGCAGTCCTTGTAAAGAATGGAAAAAAATCATTGGGGAGGGGTACCATCAAGCGTATGGTGGCCCACATGCAGAGATACATGCACTTCATAGAGCTGGAGTAGAGGCTGAGGGAAGTACCCTCTATGTGACACTGGAACCATGCTCTCATCATGGAAAGACCCCTCCCTGTGCTGAAGCCATAGCGAGAGCAAATATCAAGCGAGTGGTTTGTGCGCTCACTGATCCCAACCCATTGGTGCAAGGAAAAGGCCTTACCTATTTACAAGAGCAAGGCATTGAGACCTCCTGCGGGCTCTCAGCTGAACAAGCGAGAAAGCAGAACGAGATATTTCTTCATTTCATCACCACGAAAACGCCCTTTGTATTACTGAAAACAGCGATGAGTCTTGATGGCAAGATTGCTACCAAGACAGGAGAGAGTCGCTGGATTACCTCTGGGCCGTCGCGCTCGTATGTACATCAATTAAGAAACAGATATGCAGCAATTATGGTTGGAGTTGGTACCGTTTTGGCAGACAATCCTGTTCTGACCACACGCATAGAGGGAAAAGTTGGCCATAATCCTTTACGGATTGTAATGGACAACAAAGCGCGAACACCAATCAACTCCCATTTAATCAAGACAATAGATGAGGCACCTGTGATGATTATCACCTCAGAAAAGGCACTTCCTGAACAAGAGGAAGCTTTACGTTGTGCCGGTGCTGAGGTGCTGAAAGTACCTGGGGAAGATCAGGCCAAGCGCATCAGGGAAGTAGTGAAAATTCTCGGAGAAAGGGGAATCGATAGTCTGCTGGTTGAGGGAGGAGGAACCTTGGCCAATTCCTTCATCCAAGCACAAGCTGTCCAGAAATATTTGGTATTCATAGCTCCAATGGTCATAGGAGGAAAGGATGCCAGAACCCCTGTTGAGGGCGAAGGTGTAGCCTCATTATCGGATGCGACACAACTGACCATCACTGCTGTTGAACACCTTGGTCCAGATATTCTCATCGAAGCTTATCCCGTGGGGAGTACAACATGTTTACAGGATTGATAGAAGAATTGGGCTTTATCATAGCCCTACAAGGAAAGTCCCTGAAAATTCGCTGCCATAGCGTACAGGATGGCCTTGTCCTTGGAGATAGCATTGCTGTTAATGGAGTATGCCTAACCATTATCAACTATTCACCGCAAAGCATAGATGCCGAAGTGATGCCTGTTACCTTGGAGACAACCAACCTAGGAGTTCTTAGGCCAGGAGCTTCGGTCAATCTTGAACGCGCGATGCGGCTTGGGGATAGACTGGGAGGTCATCTTGTCTCCGGCCATGTGGACGGAACAGCAAGTATCGTGAAATTACAACAAAAAACAAGATGCTCGAATGGTGACGATGCAAATCCCGAAAGATCTTCTCTCTTTTGTGATCCCGAAAGGTTCCATCGCAGTTGATGGTATCAGTCTCACCGTAGCAGAACAGATGGGAAATCAGGTTACGGTGTCCCTGGTCGGACATACCCAAAAGCATACAACACTCATAGAAAAAAAAGAGTCGGGGATATAGTCAATATCGAATGTGACCAGATAGGAAAATATGTAAACAAACTATTGGGTTCCCATTATGCAGATAAAACTGAAGGTTCACTGAACCTAGGGTTTTTTTTACAAAAGCAAGGATTTTTTCGTTAAGTGGAAATGGAGGATATATATGGAATTTTCGACAGTTGAAGAAGCATTGGCTTCTATTCGAAGTGGGAAGATGGTCGTGGTGGTTGATGACCAGAATAGAGAGCATGAGGGCGATCTCATTGCTGCCGCTGAGTTTGCAACCCCTGAGATCATAAACTTTATGGTGACCCATGGGAAAGGACTGGTTTGTGTCCCCTTGGACTCAACCATCACGAACCGTCTCCATCTGATACCGATGACAGAGCGGAACAGGGATCCAATGGGTACTGCTTTTACGCTTTCTGTAGATCATATGACTACTACCACAGGAATCAGTGCAGCTGAGCGGGCATTGAGTATCAAACAATTGGCAGACCCAGGGTCAACCTCAGCAGATTTCCGCGTGCCAGGACATGTGTTCCCTCTCATTGCAGCAGATGGTGGAGTCCTCACAAGACCAGGGCATACAGAAGCTGCGGTAGATTTGGCACGCTTTGCAGGCCTGCAGCTTGCAGCGGTTATCTGCGAGATACTCAAGGATGACGGGTCGATGGCAAGAACTGAAGATTTGCAGGTGTTTGCCAAGAATCATGAGTTGCCTATCATCACCGTTGCCCAGCTGATTGCATGGAGGAGAGAGGGTAGGGAGTATGTGACGAGAGATTCAGAGGTCACATTGCCTACAGAGTATGGGACGTTTAGGGCATATACTTACTATCAATTTCCTTCAGGGCAACATCACATGGCATTGGTCATGGGTACTCCTAGCCAGGTATCTGAAACACCTTCTGTGTTGGTAAGGATGCATTCAGAGTGTTTGACAGGGGATGTCTTTCATTCTTTGCGTTGTGATTGTGGGGAGCAACTGGAGAGATCCATGAGAATGATTGCAGAAGAAGGGGTTGGTATCCTCATGTATCTTCGTCAGGAAGGAAGAGGAATTGGTTTGCCGAATAAGATGAGGGCATACCATCTACAAGAGCAAGGACATGATACCGTAGATGCAAATCTAGCACTGGGCTTTGCCCCTGATGAGCGCGAATATTCTGTAGGTGCAGATATGCTGAAAGATCTGGGAGTAACCAAGATTCACTTGCTTACCAACAACCCCCCCCAGAAGAAGGCTGAATTGGAGGAATGTGGAATTACCGTTACTGAGAGGGTACCTGTAATCATTTCCCCCCAATGCATCAAACAGGAACTATCTGAATACGAAAGCACAGCGTATGGGACATGTTTTGTAATAAGCAGACATTCAATTATAAGTAGGAGAAATTACCAATGAACGAACGAATAGTATTTTCAGGAAATCTGGTTGCTGAAGGAAAAAAGTTTGGGATCGTAGCAGCACGGTTCAATGATTTCATTACTTCCAGGTTGGTGGATGGTGCCCATGATGCACTTTCCCGTCACGGAGTAAACGAGCATGATGTCGATATTGCTTGGTGTCCTGGGGCATTTGAGATTCCCTTGGTGGCAAAGAGAATGCTTATGACGGAGAAGTATGATGCAATCATCTGCCTTGGATGTGTAATTCGAGGGAGCACACCCCATTTTGATTATGTTGCAAATGAGGTTTCCAAGGGGATTGGAAAGATTTCCTTGGATTTTGCGAAACCTGTAATTTTTGGAGTTCTGACCACAGATACCATAGAGCAAGCCATAGAGCGAGCAGGGACAAAGGCAGGGAATAAGGGATTCGATGCAGCAACCTCAGCGATTGAGATGGTAAACCTTCTCGATACGTTGAAGTAGTATAAGGTAGTCAATCATACCTGCTCTGTTTCTGGGAGCAGGTATGCTACTACAAGGTAAACACAAAGCTCCCTGTCACATTCAGCTTGGTGTTGACCTTGGAGGACTCCTTTCTGTACGGGAACAGAATTCCTGTACTTCCTGCCTTGATTTCCTTGGGGAGATGCAACAGTGAGTACTCTTCAGTTGCCACCAAGGTGGTGTATCCCTCTCTGGCTTCAAGGCTGTAGCGTGCATGGATCAGTATGCCTTCCATCTCGATTGTTACGATATCGCCCAAGGCGTATCCCGCGTCCTGAAGCATCCCTCGATTAACAGAGATCTTAAACAGTTGCTCAGACGGGGACTCGGTGATGGAAAGGGGAACTGCATCAGGCTTTCTTGCCGTGGCACAGGAGGGGAGCAACACCAAGGCAGCGACAATCAACGCGTATACTAGTATTCGTTTCATAATCAATTCTCCTCGAGCAGGGTAAATGTGCTCTTGTGATAATCCACTAGTCCTTCACTACGCATCTTGGAGAGTTCACTGGACATGGCGCTTCTCTCCACACAGAGATAGTCTGCAAGATGTTGTCGGTCGAAAGGAATCGTGAAAGTCTTTCTATTTCCCTGCCGCTTCGATTCAGCAGAGAGGTAGGAGAGTAGTTTCTCTCGTGTATTACGTTTTGTGATGTGGTTGATTTTCTTCATCAACTCCAGGTTCTTGTGACTGAGCAACCTCACTAGGTTTTCTATTAGCATATGGTGATACACACAGTTCATACTGCAGGTGGCTACTATTTTATTGATGTTAAGAAATAAGATGCTGGTAGGCTGGGAGGTGATGGCAGCAACTTCACTGGGGGACTGGGTAAAGGCAACAGTCTCTGCAAAGGTATCTCCCACGCCTATATTGGTTACAACTGTTCTGTTTCCCCAGAAATCATGACGGACGATGTTCACTGATCCTTGGAGTACAATTCCCATTTCATCAGTGAAATCCCCTTCATCAATGATGGTGTAGTCCTTGGGAAAATTACTGGTCCTACTCTTCAAGCAACCGAGCAAGTGGGGCAATTCTTGCGCTGCTATCTGCTCGAAGAGATGTGAATGGTGTACTATCTCGTAGATATTCATAAACCACCTTATATTTTGTTGTAAATCCAACATATCAATATGTGAGCACATGGTACCATAACCTACATAACAAGACAATGGAGTCAACATGATCAGACAGATGATAACTATAGATGAAGAGAAGTGTAATGGATGCGGATTGTGCGTGAGTGCCTGCCAGGAGGGAGCAATTGGTCTGGTAAACGGTAAAGCGGTCCTGCTTAGGGAAGATTACTGTGACGGGTTGGGCAATTGCCTGCCTGTCTGCCCAACTGGAGCAATCACCTTCGAAGAGCGAGAGGCTCCTGCATTTGACCATGAAGCGGTAGAGAAGTTTATGGAAGCGGAGAAGCCGGTATTCAGTTGCCCTGGAAGCCAGATCAAGGTGATGAAAAGTGAAGAAAAGAGAGAAACTGTTTCACAAAACATGAATGCTGCACCCCTACAGAGCCAGCTCCGTCAGTGGCCGGTCCAGATCAAGCTGGCAGCCCCGAATGCTGGGTTCTTCAACAATGCGGACTTGCTTATCGCTGCTGACTGTGCGGCCTATGCCTATGGTGATTTCCACAATACCTTCATTAAAAACAGAGTCACCCTTATCGGCTGCCCAAAGCTCGATGCAGGTGACTATGCAGAGAAACTTACCGAAATCTTCCAGAATCATGAGATCAGGAGCGTTACTGTTGCAAGAATGGAAGTTCCTTGCTGTGGAGGCCTCGACGGGGCAGTGAAGCGCGCCATTGTAGCCAGCGGGAAGATTATCCCCCCCTTGCCGTGGTAACACTCTCCACAGAAGGGAGATTCTCCGCTAGAAGATCCAGGAAGCTCCGAGGGTCAAGGAAGCTCTCGAGGTTGGTCCATCCCAACTGAATAGGTCCCCGGTTTCCCCGAAGGGGGGGGAACTGAGGAAGCCTAGGAGGCTGAAGCCTTCAAGGACTGCCCAGTTTACGCCGAGTGTTGCATTGAAGGAAAGATCCAACGGCTGATGATCGTCCTTAAGGACCAAGAGAGGCTGGAGGAAGGGGTGTACACCACCTCAGGATAGAGGAGCAGTGGGCAGTCTGCATCACTTTGGCTCTCTAGTTTCCAGTTTCCTGTAGGACGAGTCAGGAATTCTAGGCGAAGGGATACGTTCTTATCATTTTCCAGATACTGGATGTGGAACAATCCACCGGTAATTATCCAGGAATCCAATGTTTCTTCGCCAATAGCCCCACTCTGTGGAATGGCTAGGGAAGAGGAAAGGTACCAGTCCGGTCCTATGTTTCCCTGAAGACTTATATAGGGCTTATGCAGGCGTTCACTCTCATAACTGGTGAGATAGCCTACCTCCACCTTGGTCTCTTGCACTGTAGTGTAGAAGCGAGCCCCTCCTCCCATATGTTCAATCTCCATGTCCGGTGAGGGAAGTACTACAGCTTCAGCAAAGCTAAAGAACCCCAGAGGATAATTCAGACTTACCAGGAGCCCTGTCTCACTGCGAAGTTCTGATTGGGTCAATGTCACAGAGGTGTCATTGCTCCCATAGAGCACATCCCCAGCATTGAATAGCATTCCATCCCCCCAGGAGAGGCGGGTCTTTCCTGCCGTCAGGCGGACTGAAGGAAAACGAGCCTTGAAGTAAGCCTTGTGGAGGATCTCTTGATAGATTGCATCAGGAGTAGCACTAAGATTTGTTGGGGTTTTCAATACAACTTCCCCACGTACATTGCCACTCCTTTCTGAGCTGATCGAGAGACTGAGGGCGGGAGCCATTGTCTCATTCCACTGGCTCGTATTTGGCGTGTAGCTGATTGCACTGAGTAATTGCATCTCCACTACTGGGTTTTCAGCCGCGGTCAGGGAAAGAGCAATAATGAGAAAGAGTGATAGAAGTAGAGACTTTTTTACCATGTCAGATTCTCCAAGGTGAATAGGTTTCTATCGAGTGTGATGTCTACCTCCAAAGTGTCGAGCGTCATCCATGTGGCGCTGCTACTCTTCATTGCATCCTCAATGCGAGTTTCTTTAGGCAAGGTCCTCCCATCTACTACCAATGTGTCGAGTACCTCCATCTCCTTGAGCAGGCGACCGTGGCTGGTGGAATATTCACCTTTCCACGTCAGGAAGGTCTTTTTTTGTCCACCCAGATTTTCTGGACAGGATAGGCGACCTGCCTTGTTTTTTTGCCGTAAGGGTAAGGATGTAACAATCCCTCCCACTGATGGTTTCACTACCATCGAGTGTCACGTCATAGTCATCAAGGGTGGTTTTCTCCTCTGTCATGTCCTCATAGGAGAGGTCACTGCCAAGTACTGATTGTCTGAGCGCTGCCCCTTGCAGCCTTATCAATTCCTCAGCATCGGGTAGAAGAGATAAAGACTTCCCTTGGTTCTGAGTATTTTCTGTCCTCGCTCAGCGATGCTGGTGAATTCAATCAGGGAATCGGTTGTGCCACGAGACCATGCCTTGAAAGTGCTCTCCTTGGTTCCAAACCGGTCAGTCGTCTTGATCGAACCGGTGGAGTAAGAGGTTTCAAAGGTGGCTTGTGCATCCATCTCCCTGACAATCTCCTCGGCGGTGATTGCAAACAGGGAAACAGGAAGGAAGAGTATGGTGAGTCCAAGCAGGACCATGATGATACGTTTAGACATAGCGTAGTGCCTCCACAATTTCTATTTTTTTGAAGCTTTTCTCGATGGAATAAGTGTAGAGAGTGATGAGATGATGATCGCGTAGATCCATACGAAGAGAGCGGTGAACCAGTTGACCTGTGGGAAAAGAATGGAGGAGACCTCCATATCGACACCACTCATTGCCTCAGTGAAATTGATTCCAGTCTTACTGAGTATGTAGACGATCAAGACTCCAACGATTGTTCCGAGTGTGGAACCGGCAATGCTTATAAACGTTCCTTCCAGAAGGAAGAGTCTCGTGAGTTCCTTGCCCTGCATTCCCAGTGCTCCCAAGGTTCCGATCTCTCGAATCCTCTCATATATGACCATCATCGTGGTATTGATGATGACAGTACTGCCTAAGACAAAGAAGATTGCTCCCATCACATAATAGATGAACTTGGCAATGGAGAGGAATGTATACATCAAATTTAGATCCTTCCATGCACTAGTTTCTGTTTCAAGGGAGAGCTGTTGCTGCAGGGCAGTTTTCACTGCATTGGCTACATCTCGTTCTTTGTATCCATCCTCGGTGAGAAGCAGGATTTCCTGGGTTTGTCCTTCCATTCTGAGGAGGTACTGAGCCCGATCAAGGGGAACATACACTGTCTTGGCACTCAACCCTCCGACAGGGATGGAGGCAATGCCAACAATAGTGAAGGTCATGGCGTTGGAACCGCGGAGCGCAGTGGAGGTCAGCATGGTCACCTTGTCCCCTAGTGAGAGCCCAAGGTCATGGGCAAGGAATTTGCCCATCAACAATTCATTGGCTCCGGATTCAGGGATTCTCCCTTCATCCACGATGGCAGGGAAGTCAATGAAAGCCTGCTCCGTGTTGAAATCGACACCGACTCCCATGGCTCCATTGTTTTTCTCATCAATATACAGATTGGCAGGAAAGTTGATCCGCGCAGTAGCTGCTTCAACTCCCTCGACAGCAGAGGCAACAGAGGTCACTTCTTCGGTGTTCAAACTCAAGTGCAGAGGATTGTATCGTTCATACTTCTCATAATCTGCGTGCCGGATCCTCACCTCTCCGGTGTAGTAGCTGGTAAGGTTGGTAGCCATATCTGTTTCCATGGTCTCAAGCAAGGCTAGCAGTGCCATGATTGCCATTGCTGAAACAGCAATTGCTACAGCAGAGAGTATGGAGCGACGGAGATTCCTGAAAACATTGCGAAAGGCTACGGCTGGTAATTTAATCGTCATCGTCTTCTCCTATTGATGGTGCAAGCACGTGGGGATGTCGAGTTTCAGAGCCCTTCTGATGGGAAGAACTGCTACAAGCATGGAGAGGAAGATTCCGGCAGAGAATGCCTTGAGTATGGTGGATAGGTTCCATGCCCCTCGCATGATGCTCGAAATCCTAAATCCGATATCCATGTCTCTGAACATGAAGCTGAAATCGAAACCTACGTTCACCAGATAGATATTAACCAGGCTACCCAGTGCTATCCCTACGAATGATCCAATGAGTCCAATACCTCCAGCCTCAAAGAGAAAGGAGAGAAGGATATCACGATCTCTCATGCCGAGGGCCCTCATCATGCCAAGCTCTCTCATTCTCTCATACATCGCCATCAACATCGTGTTTGAAACACCAACAGCTGCAATGATGAAGACTAAGAAGAGAATCATCCCGGTTCCCCCCTTGCTTGGCTTCCACGAGAGCTAGGTAATCTCGAGCAAGATCCTCCCAGGTAAATACGCTGAACTTCGGGAGTTTTGCTTGTAGTGTAGCTTTTGCTTGTTCGAGATTTGGTTTTTTCGGGAAGGAGAATATCGATACTTGTCACCGAGTTCTCCATCCCAGGTAGGTACCAGCTGCATCAATATCCATCATGATGAGTGTTCGGTTTACATTGGGGTTGGGCAATTTACGATACCGACTATTTGCATATCGAAGGCCTCGTAGAAGCCTCCCTTGCCCCTGGTGAGGAACGTAACCCAGTAGCCGACCTCTGCCCCGATGTCCTCAGCGAACCAGCTGCCCAATACCACTCCATCCATTTCCCCCGGTTCAAGGTGTCGTCCTTCAACCAAGGTGTCTTCGAATCGATAGACCTCAAAATCTTGTTCGGGGTCGATGGCAGTCACTCTGACACTCATATTGCCGTCTTCACCAAAGTCATCACTATAGAGAATCATATCAGCGGCGAAGGTGGTCCTGACTGTTGCTATTCCTTGTTCTTCCTCTACCAATGGAATGAGAGATTCTGGATTCTCAATACTGGTTTCCAGAGGGAGGAATGCACGGTCTTCCCAGTATCCATCAGCATAGATACGAAGAGAGGCCGTCTCATACCAACGCAGATTACGCATTGATTCGAGCGTAGCACCCCCTAGGATGGAATCAACGATGATATACATCATCAATCCCACTGCGATGGCTACAGATGTGATAATCGTACGCCGCTTGTAACGGCTGAGATTCTTCACTGCCAGTTGCAGGATAAATTTCATTACTGCCTCCTCTCGTCACTGACGATTGCCCCGTCATGTAATTGTACGAGGCGGGAAGCATAATCCATGACCATCTGGTCGTGGGTGGAGAAGATGAACGTGGTGTGATACTTCTCATTCATACGCTTCATCAGCTTGAGAATCTCTTCCCCTGTCTTGGAATCCAGATTGGCAGTTGGCTCATCAGCAAGGATGATCTGTGGGTTTTCACCAGGCACGGGCGATGGCTATCCTCTGCTGCTGTCCACCACTGAGCTTTGCAGGCCGTCGGTCTTCCATTCCTTCCAGACCCACCTCCTTAAGAACCTCATAGGTGCGTCTCTTGACTTCACTCTCACTGATATCAAGCAAGGAGAGCACAAAGCTGACATTCTCGTAAGCAGAGAGGACAGGAATCAAGTTGTAGGTCTGGAAAATGAAGCCAAGATTGTTTCTTCTGAATGCTGTTTTCTCTACCTTGTCCATGGTACTGACCGCGGTATCATTGATGAAGATTTCTCCCTCATCCAATCCATCTATACAACCAATAAGATTGAGCAACGTGGTCTTTCCGGAACCCGAAGGCCCTGCAATGGAGAGAAATTCTCCTGCTTCAATATTCAGTGAGACCTGCTTCAATGCCTTGACTACTGTTTCACCTGTCTTGTAGTTTCTTGATACTTTTTCAATTTTGATCATGCTCATCTTCTGTTACTTCCTTCTCACTGTTTCGTTTGGCCTGTTCTGCTTTCTGCATTGCGGCCGTTCCCATAACCGCCCCAAAGTCCATATGTTCCAGGATTGATGCTGGCATCAGCATCATTGAGTTGTTCTGCCTAATTCCTTCATACACCATGTTCATCGACCGGAGCTGGAGTGCAATCGGGTCATTGGCATATTCAGCTGAAGCCTCGGTGAATTTCTTTGCAATCTCCACCTCTGCAGCGCCTAATATGATTCTCGATTCCTTCTCACGTTCAGCTTGGGCCTGCTTACTCAGTGCATCTTCCAATTCCTTCGGTATGATGATATCGGTAATCTCGATTGAGAGGATGGTTACCCCCCCCAAGGATTGGTCTTGGCGTCCAGTGCCTGCTGAATCTCCCGTCCGAGCTCCTCACGTTCGCTGAGTAGGCTCCTTAGGTAGTGTTTACCGATTGAATCGCGGAGAGCAGTCTGGGCAGAGAGAATAACCGCCTCAGTGTAATCCTCTACTTCCAGGATGGCTTTCTTTGCGTCCCAGATCATCCAGAATGCAAGTGCATCTACATGGACAGGGACGGTATCCTTGGTAAGTGTTTTCTCTGCACTGAAGTCAGTCGCCCTGATACGGGTATCGATGAATTCAGCCGCCCTGTCGACCAAGGGAAGTAGGAAAAATAGTCCCGGGCCCCTGACTTGCTGGAACTTGCCCAATCTCAGAATGATGACCTTGTCCCAGTGGTAGACCAACTGGAAGGCGGAGGAGAAGAGAAGGCCAAGTGTGGAAAAAAGCGGTAATCGGATAGAGATAGATTGAGAGATCCCCGATTACCCAGACCCACAGGATTAGGATTATTGCCATTACCAATGTCCACAGGGGGAAGAGGGCGATGACAATAGCGGCTGTAAAAACTGCTGTGCTCACCATGACAATTGCCTCATGTGGCATAGTAGGGTAGAGCAAGAGTTGCAGGATTGCCCCTCCAGCGAGAAAGAGTGCCAACACCAAGAAGGAGAGTGCGCTGTAGTTGAAGTCTTTCTTCAAGACAAACCCTTTCATGTTCTTGATGCGTTCAATCTTTTTCTTGTACAGGTTCATGATTATTCCCCTTTTGTATGTACTTCATTTCCCATGTCTTTGATTGCCTCGATCAACTCATCTGGCTGGAATCCATAGGAAGAAGCTTTTGTGAGATATTCCTTGGTGATTTGGGAGAGGATGCGCTCTCGTTCGATACCATCAATACTAACTTCCTTATCACTGATGAAAGTTCCTGAACCTTGTTGTGTCACCACGATGTTCCTGATTTCCATCTCTGCGTACGCTCTGGCAACCGTGTTTGGGTTGACGCTTAAATCCACCGCAAGGGCTCGAACAGTAGGGAGCTGAGCACCTTTTTCCAATCTTCCATCGGCAATGGCCATTTCAACCTGGAAGATGATCTGCTTATAGAAAGGCACCCCGCTCTTCACGTCTAGGCTGAATTCCAATTTAGGTTCAATCTTGGCCATCACCACCTATTTCCTCACTTCTTGTACTATTGTACTGGTGTATTAGTACAATGTCAACAAAATCATAATTCTGTTCAGAAAAAAAAACTGCCTCCCGTAGGAAGCAGTTTACATGCTTGTTAACTTGTTTTATTACTTATGTTTGATAAAAGTATTGTCTTGGAGTTCCTGTCGTGCAAGACGTAGTTCTTCAGGCGTGTTCATGACAATAGGGCCAGCCCAAGCAATAGGCTCCTTCAAAGGTTTTGCAGCATAGAGGAAAAAAAAGCGAACCCCTGCTTTCCCAGATGAGAGTGAGAGGGTATCCCCTTCTCCAAAGAGTACAGCCCTATGATAGGGTACCTCCTCGCCATCTGTATGTAATGATCCCTCTACTATATATAGGAACAGTGTGTTCTCAGAGGGAACTTCCAAACTCCAGGATTGATTTGCTTCCAGCTTAACATCGAGGTAGGTGGTTTTTACATAATCACCTTCTTCAGGTCCCTTGGTCTCGCTGTAAGAACCACTGATGATCCTTACTTCCACCCCGGATTCCTTGACAACAGGGATTTGCTCTTTCCTGATATCCCGATACGCAGGATCGGTCATCTTGTCTTTCTTTGGAAGATTGATCCAGAGCTGACAGCCAAGCATACGGTCACTGGGTTGCGGCATTTCCTGGTGAATAATACCACTTCCTCCGGTCATCCATTGGCAACAACCCTCGCCTATGGAACCACTGTTTCCTAAGCTATCCCCGTGCTCTATCTCACCTTCAATGAGGTAGGTAACCGTTTCGATCCCCCGGTGAGGATGCCAAGGGAATCCTTTGATGTAGTCTTTACTATCCTTCGAATCGAATGCGTCAAGCATGAGAAATGGGTCGAACTCCTTGGTGTCATTGTATCCAATGACCCTAACCAGTTTAACTCCGGCTCCGTCGTACTGCACCTCCCCGCCTGTGATGCGCTTGATGGGTCGTTCTTTCATGATCCCTCCTTGTACTGTGTACATAGTATAACACCCACGCGTGACGTGGGTGCATAGAACTTTTTTATGTATGTTACAGCTGCAAGGAAGGAGGTGAGAAGACTCTTGCTTCCAACTCCTTGTTGAGCATGTACAGACCCCGATTGTCGGAGCCAAAGACCTCGAACTTCTGGATATTCTCCTGGGCATTGGCCTCTTCCTCCCCCCCCTGTTCCTTGATGAACCAGTCCAGGAATTGCTGGGATCGATAATCCTTCTGTTTGACCGCTTCTTCGTAGATGGTATTAATCGATGCCGTGACATATTCCTCATGCTTTAATGCTTCCACAAGAGGAGCCTTATTGTTCTCATAGGATTTGCTGGGATCTGCCAGAGCGGATAATGTCACCTTGTGCCCATTATTCAACAAGTACTGGCGCAAGAGCATTGCGTGGCTCATCTCCTCCTCTGCCTGGACCTTGAACCAATTCTCATATCCGAAAAGTCCCTTTTCAGCGTAGAAGTTTGCCATATCAAGATACAGATATGCGGAATAAAACTCCTTGTTGATTTGTTCATTCAATAATTTAGCGATTTCTTTTGAAAGCATGTAGATCTCCTTGTTTTAATAATATAAGGATACAACTAATATGTTGTATCGACAATATGTTGTTCGTCTCACTATCTTGCACTTCGGGAAAAGACACAGTAGACTCTGTCAACATGAAAAAGCGTATGAAAAAGCCACTAAGAGCAAACCAATATTTGCTGTTAGGCTTTCTAGCTATCATTTTCACGGGTTCGTTGCTGTTGCGACTTCCCATTGCTCATAACGAAGGAATAAAAATTTCCTATTGGGATTCCCTTTTTTATATCCACCAGCGCGGTGTGTGTTACTGGACTCGTTACGGTTGATGTAGCATTGACATTCTCGCTCTTTGGACGTTCCGTCATTGCCATCCTGATTCTGTTTGGAGGTTTGGGGTTTGCCTCAATGGTTATCTCCTTCAGTCTGCTTTTGGGTATGAACATCGGACTTAGCCAACGGTCTTTCATCAAGGAAGCCTACAACCTCTCTTCTGTCCAAGGGACGCTGATGGTGTTCGTGCAGTCGGTTTGGCAGCTTTGGTTGTGCAGGGCGTTGGCGTGTTTATTGAATACTTCATATTCCGTTCAACGTATGGTCCTCTTGATGCTTTGGGACACGCGGTATTCAATACCATCTCTGCATTCAACAACGCTGGCTTTGACCTTATGGGAAAGTATCAGAGCCTTACCCTGTACCGTCATAGCGTTGCGATGAACCTTACTACAGCAATCTTGATAATTATTGGAGGTACAGGGTTCTTTGTAATTGCAGATATAGTGAAAAAAAACCGCAACTGGAAGAAACTGAGCATGCACTCGAAGATTGTGGTAACCATGAACAGTATTCTTATTCTTGGAGGATTTCTGTTCTTTTTCTTTTTCGAACATCTGGAGCCTCTTGCAGCATTCTTTCAGAGTGTTACGACTAGGACAGCAGGTTTTAATACCGTGGATATTGCAGGTTTGAGTCAAGCTGGACTCCTTGTTACCATTGTACTGATGTTCATTGGAGCAAGTCCTGGATCGACCGGTGGAGGTATCAAGACCTCAACTACCTTCACACTGTTTCTCAGCCTTGGCTCCTTGATGTTTGGCCGCCAGACAGCTGCCTTCAAGCGTAAGATTGGGGGTGAGAGTGTTCTTAAAGCTTTCCAGGTCCTGTTGCTTTCCATTTTATTGGTGGGAGGAGGCAGTTTCCTATTATTATTGATTGAAGGATCGAAGTTTACATTTCTTGAGGTTCTGTTTGAAGCGGTCTCCGCTTTCGCTACTGTTGGCCTTTCAATGGGAATCACCACTGAAATAGCTACACTTTCTAAACTCGTATTGATGTTAGTAATGTTTGCTGGAAGAGTCGGCCCTATCACTATAGCCACCAGTTTTGCCAGAAAAGCATCACAACTGGGCTATGTTGAAGAGCAGGTGTTTATTGGATAGGAGGCAACTTGCCATGAAGAAAGAGTATGATCCCGATGCCTATGGAATTATTGGACTGGGGAGATTCGGCCTTTCCTTGGCTTTGGAACTGACAAAGGCAGGAAAGCAGGTCATAGTCCTGGAAATTGAAGAAGAGAAACTGAATGCGGTCAAGGACCAGTTGGAGAATATCTATCCGGTAAAATCAGTCTCTGAAGAAGTCTTGCATGAGTCTGGAATCTCCCATTGCCGTACTGCAATCGTTTGTATAGGAAAAGATATCGAATCGAACATCTTGGTAACGATGAGCTTGATAGAGCTGGGTATCCCTCGTGTTATTGCCAAGGCAACAAGCATGAACCACGGCAAGGTGCTTGAGCATATCGGAGCGGAGGCTGTTTTTTTTCCGGAGGTTGAGATGGGTGAGCGACTAGCTCGTTCCTTGGTCTCCACGGGAACACTTGACTTCTTGGAGCTTTGTGATGACTTTTCCATTGCCAATGTCACCCTCTCTGATAAGTTTGCCGGTCAAAGTGTAGCTGACTTGAATCTTCGCAAGCGTTATCACCTGAATATTATTGTAATCATCAGAGACGAGAAGGCCATCAGTGAAATCATGCCCGATCAACAGTTATTAGAGGATGATGTGCTGGTTGTTGGTGGCAGCAATGATGCAATCAGGAAATTTGAACAGGCAAATGAAGCTTAGTTGATCGTCTGTTTGCCAGAAGCTAGGTCATGTGCGAACTCCCAATACTCCTTGGTGTTTTCACGCACCTTCAGGAACTCTTCATCACTGAGGGTCCTGATGAGTTTTGCTGGGGTACCAACCAGCAGTGAGCGCGGAGGATAGACCTTGTTCTGGGCAACCAGAGCCCCTGCAGCGACGATGGACTCCTCTCCAATCACGCTCCGTTGAGAACAATTGCGCCCATACCAATGAGACAGTCATTACCAATGGTGCAGGCATGGATTATGGCGCCATGCCCGACGGTACATCTTTCTCCTACAGTAAGAGGGGAGTCCTTGTCCACATGTGCAACAACGTTGTCCTGAAGGTTCGACTGCTTCCCGATATGAATGGTATTCACATCTGCCCTGAGCGTGGCATGGAACCAGATAGAGACTCCCTCTTCCAATGTGACTTTACCGATGACATCAGCACTGGGTGCGATGTAACAACCTTCTGCAATGCTCGGTGACTCACCATTATATGCATACATCATAGTCGGTTTCCTCTCTGGTTTGACTATAGCCGGAATGCAAGGATTCTGTACAGACTGAAATAAATTTGCAAATGACTTGCAAAAATGCCATTGGTTTACTATGTTGTAGATATTTGGTGGAGGTACTATGCGTACACGTGCATTTATTATACTACTGTTGCTTATCATGACTCCTTTCGTACTGTTCGGAGGAGGAGACACTGAGCAAAGTTCCAAGCCGATTGTGATGGTGAGCATTCTGCCCCATGCATATTTTGTTGACCAAATCGCTGGGGAACTGGTGGACACTACTGTGCTGGTTGGGGAGGGGCAGAACCCACATTCCTATGAACCATCTCCTTCGCAGATGGCTCAACTGGCGAAGGCCAGTATCTGGATTCTCAGTGGAAGCGATTTTGAACATGCCCTTATCGACAAGGTCTCTAGTCTCTATCCGAATCTCACCATCGTAGATGGGACAGAAGGGATGGTTCTTCGTACATTGGAAGATCACGACCACGAGGAAGAGGGAGAAGAACCTGTTCATGACTTGAACATCGATCGACACACCTGGCTTGGATGGGAACAGTCCAAGGTTCTGGTGCAAAACATCCACTCTGCACTGACTACTCACCTTGGGCTGCCTGAAGCGGAAGTAGGAGAACGAGCTGAGCATCTTCTCTCCCAGATTGATGGGGAGTTCTCCTCGTTGGAAACAGAGCTCGAAGGGCTTGTTGGCAATACTGTCTTTGTCTATCATCCCTCCTTTGGATATTTTCTTGACTCATTCGGCCTTCATCAAGAGGCTGTTGAAACAGGAGGGAAGGAACCTACTGCAAAGGACTTGGCCTTGCTGATAGAGAGAGCACAAGAAGAACAGGCCAAGGTAATATTCGTACAAAAGCAATTCCCTGCCGGCAGTGCAGAGAAAGTCGCCCAGGTGGTGGGGGCACAGGTAGTAGCACTCGACCCACTTGCCTATGATTGGTTGGGTAATATCCGATTGATGGGTAATGCCCTCGTGGAAAGTCTATGAGTAGTGTACCTATTGCTCTCTCATTCAACAATGTTGCATTCTCCTATCCCCATTTGAGAGTCCTTGACGATGTATCCTTTCATTTTCATGCAGGAGAATTCATCGCCTTGGTAGGTCCCAATGGTTCAGGAAAGAGTACCTTGCTAAAATTGGTTCTTGGTCTGGAAGCACCCCAGGCAGGGACTATCAGACTGCTTGGGGAGAATCCAAGAAAGAGCAGGGCACTTGTGGGGTATGTTCCCCAGCACACCAGTTATGACCCCAATTTCCCAATTTCCGTTCTTGAAGTAGTGAGGATGGGGCGTGTTGATGCCACAAAGCGGGGAGGGAAGGCTGAGCAGACAGAGAAAGCACTGAAAGCTCTCAAGCAGGTAGAGCTCGATCACCTTGCCCAGCGGCCTTACAATGCCTTGAGCGGAGGGCAGAGACGACGTGTGCTGGTTGCTCGTGCCCTTGCAGCTGAGCCCACCATGCTGATTCTCGATGAGCCAGCAGCCAATCTGGACAAGGAGAGTGAGCAGAGACTCTATGCAACCCTGAGTAAGCTTAAGGTTCAACCACCATTTTGATTGTTACCCACGATATGAGGGAAGTTTCCCCCCTTAATTGACCGGGTGTTCTGTATCGATGCCCACAGGGATGGGAAGATTGGCCGGACGGTGGTCCAGCATGCACTCGAAGAGGAAGCAGAAGGAACAAGAAAAAAAGGGTACGTCACGATGTCGAGATCCCCGGAGACTTCTGCCACTTTCCTAGGGAGGATGTATGAGCGATTTTCTAGGATTCTTTTCCGCACTATTCAATCCTGATTTTCCCTTCGTGAGGAATGCATTTTTTTGCTGGTTTGCTCTCTTCAGTCCTGTTTGGGGTACTAGGTTCCGTGGTTACCGTGAAGCGGATAGCCGGCCTTGCTGGAGCCATTAGTCATGCAGTACTTGGCGGCATTGGAATCGCGTTGTATCTCTCTGCTACTGGTTTGGTCCCGAACCTCAGCCCGATGGTAGGAGCAATTATCTTTGCGCTCCTCTCTGCAGCGATAATCGGGACGGTTTCCCTCCGCTCCAAGCAACGTGAGGATACAGTCATACAAGCAATCTGGGCAATCGGGATGAGTATTGGTGTGCTGTTCATGGCAAAGACCCCTGGGTATACCGATCCATCAAGTTACCTTTTTTGGTAATATCTTGCTTATTGCTCCCTCTGATCTGATCCTACTTGCAATTCTTGATGTAGTGGTCATTGTACTTGCCTGGAGATTTTATCCCCAGATTGAAGCAAGTGCCTTTGATGAAGAGTTCGCTCAGGTGAGAGGAATTCACACTCAAGTAGTTTTTTTTCTAGCCCTCCTTTCGATCACGGCAGTAGCCATTGTCTTGCTTCAGACGTTTGTGGGTATCGTGATGGTAATTGCCATGCTCACGCTCCCAGCAGGAACGGCAGGATATAAGGCAAAGAACCTCGCCTCCATGATGGTTTTTTGCCACCCTTTTCTCCTTTCTATTTTCTTTTGCAGGACTTGCTGTAGGATGGGGCTTTGATATCCCCGTTGGAGCAACAGTCGTGGTTATCGCCGGTGCGTTCTACCTCGGAAGATCGGCTGGCGATCTACTGAAAAAATGGAGGAAACACCATGACTAAGGCAAGAAAAGCCCTACTGGAGCTGTTAAAAGAGAGCAAAGAACCGGTCAGTGCATCGACGTTGAGTAAAGAACCCTCACTCCCATTTGACCAAGCAACCATCTATCGTAACCTTCATTACTTGGAGGAGCTGGGCTTTGCCGAATCATTCATCCTCCACTGCACCGAGCACGGTACTGAACGCTACTATAGCTATCGCAGTCGTAGTGAAGGAGTCCATCACCACTGGTTTCACTGTGAGAAATGCCATGCGTTCATCGACCTTGGAGGATGTGCCTACCAAGAGCAGATGAAGGATTGGGAAAAAACAGTATGGATTTACCATCAGTGACCACACATTCTTTCTTACCGGCATCTGTGCTGCCTGCAAATCATGATCACTACTTGAGCAATGAGAAAAGCTGGAGGCGATTGTTCACCCCCCATCTTTGCATAGATGTTCTTGATATGGGTTTTTACGGTATTTTGTGAGATATAGAGTTGCTTTGCAATCTCTTGATTGCTGCATCCTGCTGCCAGGAGTTTCAAGACCTCTTCTTCTCTGGTTGATAACCCGTACTTCTTTCCCTGCTCCGTATTCACATGGTCGGTCTGCTCCCAAGTCAAGAAATATCTACGGCTGATGAAATAGTAGAGGTAGACCGAAAGAGCGGAGAAACTGAGATAGACAAGCTTGAAAGGAAGGTTCCTGAAAAACAGTAGATCCAGAGGAAAAAGGAAGAAAAGCGGAAGAAAGGTATAGATAATTCCCTTTAACAGGCGTTCTTCCTCCCAAGTAGCCGCTTTCTTGACGAAGATACTACTCATGATTGCATGGATGACTAAAACATGCTTCCAGCAAAGAAGTGGTAAGCTATGGTGTCATCCAGGGCTTTCTGCCAATCTCCCTTACTTTCGGCGATTATGACCCATAGACTGATGAGGAAAAAAAACAGCAGAATCAGAAGGGTAAGAATGCGATTTCCCAGTATTCTCTGCTTATCAGTGGCAGGGAGAATTTGTATTAAATACCTGCTCATCATAAGCAACAGTGTGGTGGTAAGCAGGACAGAGAAGATGGTGGCTCCCAATGCAAATACCTGATAAGCATTGGCATCCAGGTTTCCAACTGGAAGGGTTCTACTTAGGTAGGTGATTAAAAGCGAAAGACACATCTGCAGTGCGAGTGGAACAAGTACTGTGAGGAAGGACCCAATATATGCATCACGCACACGGTAGAAGAGCAAGATACAGAGACAGGTAATGGAAACCACCAAAGCTGTGGTAAGAAAGAGCAGGATATCCGATAGGATTACCATAGAATCCCTCCTAGCAGAATCCTATCATATCTCTTTGCTCAGAACCATGCATGGAGTCCTAACTGTACAGAATCATTGGCGTCCCATGTGTGGTATAAACTCTCTTTTGTTTCAATTGAACCATACCAGGTAGTCTTGAGGAAGCAGGATAGATTATCCCCCCAGGGCATAGGTGGCTGATCCAAGAATGAGATACCCGGTGCTTTCAATCTGGTAGGTTCCAGCCACCCTACATGTAAGTTTTTCCTGCAGGAATGTGAGTTCTGCGGCCGCCAGGAGTGTGTTGGCATAGGCCTTCCCATCATAGGAAGATAGAACATCAACATCCATCGGGGAGGATGGGAAGTGCAGCACATAGTGTCCTTGGTAGGCAACTGCCAGAAACGTACCACTTGCACTATGGGTATACGAGAGCTCTGCTAAGTATGCCCATTTGCTATTGTATAATCCTGGGTCACTCCCATCGGTATCCTCACTGAGAAAGAAACCACCCTCTAGGGCAAGTGTAAGGGGCCCAAACAAGCTACTCGATTCTAGTCCAATAAGTTGATAACGGGTATGGATGGTCTCTGCCCCAGTTATAGCAAAGGTCGAAGGGTCGAAGGTGATGTTGGTGTAACCGCTTTGAGGCCAGTACCCATTGAAGTAGATAAATCCAAGGTCGATCGCCCGTGAGCGGATTCGGTAGCGTGCTCCACCTCCACTCTTCTCTAGTTTTGCAGTTTCTTCCTCATCCAAAGTCACTGATGAGAATTGTGCCGGTATAAGCGACCAACGTCCTGTATTATCCAGGGTAGTAGGGAGAAATCCTGGTTTCAGAACGACATCCAGGGAACTACGTTCCCAGTAAGTTGTCAAAGAGAGCATCAGTTCCGGCCGTTTCATTGCTTCAAGGTCATCTTTAATACCACCACTGAGGTCCTGTGCATTAAGCACATCCACGACATGGGTGAGGGAGGCACTTCCCCAAGGGTGGGTTATCCAGCCGGTTGTAAGCATTTGGTTGCCCCTAAAAATACTGATAGAGAGGTGTTTTGCTGTAAGCTCGCTCGAAGCAGCATCAAATTGCAATGTGGTTTGTGCTCTATAGGTTTCATTCTCATAATCGACTGAGATATCGAGGAGCAATTGTGGTTCCAGCGTTTTATCACGATAGATAGCTAGGGATGTCTCTTTTTTGTAGATAGAAGTTTCTATCAGGCTTCTCTTCATCTGCAAAAATGTCAAAGGCAAAGAGTAGTGCTGCTGTTGCAATCAGCAGGACGGTAGTTAGAATGATTCGTTTCATCAGAGCCTCCCTGTTTCCAGAAATCTGGTGGTAAAGTATCCCTCAGGAAGAGGAATGTCATAGCTTGCTTGGAGAATCTCCAATCGTGTGGTGTGCGAACTGGAATGGGTTTTCATGACCATGGTCGTACTGACCGGACGACCAGAGAGCATATCTATAGCTTCAGTGGTCAGTGTTTTCACAATCGTGTTCCCGTCATGTTCATAAAACTGAACCTCCAGGGGTAAATAGGTTTCCCTGTCAACAATGGTGATGGTTTTGCCATAGGCTTTCACCTCATGGGGAATCGATTCAACAGTATAGCTTGTACTATCCTCTGAAATGAGATGATGATCTGCTTGACCAGTATCATAGGTGGTTGAAGCCATATCGCTATAGGAGAAATCACTACCCATGAATGAGCCTGCTTCCTCGGTGCCTGCAATTTTCCTGATCCGCTTAAGAGAGGGGAGGAAAATCCACTGTTCTGTATTTCCATCTGTCCCTTCAATGGATAGGAAGCGTGTGTTACGTACACTCTCTGGGGAGAGGAATACAGTCAGCGTGGATGTTCTGCCATCCTTAGTTGTGCTAAGTGTTTGTAGTCGTCTTTCCCTTGAGCTTCCTGACCTGTCGATCAAGGTAAGTCTGATATCGAGTGCTGAAGACGACGCACTCTGTTTCTCGAGTACCTGCTCCATGATCTGGTCAGCCGTCGGTGAGCTGAAAATTGCAAGTGAACATCCAAGGCAGAGTATAGAGAACAGTGAGATGAATCGTTTCATGATTTCCTCCTGGAAGTGTTGAATAGTTTGGGGAGATGGACCTGTAGAGCCACCAATAATAAGAGTGCAGCAGAGCTAGCTGAAATCATGGCGATACAGAAGAGCAGGCCAAGGTTTGCAATCGGAAGGAAACGACTGAATAAAAGGCCGCTGAATCCAACCGCCACCGATGCAGCATTAGCCAAAATTGCTTTTCCGGTGGTCATCAGTATCTCTTCGAGGGAGTGCTTGTTGCGCAAGAAAGCTGAGAGCAGGTGGATGGCATAGTCCACCCCAATACCGATGGAGAGGGCTGCAATGAGACTGGTGATGATGTCCAACTTGATAGAGAAAACTGCCATGGCTAGGAATACTGAAGAGAGGGCAAAGAGGCAGGGAAGTAGGGCAAGTGTTGCAAGTTTTGCAGAACGGAGCGTGATAAGTACCAGTATCCAGACAGCAATAAGAGAGCTGAAGAGACTGATGATCTGACTCTTGGTGACCAAGTCAGTCAGGGCAAGGCTTACTGCCTCTCCTCCTCCAATCTCCACGGTCCATGTTGAAGGAAAGAGGGTGGGAAGTTTGGTTGAGATCAAGCGGAGTGTTTCAGTATGTGATTCCTTGAGCAATATGGTGAAAAGGGTGGAATCCGGTTCCAAAGGATCGTCGATGAAGCTATCCAGGGATGAGCTGTACAACAGCAGATACTGGGCGATAAGATGGCTCAGTTCCTCCTCTGAGGAAAGGCCATACTTTGCTGGGTCACTGGGAATCTCATAAGATCCTTTGCCTCCGCTTTCAAGTTGCTTGGTTGCTGTTGGGTTGGTAGTAGATTCTTCGCTGGAGAGTGGACCGGAGAAAAAGTCAAATACCGGTTCATCCTGTACCGTTTCCACTATCGCTCCCTCAGCAGGTCCAAGCAACTGATTCATGCGTTTAATAAAAGGTAGGATGGACTGAACGCCGCCAACTGTGGGTTCCTCTTCTATCGTTTCTATGGCGTTTTCAATCGTTTTCAGGACCTTCGGGCTGAGTGTAGCAGTGCCTTCAGGGGGGGGTTATCATCACTGAGAGGGAGAAGGACCCTTGCATTGCCTGGTTGTATCGGTTGTTCATTTTCACGAGGGTAGAGGAAGGTCTGAAGAATGCAAGCATGTTTGTACCTTCCTGTAATGACATGTAGGAAAGTGGGAGGATGGCGATGATCATAAGCAAGAAGAGTGCGATAGTCAGCTTACCCCACTTGTTGGAAGCCTTCAGCGCAAAGCGTACGAGGAAAACAGTTTGGGGTTTGCTCTCTCTTCGTGGTTTTGGAATCTTTACCTGATACACGACCCTGATCAGGGCGGGAAGCAGGATGAGTGAGCTACCTGCACAGGCTACCACACCAATGAAACTGAGTAAACCGAATGTCCTGAATGGGCCAAGAGGACTTGAGAGTTGGGCAAGGAATGCAAAGGCAGTCGTTGCTGCAGCACCAATAATGGGATAGGTATTGGTGTGCACTACTTTCTGTAGGGTTTCCTCAATATTCCTTCCATCATATTCTTGGTAGAAATGGCTGAATATATGAACAGTATAAGCACTCCCTACGATGAGCAGAAGGACTGGAACGAGCATCGTTGCCATGGTTACGGTGATACCCGTCCATGCCATGATCCCCAGGGTCAGGGAGCTACTGAACACAAGGGGAACAAGAGAGAGCAGCACTGCGTCAATTCTTCGGAGGAAAAGGTAGAGCACGAGGATAATCAACAGAGCAACTATCGGAGCAAGAATTGCCAGGTCACTGAGCAAGCTCCTCTCAATCTCCTCGGTAACAGCGGGTAGCCCAAGAAGAGAGAACTCCAGTCCCTCAAGGGGGGGGAGCAATAGCTCCCTGAGATTGGAGAGCAAGAGAGTCGCATCGTATTCTCGTGTGGTCTGGATCAGAATGGAGAGTACCTGATGGTCTTCAGAGATGAAAGTTCCTTCATAGAAAGAGGGCCAAGACGCGATACGCTCCTCTATCCGTCCTATATCCCCATCATAGAGAGGGACAACCGCAACTCCCTCGGATGATGGTTCCAGATGTTTGAGATTTGCCAGGCTTGAAGCTTGCTTGACGCCATCCAGTACTTCTATCTGTTTTGTCAGTGAAGAAAGCTGTTCAAGGTACTCTCCCTTCAGGATTGTGTGAGGAGCGTACAGACTTACCACAACCGAGTCAAGAGAGCCAAATCGTTCCTCAATCTTCTCATTGGTTGCTACAACTGGATGTGCCTTGGGAATAAATGCATCGGTTGAGCTGTCAATATGGAGCCTTCCTATACTGCTGATGCAGATAAGGCTGAAAAGAAGTGAAACAGCAATAATGATCCAGCTACGAACAATATGCCTACTCATGCTTTCATGCTAGTGCTTGGATATGGGAAAACAATCGCCTGATGAGAGTATTCGTGTCACCTATACGGGTGATTCTCTTCTCACCCAAGCGGGGATTATGCTTTACAAATCAGTATAGTTCACCTCATGATACTCATAGGAGGCAGGAATATGACCTATACCAAGATTGTTGCCACATTGGGACCAGCAAGTGAGACGTATTCGATGGTCAAAGCCATTTTGGAAGCAGGATGCCGTGTGATCAGGCTGAATTTCAGTCATGGTTCGCATGAAGAACAGCAAAAGCGGTTTGACTACGTCAGACAGGCAAGCAAGGAGTTGGGTTTTCCTGTAACAGTCTTCATGGACCTGCAAGGACCAAAGATTCGTCTTGGGCAGTTACAGGAAGAGATGTATGTCCTGCAAAAGGGAGAAAAAAAATTACCCTGACCACTGAGCCTTGTATTGGGACCAGAGAGCGCATCAGTATCGACTACCCATTCCTGCATGAAGAGATCCAGGTAGGGCAACGCATATTGATCAATGATGGATTGGTCTCCCTTGTCGTGGAAAAAATTGAAGGAAAAAACATTCATTGTTCCTTGATTGAGGAAGGAGTTCTTCTCCCCCCCCGAAAAGGAGTAAACCTTCCAGAGGTACCATTGCGCCACTTGAGCTCATTTACGGAAAAGGACAAGAGAGATTTGGCATTTGCCTTCAAGAACAACCTTGACTATGTAGCTCTCTCTTTCGTTCGTAGCGGGAAAGATGTTAAGGCTTTGAAAGAGCATATGATGGCCTCTTACGGCAGAACCATCCCCATTATCAGTAAGATTGAGAAACCAGAGGCAGTAACCAACCTGCAGGAGATCATGGATGAGTCGAGCGTAATCATGATTGCCCGAGGAGACTTGGGGGGTGGAAGCACCGGCTGAAGAAGTTCCCCTGATCCAGAAGGCTATCATCAGGTCCTGCATCGATCGTGGGCTCCCTGTCATTACCGCAACGCAGATGCTGGAATCAATGATGCACAATCCCAAACCTACCAGGGCTGAAACAAATGACGTGGCAAATGCGGTACTGGATGGGACAAGCGCTGTGATGCTCAGTGGAGAAACCGCTGCGGGGGAATATCCCTTGCAGGCAGTGACTACAATGAGTCGGATTGCCAGTTTGGCTGAGCGTAGTGATATGTTTCAGAAGCAGGTGTTCAATCAGATCAGTATGCTGGATCCAGATCGAAAGATTACAACGACTGAAGCAGTTGGACTTGCAACCCGTGAACTTTCCCTCTCGGTAGGGGCAACCTTCATTGCCTGCTTTACGCAAACAGGTTCTACCGCTCGGTTGATTGCGAAATTCCGACCTTCAATACCTATTATCGCATTTTCTCCCTTACCGGAGGTGGTAACCTACCTGGCATTGAGCTGGGGAGTCACCCCAATCCTTATCGAGCAGCTTGCAAGTGTTGATGAGTTGCTGGCATACGCTCCAAACTATTTGCAGAAACAGGGGTTGGTGAAACAAGGAGATACCGTGGTAATTACTGCCGGGGTTCCAGTAGGCAGCAGTGGTAAGACCAATATGATCAAGGTCGTGGAAATTGAATAATGGATGAGAAGGCCGGTGCAAAAAAGCACTGGCCTTCCTTCAAAATCACTGTGGTCTGAATGAAATTGTGGCACCGATGCTCAGTGCTCTTCCTTTATGGTCAAACAGATCAAGTGCCCTGATATCAAGGCCGAAATAGGTGGAATTGAGGAATTCGATGGGAAGCAGGCGTAAGGCAATGTTGATCAATCCTCTGTCACCTGCATTTCCTGCAGATGGTGTGGCGCTATAGCTGACATTGCCGAAGTCCATGAGGAAATCTACCTTCTCCTTGAATACCTCAGGAAAGAATGGAGTTTGGAAGGCAAGAGCAAAATCAATATTGCTGTTCAAGGGCTCTTTGAAGGTGTAGCCGAGACGGATTGTTGTCTTTGACGGGAGGTCCATGATGGAACTCTCGAAGGTTGACGCGACATAGAGCTGGGCGGAAAAAAACATTTGTCTCTGATACTCCACTGATTTGGGCGAGCAAACCTGCAGCAAAACTGGTGGTTTCTCGTTTAGCAAATCTCCATTTTCCATTGAGCAGGAGGTCGATATCATTTCCGATATCAACGGCAAAACTCGTCTCAACAGAGTCCGAGAACGACAACAGGATTGAAGGTATATGGATCACCCCGTTATTGGTCATGGTAGCTGAATATGCAGTACTGACTGAGCTGTTTGCCTTGCTGGGAGCAACTTCAGCACTCGGAACTACAATATAGCCCGAACTTCCACCCAGGGTAGTGCTGCCAAATACAGGCAACAGGCACATGCAAAGCAGGGAGAGAAGCAGTGTTCGTTTCATAGAAGCCTCCTAGGCACAGGGTGCCCCCAGATTGGCTTCTAGGTCAAGTAGCTGAAGCTGGTTGTTTCATGGAATGCTTGCATGCATACATGGCTTCATCTGCACGTCCAACACACTGATGGAACCGGTCCTTTCTCTTGGGAATGTATCGGTCAAACCCCACTGCTACATGATAGTTGAGTTTGTTTCCAAAGGAGAAGTGGGTAAGAATGCGGTCTGATAACTTCCGTATTTCCTCTTCTGAAACATCGCTGATAAGAGCAATGAACTCATCCCCTCCATAGCGGAAAACCTTCGTGCGGGAGGGAGAATCTTTTGTAATCGACGTGCAAAATCCCTTAGGACCATATCCCTTGGGTATGCCCTTGGGTGTCATTGATCTTCTTCAGGTCATTGATATCCATCATAAGGATTCCCAATACCTGTTTGTCCTTTGAGGACTGGATACGCGAAACTTCCCTGTCATAGGCAGCCCGGTTCCCTACCTCGGTTAGTGCATCACTGTAGCTAGGCTGAGCAGAAGTTGCTCTTTGCAGATTGATTTTGTCTTGATTCTCATCAATGTGGCACTACGCCAGAAGAGCACAACAGCCGAGGCTGCCATGCCAAAATGGAGGATAACGGCACTATCCAATGAGATGCCTAAAACAAGCAAGATTACTTCAGCGAGGATGGAGGAAAGCAGCAACCCCATAGCAATCAGAAAGGACTTTAGGTCCTGGTTTCCCCTGTAATATTCAATAACCAAGAGTGTAAAAAAAAGAGAGAGAAGGAAGAGCGCTAGGAAAAGCCCGCATGGAAGCAGTAGGTCGGTGTACTGCATGATGCCAAAGAGTTGTAGGGCACCTCCCAGGATATACAAGGAAGCAAAGAAATGTGAGATGTACAAGAATGGCGAGGCCCACTTTCCTACTGGGTATGAGTGTATGATGTAATTGACCAGGAAGAGAGGTAGCAGAAAGAGTGCAGCAAAACTGAGATTCATCGGGAGCGCGGGGTTCCTAAAGAGTATGAATTTGCTGGGTGTCTGGCTGAAAACCCACCCTCCGAGGGCGAGTAATACCCAACCAAAGTAGAAAAAAAACTCTTTCTCTCCTCATCTGTCTGGATAGAGAGGGAGAAGAGGAGAACCAACAGACCAATCAAGAGCAGAGAGAAACCAAAAAAGAGGGAGGGCCACTCTCTTAGCTCGTGAAAAAAAAGTAAATCAGTCTTGGTCCCATTGTAGACAGGCTTGAAATTCCCAGCGAATGAGTTGTTGGAGGTGTAACCGAAAATAATACTCAGTTCGCTTCCAAGATATGATTCATCGAGACGGATGAAATGGGTGTATGTACCTCCAAATACAGGGAGTGCCCACCCTTTATTGGGTCCTTCAAAGCTATATATTGTTTCATTATCTACCTTCACCAATACACTTGCCATGCTGGTGTTGAACGCAATGGTTCTATTCTCAGCAGGGAGTTGTGAGGGAATGGTATAGTGAAGCGAAATTACCTTGTTTGTTACAGGTTTCTGCAGAGAATAGGGAAGCTTTACATCTTCTGCGAACATCTGTCCATCAATTTTAATGCTCCATAGCTCATCCCATGCTACTACCTTCCCGTTTGAAAGCGGTTCGGTCTGGAGGAACGAGTCGTAATAGAGGGCCATGATAAATACAATCAAGACCAATGCAAGTACAATTCTCTGAATATGGTTTTCACGTGAGAAAGCAGCCATTCGGATTCCTCTTCCATAAGTTCTTAATTCGAGAGCCTCCGAATTTCCGGATGTCCCTTATCATTGAGTTTGCGCTCGATATACTTCTCTTTCTCCAGTTTTGAGAGCAGGTTGCCAAGACTGCGGTAGCTACTTCGTTCAATCATCCGGCTCTTGTCCATCTGATGGAACTTCACACCCACATAGCTCACCAACTGCCAGCTATCAGGATCAAAGGAGTCCACTACCCGTTTCATGAGCGCCTCTACCTGTTTGTCCATTTTCTTTGTATGAATAATCTCAGCAGGTTTTTCCTCTTTTTTTGCCTTTGGTGGTCCACTGCCCTTCGGTTCCTCTGCTTTTGGTTTATTCATAAATGATTCAATTATCAGGATTTCATCACAACAGTTGTTGAAGATGGGTTTGTCACTTACCATCTCCTTGGTAACCAGATAGACTTCCTTGCCATATTTTCGTAGTGCTTCCATGATGACCGTGAAGTCGCTGTCACTGGTGATGAAGACATAACGGTCTATGACCGGGGTGTTTACGATGATGGTTTCCAATGCCTCAAGACTGATGATCAAGTCTGCACGATTCTTGTAGTTGGTGGTAATGGAAGGGGTATCCCTAATGGTGAAGTTATATTCCGCCAACTGTTTTTCCATTTTTTTTATGGAAGCAGAATTTCCACAAGCCATCTTGATAACAAAGATATTCTCTTCTTCAGGGGAGTCATTGTGCTTAAGTGTCAGCTCTTCAAAGAGAGGCTTGAGATCCAGAGCCGAAGGGATGTTCTCCAAGTCGATGTAAATTGCATTATTTTTTTCTCCGCATAGACCCTCCAATTGCTACTATACAACACCTTAGTGGTACACGAAAGTATTAAAAAGGGTCTTCTGTACTGAACACCATCCACACCCCGGTTATCGATGATGGAAGGCAATTGTCTTTGCATGGAGGTAGAGGCGGTCTTGTGTCCCTTTCCCATACAGCCGATCTCCCATGATGGGATGTCCAAGACCTTTTTTTTCATGTGCGCTATGTACCCTAAGCTGGTGGGTGCGTCCTGTCAAAGGAAAGAAGAGCATTCGAGTTACCAGTGAACCATCACTCCTTCTCTCCACACGTACCCTCTGAAAGCGTGTGGTTCCCCACTTTCCCATCTGTTCATCATAAATCTGTAGAGGTCGATGCTCGACATCAAGACGGAAGGGTAGTTCGATTTCTCCCTTCTCTTGTTTTACGACCCCCTCCAGAAGCGCAATATATCTTTTGCTTACCTGTTTTTCACTGAACTGCCTATTCATTCTTTTATGCGCTTCCTTGGTTTTTGCAAGGATGAGCAAACCGGAGGTATCCATATCCAGTCTATGGACTGCGCACTGCAAGGGAAGGTCCGGCATAAGCATTCTGAGGCGGGTTTCCACGCTGTCCATTTTCTGTGGGCCTTTTCCCGGTACTGAAAGTAATCCAGCATCCTTGTTCACAATGATGATATATGAATCTTGATACACGATATCCAGGGTAAGCATGGCGTGAAGGATGGGCCTACATTTCTCATTGCAAGGACCGTAGAAACTGAGATGTCTCCTCCACTGTCCTTGGTAGGGGCTCCAAAAAAAAGAACTCTGCCATGCTGATGGGGCGAAGGCGGTGAGTAAGAGCATACTGGAGTAGCTTGATGGCACAGCAGTCCCCGCTCCCTGTGGGGGCTTTTTTTTCGCCGGGGAAGATGTCTTTTAGGCGGACCCGCTTACCCTCAATCGTGGCTATGCTGTAGAGTTCTCGATAATAGGATAAGGCCATACGGGAAATTTCAGAGCGCTTGGCAAGCAGTGCCTGGCGTTCCTCTTCTGTAAAGGCTTCCTCAGCATGTCTTCCCAGTTCCTTGATCGGTGCATCGAACAGGGTGAGGTACTTGTTGTATGCCTCTTCATCGACTACGTGGTTAACCCAGCCTGGAAGATTCAGTTGCCCCATGCAACTGCCTGAAAATGCTTTGAGAAGTATCTCATTGCCGTTCTCGTCGATTGCAACCAGAACACCAAACATGGCACCTCCGCCTGAAGCGAAGAACCCCTCTATATGTACTTTTCCCTCTCCCTCAAAATCTACTACTCCGTTTTTAAGCAGAAGTTGCTGGAGGTGCAGGGCATAACTGGAGGCTGGGTATTCTGGTAGTGGTGGGTTCATTGCATCTTTGATGGTACGAAAGTACTGCTTTAGATGCAAGGTCTACCCTAGGCAAATAACATGTGCTATGGCATCATGGATGCAAGAGAGGGCCTATGAACGCAACACTTGAGTTGGATGTACTATCTGTGGTGCTTCTGATTTTTGCCATAGCTTTGGCTTCCCGCAGTATGCAAAGCAAGGTGAATAATCGGTGGTATATCCTCTCTGCTGTCATGCTGCTTATTGTCATCGGTACCGAGTTGTTTGCTTATCAGGTGGATGATATCGGAGTTTCCTCACAGATTGCTCCCCACCGTATTGCCAATGTGCTTGGTTTTGGGCTGTCACCTATAGTTTGCTATTTTCTGTTTAGGTACATTTCTCACACAAAGTATCAGCATAGAAGCGTGTGGTTGTTTCTACCATTCTCCATTAATGCAATACTCAGTATTCTCAGTTATTTCAATGGTTGGTACTTCTATGTAGATTCCATGAATGTATATCACAGGGGGCCGATTTTTTTTCCATTGGCTACACTCAATATGTTGTTCTACTATGGATTGTGTATTGTCTATCTGGTAAAGACACTACGTGGATACGAAGCATCAGACCGTCCTCTCTTACTCTTGATTCTTGCAACTCCGATTGTAGGAGCAGTCATCCAGATTGCTTTTCCCCCCCCAATCCTTACGCTCTGGCCTGGTATTGCACTCTCTCTGTTGTTGTTCTATCTCTTCTCGCAAGAGCAGTATTATGCGTTTGATGTGCTTACAGGACTAAGGAATCGAACCACGTTTATGCGGGATCTCTCGGATTTGCAACGAATATGCAAGGGTCCGGCAACCATTGTCGTTTGTGATGTCAATGACTTGAAAAAGGCCAATGATACCTATGGACATACCAGTGGTGATGAACTGTTGGTGCATACCAGCGGACTGCTGGAACGTTGTTTCCGTGGGGTAGGAAAAGTGTATCGTATCGGTGGAGATGAGTTTGCCGTGATTACCACCAAAGATGATCCCCTGCATGTTGAACGATCTCTCTCCCTACTCGAGAGCCAAATAAAGCTGTACAACAAGAATAGGATAGTGCCGCTCTCTTTGGCAATTGGGTGGTCGTGGTGCGAATCCTGTGGTGGAAATCTTTTTTTTAACACCTATGTAGCAGCAGATAACATCATGTATGATACCAAGGGAAAGATGAAACAAAGACGGAGGTAATCCAATGGATCCGCGTGTACAGTATGCCTATCTCAGCGTTCCCCAGTTTGAAAAGAGGCTGACTGAACATCCCGTGGGATATATTCCCCTCGGAACCTTGGAGTGGCATGGACTACAGAATGTCTTGGGTGCAGATGCACTACAGGCAGAAGGTTTGTTCATCCGGGCAGCCAGGCGGTTTGGAGGAATTGTGTTTCCTCCATTCTATCTTGGTCCTGATAGGATTGCAGACGCTGGGGAGGGGAAAAGCCTGATAGGGATGGATTCAAGCGAGGCTACAAAACCTCATCAGAGGCTGCCAGGTAGTTGCTATTGGGTCTCCAAGGGGTTGTTTCTCCAAATGCTTGAAGCCCTGGTAGCCCAAGCCAAGCGGGCAGGTTTCATCTGCCTGATAGCAGATGGCCATGGGCCTCAAGGAAGGCCTGGGCAGAGTTGGCCGGTCAGTGGGAAAAGCAGTATGACATTATTCTTCTCTCTTCCATCAATGATTTTCCCCCAGAAACATATCTAGCCATGAGTGATCATGCAGGTCGGTGTGAGACATCCACCATGATGGCTCTCTACCTGAGTTGGTGGACCTTGCTTCATTGGAGCAGGATACGTGGCCACTCGGGGTGAAAGGGGAGGACCCAAGGCTCTCAAGTGCAACGTACGGGGAGTACATCCTTGAGACAACCGTGAATGCGATTGGACAAAAGCTGCAAGAACTGGGGCTTTGAATCCTTTTTTGTAAGGGACTCTTTCTGTTTCGTAATGGTATGGACAACGCATCTCTGCAATCCTCATAGCAGGAGGAATTGCTATGAATATTTCATGTAACGTAATTGGAACGGTATGTACACAAGAAGGATATGCTATTCAGCTAGAAGAGGGCTATCGCAAGGGACTGCCTGGACTGGAAGGGTTCAGCCATATCTTGGTTCTCTGGTATGCCGATCAAGCTATCTCGTTGCCTTCAGAGGCTCTATTGCTTGAAAAAAAACCGTATCAAACAGGACCTGAGCATATTGGGGTATTTGCCACCCGCTCACCATATCGGGTGAACCCGATATGTCTATCGGTTGTCTCACTGCAATCTATCGACGAGGAAAAAGGAACGATTCACGTTCATTGGATTGATGCATTGCAGGATACTCCAGTTCTCGATATCAAGCCGTACCATGGTAGTGAAGACCGGGTACGTGACTACCACACCCCCCCTTGGTGTGCTCATTGGCCGCAGTGGATAGAAGAGAGTGAGCATTTTGATTGGGATGCTGAATTCACGTTCTGACGGGAATGTAAATCTCAATGCTTGTTCTTCCTTTCTCATATCGCTGCAGCTCCCAATTTCCTAGACACTGGTAGGTACTCTGTGAGAAGTAGGTTCCATAAATATATTGGTAGGTGTTCCTGATCTCGCTTACGTCTTGGGTATGGAGAAACTTGATATAGGTTGTCCTGGGTATGGTTTGTCGGGAAAAAAAACAGCCTCCTGAGTAGACTCAGGGTCTACCTCCATACCACAGAGTACCCGCATGGTTTGTTCCTCACCATCCTTCCAAGCCGTGAATTGGAATGTAACAGATTCATGCCTCTGACTCTGTATTGCACTCTGGTAGTGACCGAACTGCTGCCAGTGGCGGTGGAAGGAACGTGTCTCAGGCCAGATGAAGAAATCAAGCCCGCAGAGGGTAAGTGAAGGTAATGTGATTTCCTCCCCGATGATGGCATCAATATCCTGATTCCTTTGTGGATAGATCCGATGTTGTAGGAATGGAGATTCCAATCCACTTTGGAGGATTTGGGAGGGATTCTTACCATATCTCCGCTTGCAAGCACGGTAAAAGGTCTCATAATCGTTAAATCCATAGAGGAGTGCAAGATTGCTGAGAGGGATATTTGAAATGTATGCATGGGAAAAAATTGTGGAGAGAATCCTTGCTTGCAGGTATTCCTTCAGCTTCATATCAGTGTGGGCACTGAAAAGACCTGAGAGATGATGCGTGCAATAGCCACTGTGCATGGAAAGCTCAGCTACTGTTGTGATAGGCTTCTGGGTCCTTAATCGTTGTTCAAAATAGTCGAGTGTTGCAATGAGGTTGTCATATCCATCCATGCTGATAAGCATACCACTCACTTTCTCTCTGTGGTATGCTTATCTCCATGGAAAACCACCACTTGTTGTCAGTGCATGTCTGTTTGGCAGACGCTGTAGGTATAATGGCACTTCAGTGCCCTTTCCCCTGACAGAAATGCTAGCAGAACGCTACACCCTCATTCCTGTATGTCCAGAAGAGTTGGGAGGGCTGCAAACACCTCGATCTCCCTCAGAGTTGGTCGCCGGCAGAGTAATAACCCGAGAGGGAGATGACATTACTGAAGCATTTTTTTGCTAGGAGCCGAGAGAGCTTTGGATATTGCAAAGAAAAACGGGTGCGGGCGAGCGCTCTTAATGGAGCGCAGCCCCTCCTGTGGATATGGCTTGGTTTACGATGGTTCCTTCGGTGGTACACTTGTTCCAGGAAAGGGCGTCTTTGCCGCGCTATTGGAATCGAATGGGTTTACGGTCAGCACATCCTCTCACCCTGAAGACCTGTTAGGCTGAGGGGAGAGAGAATTCCTTTGCTCGTTTAAGTGCAGCTGTGGTTGCTTCCCAGTCTCTATCCTTGAGCATCCAACTTCCCGTCATGGCAAGCACGTGAGGATTTTCGAGGTACGTGGCGGTCATTTCCTCATTGATATGACCCGCTACGATGAATGTGAGACCTTCTTGTTCTCCCAAGGTGTTGATGAAGGGGAGTCCTCCAAGCTCTTCCACAGGATAACAACCCAGTGTCTTGAGATTCCAAGCTTTGGCTACAGATGCTTGGGTGGTAACCGCATAGATGGGTTTACCAACCTGTTGGCAATACTCCACCATCTGTTCGTTGAAGAGAGGGGAGAAGATGAAGGCAGCCCCTGCTTCCAAAGCTGCTTTTGCCTCCTGGAGGGTCTGGACATTGCCCGCTCCGATAAGCAGATCCTTCTCTTTTGCCAAGCGACGTAGCAAGGCAAGCCCCCCTGCCATCTGCTGGGAGATGTTTGCCGTGCGTAGCTCACTTGCTCGCAATGCCTTGATCAAGTCTTCTGCTTGATCCTCTCTTCCCTGTTTGACCATCGGAATACACCTGATCTGTGCCAATTGCTTGGTAATGGTATCCATGTTGGTTTCCTCCTTGCATGTGTAAGTCTACGCTGTTTGATGCATCCAGTCGACCCTAAAGTAATAGATGACAAAGATAATGGAGCTGAGTGTCCAAGTAACTGGGTATGCCCAGAAGATAACCCTGATATCCATGAAGAGCCAAAGTCCGGTTGAGATGAAGATGATTCTAAAGATGCACCAGATTGCAAGCATTACTGACATGGGGACGATTGCCTTTCCAGCCCCACGATAGAGACCACTCATTGCATGGCTGAGAGCAAGTGCCCAGAGGAAAAGACTGGAAATTTTGGCCTTTGAGACTCCCATTGCGATAACTTCGGGGTCTTGGCTGAATAGTCTCATCAAGGGTTCTGCCCAAAGAGCATGAAGAGCCCTATGGTCTCAGCAAGAATCATAGCGAACAGTACACCAAAGCGTGCTCCCTTTTTTTTACTCGGTCATACTCCCTCGCTCCCAGGTTCTGTCCTGTGAAGGTGGTAAGTGCCAAGGCAAAAGCCGTTATAGGAATAAATGCAAAGCCTTGAATACGCATGAAGGCGCCATTGCCTGCCATAGCTGAGGCCCCGAAAAGATTGATTGAGGATTGAAGAATGACATTTGCAAAGCTGGTTACCGAATTCTGGATACCGGAAGGAATACCAAAGGTAAGAATCTGTTTGAGGTATCCTTTGTGAATTCGGATGGAGGGAATATGTACACGGACCACAGACGGGGTCGTCAGCAATAAACGAAAGCTGAGTGTAGCACTCACTCCTTGTGCAATGATGGTGGCATAAGCGGTTCCTTCAATGCCCATACCTAATACACCAACAAAGAATAGGTCGAGGGCAATGTTAAGCATTGCAGCGACGATAAGAAAATAGAGTGGATGACGACTGTCACCCACTGCCTGGAGAATCCCGCTTGCAGTGTTGTAGAAAATCAGTGTGGAGATGCCCAAGAAGAATATTCGAAGATAGGTTTGTGCGTCAGTGAAAACACTCTCGGGGGTCTGCATCCAATGAAGGACAACCGGTGCAAAGAAATATCCCAAGACGGTAAGTAGGCACTGGTGAACAAACTGAGTGCAACGGTGGTATGGACAGCCTTTCTGACTCCTTCATGGTCACCTTTTCCGAATGCGGTGGAGATGACTACCCCTGCTCCTACGAAAATGCCTTGGAAGAGTCCTACCAGAAGCATAATGAGGCTGGTGATGGAGGTTATGGCTGCCAAAGCCTCCTTGCCGACAAGGTTTCCCACAACCAAGGTGTCAGTTGTGTGATAAAGCTGTTGAAACAAGTTCCCAAGAAAAATTGGGAGGGCAAAGGCGATAAGATTTTTTTTGGATTGACCCGCTTGTCATCAGCTTGGTATGCGTTGCCATATGGCCTAGTACTCTAGTCCATCGCTGTAGTTCTTGCAAGCAAAACTACAGCTCATCTTGCCTTGTGTGTGGCTCTATTCTAGGATGGGTTTATGAATACCAATTCCACAATCAGCACCATGGTGCATGAATTGTACTACGGATCAGATACCAACTGCGCAAGAACAACACTTCTTGTGCTTTCCAAACTGCTCGACCAAAACATTGCACCACAGACACTCCAGAGTGCTGTTGCCATGCATGGGTGTGGTGGCCACGGGGATCAATGCGGGTTGGTTGAAGGCGCTGTGATGTTCATCGGTATATACTACTTGGAAAGAGGTTGGAAGGAGACGGATGTAGTCAAGCTTGCCTATGCCTTTGCTGAAAACTACCACAATCGGTTTGACTCGCTTCTCTGCAGGGATCTACGACCTGGAGGCTTTTCAGAGGGAGATCCTCCACATCTTTGTGAGAAGTTAAGCATTGAGTCAATCGCATTTACCTATCAATTCATCTGTAGTAATTGCAACAGATAGGACTCCTTCCTGTCTCAAGGAGCCAATTGTTTTCCATAGATATTCAGGAAAACGATAATATTACTAGAAAAAATTAATAATAAAATAATATAATATATAAAATTAAGTATATGTGTGCAAAAATATACAATTTTTTGGTGCATAATGATGTAAAATTTGTTAATATAATACTGGATTCGGTAGAATTTGTTACATACCTGTGATTCATGAGGAAAGGGGGGGGAGAGATACTATGGTACAGGAACGAATACGTGAGACCTTGTCTTCTATGTCTCCCTCATTTCAAGAAGTGGGACGCTGGATGCTCGACAACTACGATTCCATTGGTTTTACCTCAGTCAATGAATTGAGTAAAATTATTGGGGTCAGTAACGCCTCCTTGGTACGATATACGCAAGCTCTTGGATTTACTGGATACAAGCAGTTCAAGGAGACCGTGCAAGAGGAACTTAGGACAAAGCTCAAACCAGACTCCAATGTGGTGTTGAATGAACTCGATGTGTTGCCGATCAAGAAGAAACTGCAGAAACTTGCCGATAATGAGATCCAGAACTTAAGCAAGACCCTTAAGGGACTGAGTGTCCAATCGCTGTCCAGAATGGTGCAGGGGGTCCTTGGGTGCAATCGTATCTTCGTGAGTGGTTTTGGAGTCAGCAAGAATATCATGCAGATATTCGAATATGCTCTGGTATCCATGCAGATTAAAGAGGTTCACTCAATCACAGGTTCCATCAGTGACTACAGTGCAAGGCTTGCAAGTATGAACAGTTCTGACTGTCTTTTTATCATGACTATGCCCCCATACTCCCCTGAGGCACTTCAGGTAGCCAATGCTGCCCATGCACGAAAGGTAAAGGTATATCTGTTCACCGATTCAGCAGCGTGTCCCATCTATCCAATTGCAGATTCAGTGGCGTGTAGTGCGAACAACTCCTTGTTGCTCACCAACTCCTTTGTCGGCATGGTAGCTGTCATCCAGGTATTTATAAACATGCTGCTTCTCGGCAGTGATGAAAATTTGATTCCCCATATGAAGGCGGTTGTAGCCACAGAACGGGAAGGCTATGCGTGGCTTAAATCACAAAAGGAAGTGTTGAGATGAAAGTATATATTTCCACAGACATGGAAGGTATTGAAGGAATCTCTTCTTGGAACGAGATGAACACCAAAGAAGCTTGGTGTGCTTCCTTGCTCAAGCAGGAACTGCAGTATGTTATTGATACATTGCTCCAAGGTACGGAAATAGAGGAAATTTGTATTTGCGACTCACATAGTCGTGGTGAGAATTTGGTCTATGGTTCCTTTGGGGACGAACGCATCACCCATATAAAGGGATACCCCCGGCATTCATATATGATGGAAGGTCTTGATGAGAGTTTTGATGCTGTATTCCTTCTTGGTTACCATGCAAGCATCGGAACTGAGAAGGGTGGGATGGACCACTCCTATTCATCCTCGTGCATCTATCAGATCCGTTTGAATGGGAAGTAGTAGGGAAACGGAGATCAACGCGTATTACGCAGGGCTCTATGGTGTACCAATCGCATTAGTCAGCGGTGATGATATTCTCGAAGCGGAACTGAAAGATTTCCTCTCGATTCCGTTCGTTCGTACCAAGGAAGGATTGGGTCGTTACACGGCAAAAATGTACAGCCCAGAGTTGGTGAAACGTACCTTTGAAGAACAAGTGAAAGCTTTTCTGCAACGGCCCTTGTCTAGCTTTGAAGTGAAGCGCTTGGATGGCCCAGTGGAACTCGAAGTGGACTTGGCCAGCACTGTCATTGCAGATGCAGTTGCAGTTGTTCCTGGTCTAAAGCGAATCGGGGGACGGACAGTGCGGTACGTATCTGAGCAGTATGATGACGTGTTCCATATGATTCTGACTATTGCCATGCTTGGCGGTAAGTTCGCTCAGTTTACATGATGAGAAATCCTAGGAGTTGGAGTCTGTATGGGTAAGTATATTATTCGACGATTGATTATGATGATTCCTGTGTTGCTTGGGGTAACTTTCATCGTATTCTTCATCATGTCCCTCACCCCTGGTGATCCGGCGGCTATCATCCTCGGAGACCAGGCAAGCGCCGAGGCATTAGAAATGAAGCGGATAGAGTTGGGATTGGATAAACCCCTGTTGGTGCGCTATGCAACCTACATGGGAAATCTGTTTCAGGGTGATTTGGGGTTGAGTTATCGAAACCAGATACCAGTTGCTTCCCAAGTATGGGACAAGTTCCCCAATACTGCCATCTTGGCAATATCGGGTATCTTGGTTGCACTGATGATCGGGATACCAATCGGAATTCTTTCGGCAAAGAAACAGTATACCGCCATGGATAATACCTCGATGGTATTCTCCTTGGTTGGAGTATCAATGCCGAATTTCTGGCTTGGCTTACTGCTCTCCCTTCTCTTTGCACTGAAGCTTGGTTGGTTGCCCTCCCAAGGCATGGGCAGGGGATTCATTGGACTGCTAAGGTCATTGGTGCTCCCTGCCTTGACCCTTGGCACCGGAGCCGCCGCTACGGTGGTGCGTATGACACGTTCGTCTATGCTGGAAGTAATCCGGCAGGATTACATATCAACGGCTCGGGCAAAGGGCATTACCGAAAAACAGATTACCAAGAAACACATGTTGAAAAATGCCTTGATACCGATTGTGACTGCCGTAGGGCTTCAATTCGGCTTATTGCTTGGTGGCGCGATGCTCACTGAAACCATTTTCTCTTGGCCTGGTTTGGGACGGCTTATGGTCGATTCCATTACCAGTAAGGACATCCCTATGGTACTGGGGTCTGTTATCTTCATGGCTGTCATGTTCTCGTTCGTAAACCTCTTGGTCGATATTCTCTATGCATTCCTTGATCCAAGGATCAAGAGCCAGTATTCCAAGAAGGTTGTCAAGAGACGGAGAGGGGTGGTGGTATGAAACAGCCGGTGATAAAGAAACAGCGAACACTCGCAGCAGAAACATGGAGACGCTTCAAGAAAAAAAACAGACTGGCTCTCACCGGTATGATCGTCATCCTGGCGCTTGTAGTAATTGCACTATCCACTATTGTGATCGATTTGGTTACTGATAAGGCAATCTACAATGACTATGTGATCAAACAGAACCTGCGCATGCGTCTGCAAGGACCAAGCAGGGAGCATATCTTTGGTTTGGATGAATTTGGACGCGATATATTCATGCGAATGGTATGGGCAGTCCGGTACTCCTTGTTTATGGGAACAATTGCCATAGCACTTTCTACCATCCTAGGAGGGTTGCTGGGTGCGGTTGCAGGATATTATGGAAAGATTTCCGATAACATCATTATGCGTTTCATGGATGTATTGTTGGCAATTCCCTCTATGCTTCTTGCGACTGCAATCGTGGCAGCACTGGGTACGAGTTTGACCAATGTGCTTATAGCAATTGCCATAAGTTATGTTCCCACCTATGCCAGGACAGTGCGGGCTTCGGTGTTGACTATCAAGGACCAGGAGTTCATTGAGGCAGCTCGGGCTATGGGAGCCAGTGATGTGCGGATCATTTTCAAGTACATTCTCCCCAATTCAATGGCCCCTCTGATCGTCCAGGCAACCCTCGGTGTGGCTGGTGCAATCCTCTCCATAGCTGGTCTTTCGTTCTTGGGATTGGGTATTCAGCCTCCGACTCCTGAGTGGGGGTCAATGCTCTCCTCTGCACGGGCATATATCCGGGAAGGGTGGCATATCACGGTCATACCAGGACTGGGGATCATGATCACCATCTTGTCCTTGAACGTTATGGGGGGGGACGGCCTCAGGGATGCCTTGGATCCTCGTCTGAAAAAAAATTAGGAGATATCATGCAAAATCCAGAAGAGATACTATCCATTGAAAACCTCACAATTCATTACGAGACTGATGAAGGGAGTGTGCATGCGCTCAATGAAGTTTCTCTGGCGATGAGGAGAGGAGAAACGCTTGGCTTGGTTGGAGAGACCGGGGCAGGAAAGACTACCCTTGCAAGAGGAATCCTTCGCTTGGTTCCTTCCCCTCCTGGAGTGATAAAGATGGGGAGCGTGTTTTTTCGAAGGACAGGATTTGCTTTCCCTGAGCGAGAGCAAGATGCGTTCAATCCGTGGAAGTCGCATCTCCATGATATTCCAGGACCCCATGACCAGTCTTAATCCGGTCATGACGGTAGGAGAACAGATTCAGGAAGTTGTAGAAGTCCATAACAGGGACTTTAAACGTGATGAGATCCTACGTCAGGCAAATGCGATGTTGGAGATGGTTGGTATTCCTTCTGAGCGAAGCCATGAGTACCCCCATCAGTTCTCCGGAGGTATGAAGCAGCGGGTGATTATCGCCATTGCGTTGGCATGCAATCCTGTCTTGTTGATTGCTGATGAACCAACTACCGCTCTCGATGTAACAATCCAGGCGCAAGTATTGGATATGATCACGGCCCTGAAGAAGCGGCTCAATACAGCAATGCTGCTGATAACCCATGACCTAGGAGTAGTAGCACAGAACTGTGACCGGGTTGCCATCATGTACGCCGGACAAATTATCGAATTGGGAAATCTTGATGACATTTTCAAACGACCCACCCATCCCTATACCAGAGGGTTGCTTGGCTCTATTCCGTCCCTTACGAAAGATGTGAAACGCCTCAGTCCGATCAAGGGATTGATGCCAGATCCTACGGATCTACCTCCGGGTTGCAAGTTTGCTCCTCGCTGTAGTTTCGTTACAGAAGCCTGTGAGCGAGCGATGCCTGAACCCACTCATTTAAGCGAGACGCATCAGGTTCGTTGTATTTTGGCAGAAGCGGAGGTGAGAAATGTCTGATGTCTTATTGCGCGTAGAACATCTGAAGAAATATTTTGATACCCCTGGTGGTACATTGCATGCAGTTGATGATGTCTCCTTTGATCTGAATAGAGGGAAACACTCGGTGTTGTTGGTGAATCTGGCTGCGGGAAGTCAACCTTGGGAAGAACTATCCTACGTCTTTATGATCCCACTGAAGGTACTGTCTATTTTGAGAACCAGGAGATTACCTCACTCAGCAACAAGAGCATGAAAGCGCTGAGACGCGATATGCAGATAATCTTTCAAGATCCGTTTGCTTCCCTGAATCCAAGAATGACGGTGAGTGAGATGATTGCTGAGAGTCTGCTGATCCAGAAGATCTTTACCCGAAAACAAGGCCCACAGTTGCGTGCACGGGTCACCGAATTGATGGATCTTGTAGGCCTCTCCCCAAAACTTATTAACAGCTACCCCCATGAACTGGACGGGGGGGGAAGAAGGCAGCGTATCGGTATCGCCCGTGTTTTGGCCTTGGATCCGAAATTTATAGTGTGTGATGAACCTGTTTCTGCTCTTGATGTATCCATTCAAGCACAGATTCTGAACTTGATGCAGGACCTGCAGGATGAGTTTGGATTGACCTATCTCTTCATCACCCATGACCTTTCGGTAGTAAAGCACCTCTCGAATGACATTATTGTCATGTATTTGGGACAGATGGTGGAGAAAGCACCTGCAAAAGAGTTGTTCTCCCATCCGATGCACCCATACACCAAGGCGTTGCTTTCAGCCATTCCTGTTCCCGATCCTGATTATGCTGTGGACAGGGTGCTTCTCAAGGGAGAGTTGACCAGTCCCATTGATCCGGTGCCTGGTTGTCGGTTTGCGAAACGATGCCCATTTGTAACTGAAGCTTGCACCAAGGCAGATATCCCGCTTAGGGAGATAACCCCAGGACATTTTGCAGCTTGTATATTGGTTTGAGATTGGGGTGTCCCTGTATGGGGGCAACTATAGAGAAAAATAGGAGAAAGAACATGAAAAAAAATCCTGACAGTGCTAGTGGTTTTATTGAGCAGTATTGCGCTGTTCGCTGGAGGATCTTCCGAACGTGATGCTGATGCAGGTAGCGGTGGCTACAAAGACAGCATCACAATCGGCCAAGGAGCTGACGTAACCTCTTTCGATCCACACATCGGAAAAGAGACTCCTGCCGTTGCGGTTACCAACCACATTTTTGACACCTTGGTGGATACTGACCCTGTAACAGGTGAAGTGGTTCCCCAGATTGCTGAGAAGTGGGAAGTACTCTCCCCGGTTGAATACCGTTTCTTCATCCGCAAGGGACTGAAGTTCCACAACGGGGAAGATTTGACAGCTGAAGATGTCAAATTCTCACTCGACCGTGCCATCGCAAGTGGCTCAGTCTCTTACATCGTTGATTTCATCAAGGAAGTAAAGATTGAGGATGAGTATACGGTACTGGTGACCACAAAAGCCCCTTATGGCCCGACCTTGCGCAACCTTGCCGTTCCATTCGCAGGGATTGTACCCAAGGACTATGTCACGGCAAATCCAGATGGATTGAAAACCAACCCGATCGGAAGTGGACCATATAAGTTTGTTTCCTGGGCACAGAACGACAATGCCAAACTGGAAGCGTATGCTGACTACTACAAGGGTGCACCTGAGACTAAGTATTTGGTCTTCAAGATCATCCCTGAAGCTTCCCAGAGAACGATTGCCCTTGAGACCGGTGAGCTTGATATCTCCTACGATATTCTCGTATCGGACCTCAAGCGAATTGAGCAAAACAAGGACCTGGTCCTTCTTGAAGCCCCATCGCTGACCTGTTTCTACATCTCGTTCAATATGCGCAAGGCTCCATTTGACAACCAGAAGGTAAGACAGGCCATCAACATGGCTATCGATCGCCAGCTCCTGGTTGATACCGTGAACAGTGGTACCGGTGCAGCAGCCGATGAGATCATCGCCCCTGCAGTATTCGGGTATTACTCCACTGGAGTGTGGGACTACAACCCAGAAAAGGCCAAGCAACTTCTATCAGAGGCAGGATATCCAAATGGGTTCGAATGTTCTCTTTGGGTAAACAACAACCAGAGTCGTGTTGAAATGTGCCAGGCTATTCAGGAAATGCTCAGAGAAATCGGTATTACCGTGAAGGTTGAAGTCATGGAGTTCGGTACCTTTATCAGCCGATCAACAGCCGGTGAGCATGACATGGGATACTTCGGTTGGGTAACATCCACCAAGGATGCGGACTATACCTATTACTCCCTCGAGCATAGCACACAGCAGGGTGCTCCTGGAAACCGTTCATTCATTGCAGACCCAGAAGTTGACCGTCTTGTTGAACTCGGTCGTACCAGTGCTGACATGGATGTACGTCTCGATGCATACAAGGATCTGGCTCTCGAGCTGAAGGAGATTGCAAACAATGCTCCGATCATCTACACCGCCATCACCGCAGGTACAAACAATGCAGTGGAAGGCTTTGTCCTTGATCCAATCGGCTATCACAAGCTAGAAGGTGTGAAGGTTGCGAAATAATCGCCCGTAACACCCAGGGGTGAAGGTCCACCAGAGAGTGGTGGGCCAGAGCCTCTTCAGTCTGTGTTGCGTCATTGAGTTAATTGTTTATAGAGGTCGTACATGATGAAAAGAGAAGACCTCATCCACAGTATCATGCGCATCAGTGATGCAAATGGTATCAGCGGATTTGAGGATGAAGTGCTTGCTGTCATCAGGGATGAGGGAAGTGAGCTTGGAACATTCAAGGAAGATAGATTACGAAATCTGTATCTCTATCGTTCTGAAAACAATGTAGGGCTACCTGTGGTGCAGTTGAATGCCCACACTGATGAGGTAGGGTTCATGGTGAAAGCCATCCGTCCCGATGGGATGTTGGAATTCATTGCCATTGGAGGATGGATTCCCACCAATGTTCCAGCCCACATGGTTCGTATCCTAAACAAGGATGGGGATTATGTACCTGCAGTGGTTGCAAGCAAGCCTCCTCATTTTATGAGTGAAGCTGAGCGGAATGCTCCATTGGATCTTTCGAAGATGGTTCTCGATATTGGAGCAAGAAGCAGTGAGGAAGTAGTGAAGGAGTTTCACATCGGCATAGCCGCTCCTGTGATTCCTGATGTTACTTGCCGGTATGATGCCAAGCATGATTTGCTCATAGGTAAAGCATTTGACTGCCGAATTGGGTGCGCTGGCGTACTGGCAACTATGAAAGCATTACAGGGCAAAACACTACCTGTTAACCTGGTTGGAGATTTTTCCAGCCAAGAGGAAGTTGGTACCCGTGGGAGCATTGTAAGTACAGAGCAGATTGGTGCTGATCTTGCCATCGTGTTCGAAGGATGCCCAGCTGATGATACGGTGGTTCCTGAGTACCAGGCTCAAACGTGTCTGAAGAAGGGACCAATGCTGAGACATATTGATGCAAGGATGATAACCAATCCCCGGTATCAGAGGTATGCACTTAATCTGGCCGAAGAGCTTGGTATTCCTGTTCAGGAAGCAGTTCGTGGAGCGGGAGCTACCAATGGTGCTCCAATTCATCTCTCTAACGGGGGAGTCCCTCCATTGTAATCGGGGTGCCTGTTAGGTATGCCCATACTCACTATGGAATCAGTTCTGTATTTGATGTGGAAGCGGCCGTTGCTTTGGCTAGCGAGTTGTTGCAACGTCTCGATGAAAAGGTCATACGGTCGTTCTGATGGGTGAAACTCTCCTTGGGTCCATGTTCCCCTTGGAATCCCCTTCTCCCAAGAGAAATGGGTTTCTGAAAGACATTGGATCTGATCTGCACTATTTCATGTCTGGCCGGTGTGCCTTGTATGCATGCCTGCTGGATGCGAAGTCGAATAATGAAAACAAAATTGCGTATATCCCTGCCTATACTTGTGAAACTGTGTTTGCTAGCTATGAAAAGGCAGGGTATACGCTTCGTTTTTATGATGTAGATGACCATGAGCTTACGCCACTGTTCAAAGAAGAAGATCTCCAGGGAGTGTCGGTTCTCAATCTCTGCGGATATTATGGTTTCAGCCGGTACGATGAGCAGTTCCTGAAGCTATGTAAAGATCAGGGCATAATTATCATCCAGGATACAACCCATAGCATATTCTCCCGTGATGGACATTCCCCTTGCGCTGATTACTGGGCAGGTAGTCTTAGGAAATGGGTTGGTGTTGCTTGTGGGGGGGGTGTTGGGATCAAGAAAGAGGGTTTTTTCTCTGTAAAGAGCAGGGTGCCTGATGAAAAAAACACCTTGAAGGACGCTACCTGGCTATGCAATATCGTGAACAGGCAGTACGGACAGGGGATCAGACATTTGATACGTTGGCTGGTGAGGTATTTTGGGAAACAGAGATGCGGCTGAGGGAGATGTTTGACTTGTTTGGCAGTGATTCGCTCTCTAAGAGAATCATCGAGACATTGGATGTCGATACCCTTATACAGCAACGAAGAGCCAATTATGAGACAGTACTTGCCTATTACAAGCCATCATCCCAGTGCCAGGCAATCTTCCCTTATCTTGATAGTGGGTCATGCCCAAGTCATTTCAGCTGGTACAGTGAGGACAGAAACCGCGCACAGCAATTTCTGGCCGAGCATGGGATCCGAAGCACGGTATACTGGCCAAAACCACCACAACTCCTACAATCGGATACGCATCCCCATGCAACTTGGATCTATGATTCCGTAATGAGTGTCCAGATTGATCAACGCTATTCAAAAGAGGATATGGAGTACCTCGAAAGATCCTTTCCCAGTTATAACAACCTCAACAGGTTTCTTTATTCCCTATCGTTTTTATCCTTTACTTTACAAACCTTCAGCAAGCTTCTATGCTTTTTTACACGTAGGAGAAATATTAATGCGTATACTCGATTATCTTACTGAATCTTCCATTCTGTTTCTCAAAGAAACTCATAAAGACCAGATACTTACAACCATGGCAAGAAAAGCTGCTGAAAGCGGCTGTGTTTCAAGCGAAGGAGCTTTTACCAAGGCAATCCTTGAGCGCGAAACCATCATGAGTACAGGTATTGGTCTTCAGGTTGCCATTCCTCATGCAAAGATGGATGGCATCAAAGAATTTTTCGTGCTTGCTGCAGTTCTGGAAAAAAAAGATGTTCCATGGGATTCCTTGGATAAGAAACCGGTACGTCTGGTTTTCATGATCGGAGGCCCCTCTGACCGACAGTCCGACTATCTCATGATACTTTCCAAGATTACGCTTGTGATTAAAAAAAACCCTGAACGCAGGAAAGCACTCATGGCTGCCAAGACCTCCCAGGCTGTGCTCGATGCATTTGCCGACCTGTAGGATTACAAAATGGAATTTCATCTGTTTCTCTATCTTGCAGCAATTTTTGCAGCAGGGTATGGGAGTAAAGTACTTACCACAACCCTGAAAATTCCTGAAGTCACCGGATATGTCCTTTTAGGGGTATTACTCGGTGGCTCCTTGGTGAATCTTCTCTCAATCGAAGTGTTGGATATTTTGGCACCTCTCTCTTCCATTGCGCTTGCCCTGATCGCATTCATGATCGGAATAGAGCTAAAGCTAGATGTGATCAAACGGCTAGGAAAGAGTATTATCACTATCGTGACATGCGAAAGCATTGGTGCTTTCCTTGTCGTTTTCTTTGGTTTGTTTTATGTATTCAAGACCAATCTCAACACTGCGCTCTTGCTTGGGTCCGTGGCATCGGCAACAGCCCCTGCGGCAACCGTTGCTGTCATCAAGCAGTACAAGGCAAAAGGGGTGTTGACTTCAAGTATCTTGGCGGTCGTGGGTATTGATGATGCATTTGCCCTTATCATCTATGTCTTTGTGGAGAGTTTTGTCAGTTCGAATTTGCTTGGGAGTTCTCTTGCCATCGGCCCTATGGTTGCCTCGGCATTGCTCTCGGTTGCAATTGCTCTCGGTCTTGGCGCGGTATCTGCGATTCTTTACATCTTACTGCTACGCGGTAAGCGAAACAACGATTGGATAATGTTGCTGCTTGCTGCTTTCCTGTTTCTGTTGTTAGGAGTATGCGAGTTGCTTGGCGTATCTGAGCTGCTTTCAATCATGGCTTTCGGTATGACTATTGTGAATAGCTCGGCAGTGTTAAGCAAGAAAAGTGAAACGGTTGTTTCCTCCTTCAGCCTGTATTTCTGGTTGCCTTTTTCATTCTTGGAGGAGCTCACTTGGATGTTTCCTTGATTACCAAGATTGGATTGCTTGGACTTTTCTACTTTGCAGCAAGAAGTATTGGAAAGATTGGTGGAGCAACCCTTGGGGCCTTGATCGGGCGTGCACCGAAGAAAATCCGGTTCTTGATTGGTTTCTCTCTCTTGCCACAGGTAGGAGTCGCCCTGGCTCTTGCCTTGGCGATCAACAAGACCTTCTCAGCTCCAGCCTTCGGAGAGACAGGACAGCAACTGGCGAGTCTGATTATCAATGTACTATTGTTTACCACAATCATAACTGAGGTTGTGGGACCCCTACTGACACGGTTGGCACTGCGCAAGGCGGGCGAAACGAACGAGCATATCTAGGAGGATATAATGAATCTATTGCTTATGGTGCTCTCGCAACTGGATTATAAGGAAGATGTGTTTCTAGCGATGCAGAGTGTTGGAATCACCAAAGCTTCCGTGTTCGATGCCAAAAGCATGGATCGAAGTCTTGAGAGCGAATTCAGTCTTTTTTACCGGTTTCTTGCACAGCAGAGGCGAGATGGAAGGGGAGCAGTTGGTGATCCTTGCTCCATTGGCATCAGCTGATCGAGCCAAAGAATTGCTTACCAACCTTGAGGCGGGGGGAATCCCCGTGAAGCGTGAAGATATTCTTTCACTTATGGTACTTCCTGTTTCTTATTGCTTTGACCAGTTAAGCGGTCTTTGTTGAAGCATTTTCATTGAAAAATAAATCTTTGTCCTCTAGGATGACTATGACGATTTGTAAAGAGGGAGACACTGTTTGTTCACACAATTGCTCGCAGTCCAGCTCAACGAAAACGATCTTTCTCTATTGAGGAAGGTTGTTGGACGTATCCAGGTGATAGCAGCTGGCAACAGCAATGAGGCTCTTCACCTGATGGATCAACATGCCTCCATCGATATGGTCCTGATCGATATTGAACGCTCGTATTTACAGAGCCTTCAATTGCTTCATACGTTGGTCTACAGGTCCCAGCAAGAACCACTGAGAATCATCGTACTTGGTGAGCCACAGCTGCTCCAGCAGAAAAGGAAAGTATTTGATCTGGATATCGTAACGATTCTGGACAAACCACTGCAAGAAAAGCAATTGAGGGAAGTCCTTGAAAGGGAAGTAGTGAAGCAGGATGCAAATTCACAACAACAGAATTTACAGGAACAAGCGCACCTTTTCAATGCAATATTCTATCAAGCTCCCATTGGTATTTCCATTTCTCATCGTGTTGATCTTGGGGTTGAACCAGGAAAGGAACGGTTTGATGTTAACCCTATGTATGAAAAAAAATTACAGGAAGAAGCAAGGAAGAAGTCCTTAGGATTGGATGGACAACGATTACCCATCCTGATGATCTCCCTAGGGAGTTGGAATATTTCAAGCGGCTTAAGCAGGGTGAACTGGAGCGCTACAGTTTGGAGAAACGGTTTATCCGCCAGATGGCTCCATCGTATGGGTTGAGATGACGGTTGCGCCTTTGCAAGCGAGAGACAGCCAGCTTTTTTGCTCATATCTGCCTCATGCAGGATGTTACAAAACGAAAAGAAGCTGAAAGACAACTTGCAGAGAGTGAACGTAGCAAATCAGCACTGCTCTCACACTTGCCTGGAATGGCGTACCGATGCCGTTACGATGCCCATTGGACTATGCTGTATGTCTCTGCAGGATGTGAAACATTAACAGGCTATACCCCTGACCAGCTGATAAACAATCGTGATATTTCATTCAATGACATCATTGTCCTCTTCTATCGACAGAAAATATACAAAGAGTGGAAGTGGGCAATCCATGAAAACAAACCATTTATGTTTGAATATGAAATCCTTACCGCCCAGGGTACTCGAAAATGGGTTTGGGAGATGGGCCAAGCTGCCTATACCGATGATGGTGCTATAGAGGCTTTGGAAGGAATCATCCTTGATATTACTGACCGAAAACAGATGGAGCAGAATCTTGCCTATCGGGATGCACACGATTTATGGACCGGGCTGTACAACCGAAGATATCTTGAGCAAATGTTGCGTCATGATATCAAGGCAAGGAAGAGTGCAAAACGAGCCATTATTTCGATTAACCTAGGCACCTTGAATGCAAAAAAGTATCGCCTATGGATATCAGTACAGTCAGGATATCATAAAGAAGGTTGCACAGGGTTTGCTGATCCTTTGCAACGATCTTGTTGTGTTGAGCATTACGCATGAGTATCGATTCGTGTTCTATCTCAGGTCCTATGATGAGAGACAGAATCTTCTGATGCTCTGCAAGAAGATTGAAAGTACCTTGGAGTATATATTAGCGCTGGAAAGAATTCCCTATGGGTTGGGAGTTCTGGAAATTGATGATTCCAATCAAGAGAACATAGATCAATTACTGAGAAATATATTGGTGGCTTCCCAACGTTCCATTGCACTGTATGACGGAGAGGCAGCAATCTGTTTCTTTGATGAGAGCATGGAAACCGAGATTCAGCGGGAAGCAAACCTTACCGCAATTCTCTCCAGAATTGTATCGGGAAAGAGCCCTAACTGTTTGTTTCTGCAGTACCAACCCATTGTAGATATGCAAACCGGGCGTATCAGTGGGTTTGAGGCGTTAGCGAGAGTGAAGTGTAAAGATATGGATGTGATTCCGCCTTTGCAGTTCATCCCAATTGCAGAAAAGACAAAACTCATCATTCCCTTGGGCGATATCATCATTCGTCAAGCTTTCCAGTTCTTGAAACAGCTGGAAGAACTCCAGGTAATGGATTGTACCGTCTCCATCAATATCTCTGCCATTCAGTTGATAAAAGAAGGGTTTGCTGAGCATCTCATTCGATTGATGCATTCAATGGATGTAATCCCTTGCTGTGTCTGCCTAGAGCTTACTGAATCCATATTTGCCTCGAACTTTCAGGAGATCAACAGAGTTCTGAAGACCTTGCGGTCCAAAGGGGTAAAGATATCGGTTGATGATTTCGGAAGTGGGTATTCATCTCTTTCAAGGGAGCGTGAGCTCTATGTCGATGAATTGAAGATTGACAAATCTTTCATTGATAAACTGCTTTTTCTCGCTGATGATCAGGCTATCACAGGGGACATTATTTCCATGGCCCATAAACTGGGCCACAGTGTAGTGGCTGAAGGAATTGAGCATCAGAGACAGCTCGATTATCTACAGCGCAACAACTGTGACAAGGCCCAAGGGTTCCTTTTCAGCAAACCGCTGGATGTGACTGAGGCCTTGGCTTTGGTGGCAGGAAAGAATGCACTCGGGTTCTATGAAAATCTGTTCAAGTAATACAAAAAGAGTGTCTTGTCCAAATGCAATATACTGCTTACGTTAGTTCATTTTGCATATAAAACCATATAATAAAATACGTTGTTATTCTTCTTGACGTGGAATTCCAAGGGGGGTATACTGTACCTAGGTTAGTACAAAAGCGAACAAACTAGGAGCGTTTCCCTTGTCTGAACCAAGAAGATCACGACTAATAAACTCCTCACGGATAATTCATCGTCTTTGGATAGAAGACCAACTCAGTCGCGCCGATCTAGCTGTAAGGCTTGGCCTTACCAAATCTTCCATCTCAAACATAGTCAATGATTTGATAGCGCTTGGAATTGTGACTGAGAATGAGGTACTTGAAGCGAGCCCAAAGGGAGGAAGAAGGGCAATAGGTCTTACGCTCAACAAGGCCTACTTTCATGTTATTGGGATAGAGATTCGTTCTGATTCCTATACAGCACTTTCCATAGATCTAGAGGGTAAGGTGCTTTTCTCACAAACCAAGCCCAAAGGTTTCACTGCCAAGACATTAAAGACTGAAGTATGTGATCTCATTGAATCTCTCTGCAAAGACCTCGAGGAGATGCATAGACATCTATTGGGAATTGGCATTGGTTTCTCTGGAGTAATTGATGCAGAGAACCAAATAATCTACCGCTCTGTCTCTCTCGATTTCCAGGAACCTTTTGATTTTCAGAAGGAGATTGCTTCCCATTTTTTTTCCTTTCCTGTCATCTTGGAAAATGATGCCAACTGTGGTGCATGGGGAGAGGTGGTATTCCAAAGAAAACAAAAAACTCAAGAATTTTCTGTTTGTATTGATTGAATTCTGGAAACGCTATGAAGTACAGGCTGCGTCCGCTCAGCCTACCATAGGCTTGGGATTTGGCTTCGATGGAAAAAATCTATCGCGGAAGTAGCAGCCAGGCTGGTGAATTCAAGAGTGTCTGTAACCGAGACTCGACATCTTTACAACAAGTGCAGATAGCTCAAGGAGTTTCTGTGAGTGAAGATGGGGAGGCCTTACGCAATTATATCCAGGAAATATGCCAGAACTTGGCATTTCTTATCAATACATTGGATATCGGGCATGTATTCATCGGGGGAACAATAGAACCTTTTGCCTCCTTCATGCCTGAGATGCTTAAAAGAGAAATACGTGCAAATTCCCTGATTCAAAGCGACGGGAATTGCCAAATCCAGTTTTCATCATTGGGGTATGATGCAGTCTCTTTTGGTGCTGCTGCCCTGGTTCTTGATAAGGTACTGATGAATCTGGAGCCACTTAGTGAGAACACTGCCAAGCAAGCTGTTCCCCTCTTTCACTTGTTGTCCTAACGGTAACATCCCCTCTAGGAGGGTGAGATAAAAAATGGAGGTCCTGTATGAAAATGAAACGATTGTTGATTCTGGCATTCGTGTCTTTCCTGATTCCCTCCCTGCTCATTGCGGCAGGTACAAAGGAAGCGGCAGCGGATGGAGTGATTGAACTTTCTGTATATCACTACCTCGATCAGACAGATAAGACTACTGCACCAAATTTCCAACATTTGGTGGATGTCTTTGAAGCTGCAAATCCTGATATCAAGCTCAGTTTTGAGTATGGATATGGGGAGTCTTTCCATGACAAGTTGCAGACCATGGCTATGAGTGGGCAGTTGCCCGATATAGTCTTGCTGTATCCTGGGGAGAGAACAAGTCAGGTGTCTTCGGCTGGATTGGTGAAGGACCTTCGTCCGTATCTTTCTGGTCATGAGCATGAATTTGCTGACATGGCAATGCAGGCCCAGGGAGACAACGGTGAAATTTGGGAACTGCCTGAGGATATCTCAATCACTTCAATCATGTACACAAACAACCGATTGCTTGCAGAGCTTGGATTGGAATATCCCAAGTCATATGAGGAAATGCTTGCGCAAGGACCAGTGATTCGTAAAGCCGGTTTGATACCCATCTCTATTGCGAATAAGGATGCTTGGCCAATGCAGTCCTGTGTAGCAGGTATGTTGGTTGAGCGTGCTTGTGGAATGGAGTGGTGGGACAAGGCTCTTACCGGTGAAGCAAGCTATGATGATCCTGAGTTCGTGTATGCCTTGGAGATTATCAAAGAGCTGAATGACAAGCAAATGTTGTCTCCAGGCACCAATCAGCTTGCCTATGGACAGGGGTTGGATGATTTTGTCAATGAGCGTGCTGTGTATCTCCTCGATGGTGGTTGGACAGTAAATAGTATGGTGGGTGAGCTCACTGATGAGCAGAAGACGTATATGAGTCTTGAATCATTCCCCGATATTCCCAACCAGAAGGGCAAGAGCCTCTCTGCTTCTGCAACAGCAGGACAAGGCTTTGGCATGAATGCAAAGCTTAATGAGAAGGAAGCTGAGGCAGCATGGAAGTGGATCTGGTTCTACTCTGGACCTGAAGGGTCTGCCATTCGCCAACAGTATGGTCGTCTTCCAGCCTACAATCTTGATGAACCTGAGGATGCAGATCCCATGATCAAGAAACTGATTGCATTTGCTGGAAAGGTCCCGATGGGATATGTCATGGACTCAGTCATTGCAGCCGAACCAATTGGAACGTTCAATATCAATCTTCAGAATATGATGTTTGATACGATGAGCCCATTGGAAGTTGCACAGGACTTGGAGAGAATGGTCTCTTCTGTCGGTCGTTAGTAGTTTATAGCAGCGCTTCCTCTTCGGGGGAAGGGCTGTTTTTCAAAGGTGAGATCCCATGACGTATGCACAACAAAAAAAACATATGAGTTACTGGATTCTGGTGCTACCAGGAATTTTGGTGTTTGCTTCAATCATCATATTCCCCGTGCTCTTCAGTTTCTCTTTGAGTTTCACCACCTGGAATGGGTATGGAATGCCGACCTTTGCGGGGTTGGAGAACTATCGAACAATCATTTCTGACCCTGTGTTTCTCCATTCTCTGAGAAACAATCTTCTCATTGTTGTTATTTCAGTCTTTGGTCAGATCCCGTTAGGTTTCTTTTGGCATACCTACTTCACAGAAGTATGGTTCGTCATGGTAAGTTCTTCCAGACGATGATTTTTCTACCCATTACCATATCTCCGGTCGTAGTTGCGCTACTGTGGAACCAAATATTCTCATCGTCGGGAATGGTGGTAGCTCTGGTTCGCTCAATCACTGATAATCCACAATATGTAATCAGGATTTTTGAGAATCAGCAGCTTGCCGTTGTTCCGATTCTTTTTTGTGTTGCTGTGGATGCATACCGGAACGTATATGATCATCTATTATGCAAATCTGCAGAAGATGACTCCTTCAGTCCTGGAAGCAGCCCAGATTGACGGGGCAAGTGAAAAGCAAATGCTGACGCGTATCATTCTTCCCTCAATGATTGGAACGATTGCCACCACTGCAATCTTTGCTATTTCAGGTAGCCTGAAGGCCTTTGATTTAATCTACGCCATGACCGGAGGGGGCCCTGCACATTTTACAGAAGTGATAGCAATCTACATGTATGTGAATACCTTCAAGTATTATAAGTATGGGTTCGGCAGCGCTGCTTCCATTATCATCGTTTTGCTTGCCGTTGGCTTGATTCTGCTGTTGCAATACTTCAGCCGAAGACTCGAGAGACGGTTCGAATAGGGGAGCAACATGAAAAAAAACAATGACGATTGGAAAAATTCTGGCATATATACTCATGATTACATTCACCTTACTGACAGTGGTACCGCTTTTGTGGATGGTTCTTAGCTCCTTTAAGCCCCATGCCTTGATCGTTCGCCAGCCTTTGGCTCCACCGTTCACATTCTATACAGAGAATTTCATTCTTTCTTGGGTACAAGGCCACCTGGGAATCTATTTCCTCAACAGTATTGTGTACTCCCTGAGCGCAACCTTTGTAACGGTGATGCTTGCTATGAGTAGCGGCTATGCGCTTTCAAAATTTCACTATCGCTCTGGCAAGGTTATCTATGGGCTCTACACCCTTGGTTTACTTATCACGGTGCATTCAGTCATCGTCCCTCTCTTCATTATGGAGACCAAACTAGGGATTTCCAATACACGGTTGGGAGTCATACTGCCTTATATTGCCTTTGGGCTTCCTTTTCAGGTTTTTCTTGCAACCACCTACGTGAAAGGTATCCCTGACTCAATGCAGGAGTCAGCCATCATTGATGGGGCAACCTTCTTGGAAATTTTTGTAAAAAAATTATCATACCAGTGGCAACGCCTATCCTGTCGACCATGTTTATCTACACGTTTTTAGGAAACTGGAATGAGTTTGTCTTGGTCCTGACTCTGACCAGCGATATGATGATCCGTTCCCTCCCTGTTGGAATCAATAGCTTTGCAGGGGGGATGAGTCGGGATTATGGGTTGCAATTTGCCGCGTTGGTTATTGGTACTGTACCTATGATCATCTTTTACATGATTTTCAAAGATAAGATTGCCCAGGGTTTCGCTGCTGGGTCCTTAAAGGAATAGTGTTGTACGTATGAATTATCAGAAATCTCTTCTTCCCTATCCATCAGACGGAATAATGCTCCTGAAAGGAAGCTTTGTTTTCTCGAAAGTTTTTTTTACACTTGGATTTCAGGATTCTTGTTTCCCAGAGCATGCACAATTTCTGCAGGAATATTTGGAAACGGTCCTAGGGATGGAAATAATCCTTTCTGCTGGTTCGGATAATCCAGACTTGCTTATCACCAAGAGGAAAGAGCTACTTGGAGAGGAAGAATACGTTCTACAGGTAGAACCTCAGGGGTGTAGGTTGTCCTCTACTTCATGGAAGGGAATCTTCACTGGTCTCCAGACATTTATTCAACTGGTAAATTCCAATAGAACACTACAGTGCTGTAGGATTACTGATTCTCCAGCTCTCTCCTGGAGGGGCCTCATGTTGGATGTTGCCCGATCTTTTTGTCCACTGGAAGAGTTGCTGGGAATTATTGATGCCATGGCCCTGTATAAATTGAATGTTCTACACTGGCATATAAGTGATGATCAAGGGTGGAGATTCCCTGTGGATGGCTATCCTGATTTGGTGAGTGAAGATCGGGGATACTATTCAAGAGACGATATCAACTACGTCGTTTCGTATGCAGAGAAAAGAAATATCATGGTAGTTCCTGAGGTTGATATGCCAGGGCACATGCTTGCTGCCCTCAGTGCATATCCAAAGCTGAGTTGCACCGGGGGGCCTTTTGTAATTCCAACAGGAGAGGGAATATTTCAGGATATTCTTTGTGTAGGAAAGGCAGATACCATCGCTTTTGCAAGAAAGGTGGTGGACACACTCTGTTCACTTTTTTTTCCTTCACCCTATATTCATCTAGGGGGGGATGAAATCCCATTGGATCGATGGGCAACCTGCCCTGATTGCCAACATCGTATGCAGGAATTGGGATATAAGGATGAGAAAGCATTGCTTGGGTGGTTCAGCAATGAGATTGCTGCCTATGCAAGGGAGAAAGGCAAATCCACAATCCTTTGGAGTGATTATGTTGATGCTTCGTATGATCCCTCAATAATTACACAAGTTTGGAATCCTCTTCTTGGCAAACATAAGAGAATCCATAGCAACCATCAGGTAATTAAGAGTGATTACTTCCATTCCTATCTTGATATGTCCTACGCTTTAGTCCCTCTCTCCAGAGTGTATCGATACGGCAAAAGTGTACAGAAGGATAGGAAACAGAATACAAAGGTATTAGGTGCGGAATTGTTGCTCTGGACAGAGTACCTGAATACGCGGGAAAAGCGAGAATCTCACCTTTACCCGCGGCTTTTGGCGGGTGCAGAGTCATTCTGGACGAAAGATTCCAAGCTCAGCTATACCCGATTCAAACGAATTCTTACACATGACATACAGCTGGTCTCAGATAATCAGAACAACGTGAATAAACCCTCTATTTGGGATCCTCCACTTCTGGAGCAAATCAAGGCACGGAGAGTCCGGAAAAAACGAGTAACAGAAAACAGCAAGGAAGCTGGGATTTCACTCTGATAATGTGATGTTCAGTCTCTCCAATCCTCTTTCAAAAGGCTCCCCGCAGAGCTGATAAATTTGTACACATTTTGGCAATACTTAATAGTGTTGGAGTTGTAGCAAGATATGATACGATGCTGGTGATTGCGTTTCATCCGGAATTGATGAATGATACTCACGTCTTCCAGTATGTTCTGGAGATGACAGGCTACAGTTATAAGGACTGTATCTACTAGGGGGCTGGTTGCATGGAACTTGTAGTGATGGAGTTATTCTTGTTGGTTGTGGTTGTATCCATTGTAGCAAGCCAGAAGGGATCAACCTCACTCTTTAAACATCAGGATGTGGACGTGGCAGGTGTTGCAGGAGCTTACATTGGCTATCTTGCTCTTGCACTGCTCAGCCACGTGCATATACGTGGCATTCTCTTGTTTCCTTCTTTTATTGCCCGCTTGGTGACTATCATTCATATCGTATCAATGCCTCTCTTTGTGTTTATCTGGATGAACAGTATTGAGAAACGGATCCTTCCCAAAGGAAGATACTCAGTACTTTTTTCAGGTACAGAGAATATTGCTCGCGTTCTTCAGTATCGCTTCCTTTGTTGATCTTGCCTTGAACCGACTCTATGTATTCTCCCAAGATCAGATGATAACCGGAGGATTGGGCATTCCTCTTATGCTTGGCCTGAGTACCCTCTTTGTTCTCGTGGAACTTGGTACTGCCTTAATCAGATGGAAGCACATTGAATGGCATGAACGGGCAATCATGGTACTTACTGCACTGTTTCTGTTGTTCTCCTTGGTTTTGTTTGAGGTATTCAGACAACCATACATGTTCTCCCTTAGCAGTGGTTTTATGTTGCTTCTCAGTTTCCTGTCTTGGCAAAGGAAGGAGTTGCTGTTGGATCTGTTGACCCATATCCCGAACAATCAGGCATTTATGGAAGTACTCAAACAAGGTATTGCTTCCAAGCAACACAAGACCATCCTCCTTTTGGATATTGAGAATTTCCGTTTGCTCAATGAACGCTATGGGGATGAAGGGGGCGACGCTATCCTGTACGCCTTTGCTGATTTCCTGAAAACGACCTATAAGCATGCCGGGGTGTTTCGTATCGGGGGGGGAATCGGTTCATTTTGATATTTCCTTGGCTTACACATAATGAGCTGGTCAGGGAAGTGAATTTGATCAAGGCAAAGACTGCTAAAGGGTGTGCTATTGGGAGATGCAGGTCTCCTTCCATGTGAATATTGCAATCATAGAAATTCCCCTGAACAAGAATACGGTTGATGAGGTTGTTGAGTCTCTCGCCTTTACCATGACAGAGATCAAGGAAAAAACGACGACAGCCGGTTATCATATTTAACCAGAAACTTATCGGGGTACGTCAGAGGAGACTCGATATTCTTTCGGTTCTCCGAAAAGCATTGATAGAACAAGACATGATTCAGGTCTACTTCCAGCCAATCATGGATGTAAATGACAATAAACCAGTTGCTGCAGAGGCCTTGATGCGACTGCAGGATGAGAGAATGGGGATTATTTCTCCTGGAGAATTCATCCCGCTTGCAGAGCAAGCAGGCTTGATCAGTATGTATACGGAAATCATGCTCCAGAAAGTGTGTACGTTCCTCAAAGCACATCCCTCAATACAGGAACGATTGAGCCATGTTTCAATCAACATCGTGGCTGAAGACCTTGCCGGGGGGGGATGTCGCTTGTAGGTTGTTGGATATTCTAAGCCAGAAGGGAATCGATGCGAAAAAGATTGGATTTGAGGTTACTGAGTCTATGGTACTCTCAAGCAATCCAATCGTAGCAAAGTCATGGGACGCCTTGCGAGAGATGGGCGTGAGGTTTTTCCTGGACGATTTTGGAACCGGCTATGCCAATCTCGAGTCATTGGTCAATCTTCCCTTCGATACGGTGAAGATTGACCGTAGTGTAGTGTCAAACACAACAAATAATTATGAGTTGCTCTCTCTTATCGCGGGAATGCTGCAACGCCTTGGAAAAGATGTCATTGCTGAGGGAGTAGAAACGCCTGAGCAGTTGGAGATTGTGAAAACCAACAGAATCTCCTATGTACAAGGGTACTACTTCTCCAAACCACTTCCCCCAGGGGAGTTCCTCTCCTGGTTGGAAGCAAGGTCAGCTGACTAGCAGGTCGCCAGCCAGTCAGTAATACGTGTGTGGATTGCATCACGGATGGGCCTGATTCCTCCCAGCTTTTCCTCATCACTACCGGTGATTGCGCTCGGATCAGGGAATCCCCAATGCATACGCTCACACTTGCCCGGGAACATGGGACAGCGTTCAGCGTTGCTCTCATCACATACTGTCACTACATAGTCGAATGCTTCATTCCTGTCGATATACTCTTGGGCAGGTTTCGCATAGTGACCTTTCATTGAGATACCAATCTCTTCCATAGCCTGGACAACCAAGGGGTTCAGTTTGCCGGCTTCAATCCCGCTGCTATGTGCCTCAAACCGGTCACTTGCATAGTGTCGTACGAAAGCCTCACACATCTGGCTTCTTGCTGAGTTATGTATACAGACAAACATGATTCGTTCTTTTTTTTCATGGTGCATTATTCCTTTACATCATTTGGTGGTTTGATTGCGCAGTGCATCATCTCCAGCACGCAGGGCATGATCAATATGCAATTGACCCTGGTTCCTTCTTTCTGCATATCGATGATTCCCACTTGCTTTAATGCTGAAAGGTGCTTTGAGGTGACTGACTTGTGCATTCCAAGCAGTCCCGCGAGTTCACAAACACAGTAGGAACGCGTAAAGAGAGCCTCAACAATAGCAAGCCTCATAGGGTGCCCAAGGGTCTTGAAACGTTTCGCGGTATCCTCAAACTGTTCAGCATCATATTGGTTCATGCTTGCAATGTTGCAAAAAATGGAAACTTTGTCAATGAATCTGGTTGACATTGCAATGATAGTTTCCAATAATGGAAACATAGGAGATATACACATGATTATTCAAATACTCGGGACTGGATGTCCCAAATGCAAGGCCCTTGAAGCTAGTGCAGTCAAAGCAGTAGAAGAGGGAAATATTGGTGCCACAATCGAGAAAGTCACTGACCTCGATGAGATTATGGATATGGGTGTCATGATGACCCCCGCCCTCGCAATTGACGGCGATGTGAAGAGCATGGGTAAGGTGCTGAACAAGGACCAAGTGCTCGCATTGATCAAGGAGAGCTTGTAATGCGGTTTCTCGCTACCAAGGAGGTGCTCCAATGGCGATGAAGCAACTTACTCCTAACAAGAAACTTCTGATTATAGCCGGGATTTTCCTGGCAATCTTTCTTACTCCCTTCACCCATCCGCGTGTAGTGGGGGCAATCCAGGAAGCGTTCCTCATGCTCTCTGATTATGCACATGAGCATGTATTGCTCTGTGTGGTTCCGGCAATGTTCATTGCTGGGGCGGTAGTGGTATTTCTCAACCAACAGGCAGTAATGAAATATCTTGGTCCTAAGGCCAAGAAACTGGTGGCATATTCAGTTGCCTCTGTATCAGGGGCGATCCTGGCAGTTTGTTCCTGTACTGTATTGCCTCTTTTCAAGGGTATTTACAAGAAGGGTGCAGGACTTGGTCCTGCTGTTTCCTTCCTTTATAGTGGCCCTTCGATCAATATTTTGGCAATTATCCTCTCCTACAAGGTCTTTGGATGGAAGATGGGATTGACCAGAATGATTGTAGCCATCGTCTTTGCCTTCGTGATCGGATTGATCATGCATATGATCTTCAGAAAAGAGGATGAGAAACGGCTTGCTGATGAACGCCTATTCAAGAACATGGGTGGTCCTGATGCACGCTCGCTTCCCCAGATGGCTCTCTACATGGTTTCCATGATTGGTATCCTGGTCTTCCTGAACTGGGCACCAAGCCAGGGATCAAGTACCGTTTGGGATTTCATCTATAAGTCTAAGTATTGGATCACCGGGGTGTTCGCCTTGATGTTGGCATACTCGCTGATCAGATGGTTCACCAAGGATGAGATGAAAGAGTGGGGTGGAGCAACCAGGGACTTTGCACTTCAGATTCTTCCCTTGCTTTTTGGTGGCGTGTTGGTTGCAGGATTCCTGCTGGGAAGACCTGGCCAGGAAGCACTCATACCAACGGCATGGGTTGCATCATTGGTAGGAGGGAATTCTCTCTTTGCTAACTTCTTTGCAGCCATTTCAGGGGCATTCATGTACTTTGCAACCCTCACTGAGATTCCCATTGTACAAGGATTATTGGGAGCAGGAATGGGCCAAGGGCCCGCTTTGGCTTTATTGCTTGCCGGTCCTAGTCTCTCCCTTCCATCCATGCTGGTGATCGGCGGTGAACTGGGCTTTAAGAAGACTGCGGTCTACATTGCTCTGGTGGTGTTCTTTTCTACCATAGCAGGATTTGTCTTTGGTATGGTAGCTTAGTATCCCCTCAGGATTCAGTACGGGAGTTGTTGTAAATCTACGGCAACTCCCGTTGTCTATACCCTTCCAAATTTCATGATTTTCATACCTCAGACAAGAAAAAAAATCGTACGATACCTATCCTAAATCCCAAAAAAAATGCCTATAGCATTGTATATGAGTGAGGTCTTTTCTTGTGTATTCACATTCCTCAAGAACACCATCCAAACCATTTGTCATGCTGATAGTACAAAAGTAATGTAATTTTTTAAATTACCAGACATTTGCCATTTGTCACAATTGCTTTGCCATGTGTAATTGTATTTAAACAAGATAACCTATTAATACATAATAATTTGAATACAAATTGCATATAGATACGTATTGACACGTGTCTGAACAGCACGTTCTTTAATGCAACTTATGTCACTGACATATGTTATAAGTCCTTGTATTATAAAGAAAAAAAATATAAAATTTTATTATTGACAGTCAAATTTGTGTGTGATTTACTGAAGCGGAGTTTTAAAACAGATATGCATTGGATATGGTTACAAAAAAAAACATCTGAGACGTTGAAGTTTTGAATTAGAAGCATTTCTGCTTTTGATATTTTGGAAATTTCCGCTGGAGGGAAAACATGAAGGAAAAAAAACAAATTTATCAGTGGGTGTCGATTTAGGTACCTCGAACCTTCTCATTTATGTTGAAGGGCAAGGTACACTTTTCAATGAACCTTCGATCATTGCAATTGACAAGGCAACTGGTAACGTCGTCTCAGTTGGGTATGAAGCAGCAAAACTGGTTGGGAAGACCCATAATAAGGTTGAGGTAGCCAGGCCACTACAGGGAGGAGTAATTTCTGATATTCAACTGATTCGAGAAATTCTCCTATTCACATTGGACAAGATATTCCTTTCGAACCTTGAGTCGATCAGCAGACTCTTGATCTGTATTCCTTCGGAAATAACCAATACAGAGAAAGAGGCAATTGTTGAGCTTGGTCATGGACTTGGAATCCAGAATACAGAAATTGAACAAGAGATAAAGGCCGGTGCTCTTGGTTCTGGTGTAGACATCTTTGCACCAAGAGGACACATGGTGATCGATATTGGCGGTGGTACGACCGATTTTGGAATCCTTTCACTTGGTGAAGTAGTACTTTCCAAATCAATCAAGATTGCCGGAGATTATTTTGACAAGCAGATCATCGACTATGTAAAAACCAGTCATAAGCTGGAGATCGGAAATCAGACTGCAGAAAGAATCAAGATTGAACTTGCTTCCCTCACTGGACCGTTCCCCGTAGATGAAGATGGAGCTCCTGTTGTTACTGAGGCTATGGGCCGTGATTTGGTCACAGGTCTTCCACGACAGATCCTCCTCCATCCTGAGGAAATCAGAGAGGTTCTTCTCAATTGCTTTGATCCTATTAAGTCCATCTTGCTGGCGACTCTGGAAGAGACACCTCCAGAGCTGGCTGGGGATTTGGTTGATTCTGGGATTCTGTTGACAGGTGGTTGCTCACAGATTCCTGGTATCAAGGACTATTTCACCGATATTGCCCAGATTCCGGTGTACCTCTCTGAGGTGCCTCTCTCTGCGGTAATTGATGGATGCAAGAAGATGCTCAAAATGACAAATCGGCATTTTTATAGTGAACTATAGGAAGGGTATAAGAATGAGTGCAGCAATGGTACATGACAAACTTGGGTTGGGAATAGATCTCGGAACCGCAAATTTATTGGTGTTCCTTGAAAAGAAAGGAATCATATTCAATGAACCTGCAGTAATTGCGTTTGATAGAGAATCCGGGAAAATTGTGGCAGCTGGAGAGGATGCCCATAGAATGTTGGGTAAGGTCCACTCCAAAATTGCAGTGATAAAGCCATTGAAAAAATGGCGTTATCTCAGATATGCGTGCAGCAAAGGCTTTGCTGACGTATGTGCTTGGGAAGATTGAGAATCTTACAGAAAAAAGATCTCTCCAAGACTACGTGTGTAATTTGTTGCCCTTCTGAAGTGACAAAGATTGAACGGGACGTCATGGCTGATCTTGCAGCGAAGATGAAAATCACAGATGTATTCATCGAGGAAGAGATCAAGTCTGGAGCACTGGGCGCCGGTGTGGATATCTTTAAATCCAAAGGGTGATGGTTGTCGATATTGGAGGAGGTACTACGGACGTCGGTATTATTTCTTTCGGTGATATCGTGCTTTCTCGAACCATACGAAAAGCTGGAAGTTTCATGGATGATGAAATCTCCAAATACGTGAAAAAAGACCCAAAGCGTTGAGATCGGAGAACTAACAGCCGAGAAAATGAAGATTGAATTGGGTGACTTGCATGTAGACGCAAAAAAAACGTCGTGAATCGGTATGCAGGAAGAGACATGGTGAAGGGAATTCCCAAGTGGGTCATGCTTTCAACCCAGGAAGTCCAAACGGTATTGACGCCAGTATTTGATGAAATCGTAAAACTTATCACTGGAGTGTTAAAGGATACCCACCCGAATTATCTGCAGACATTTATAAGCATGGCATCCTACTCACCGGTGGATGTGCCATGATCCGTGGGATTGAGGAGTACATAAAGGAACGGATTCAGGTTCCTGTGAAAGTGGTCCAGAACCCGCTTACTTGTGTTGCAGAAGGTACTAAGTATTTACTGAAAAACCGCGGAGACTATCTCGTTAATCCGCTTCAACTGTAGGAGATTTTCATCATGGCAATCACCATTCGAAAACAAGAGAAAGAGACAAAAAGCGTTGTTGGGAAAAATATTGGAATAGACTTGGGTACCGCAAACATCCTTGTTTATGTTGAAGGAGAAGGAATCATCACGAATGAACCTTCGGTAATCGCATTTGACTATGAAACCAATGAGGTGCTGGCTACAGGAACCATGGCAGCCAACATGATCGGAAAGGGTCATCATGGTATCAAGATAGTCAGTCCGCTGAACCAAGGTGTCATTTCAGATATCGAGGCAACCAAGAAGCTCATCGAGATTTCCTTGCATAAGATTGAGAACATCAATATCGACATCACAGAATCAACGCTTTTGCTCTGCTGTCCTTCTGAGGTAACTCAGTTGGAACGTGATTCATTCATGGACCTTGGTAATAAGCTTGGGGTCAAGGAAGTATTCATTGAGCAGGAAGTGAAAGCTGGAGCAATCGGGTCAGGCCTTGATATCTTCAGCAGCAATGGATCGATGATCATTGATATTGGGGGGGAGGATCTACCGATATTGGCGTACTCTCCTTGGGCGATATTGTGGTATCTGAGTCCAATCGTATTGCAGGTAACTATTTTGATAGTGAGATCATGGACCACATGCAGTATAAGCATGGACTGCTTATCGGAAAGAAAACTGCCGAGCGGATCAAGGTAGAAATCGGTTCCTTGCGACAGAAGATTGAGAATCCGAAGGAGACTTGGGTAAGTGGAAGGGACGTAGTAACCGGACTTCCCAAAAAAAATCACAATACATGAAAACGAAATTCGTGATGTCCTGGTCAAGCCATTTGAATCAATAGCAACAATGGTACTCAAGGTGTTGCAGAACACCCCTCCTGAGCTCTCTTCCGATATTATCGTGAATGGCATCTATATCAGTGGTGGTGGAGCGATGATCGATGGTGTGGATGAGTTCCTTCACCGCAGGGTTGGTATGGATTTCCACATCTCCAGACGCCCCATGACGGCAGTAGTTGATGGAACCAAGCTTCTGCTGAAGAACCGGGGAAGCTATTTTGTTAAGCCAACCGATTAAGTGAGGGGAGGCATACAGACCTTTCTTTCCTGGTTGGGAAGGAAAGGTCTGATCCCCAATTTCTACTGGAAAGGAACGCCTTATGAGAATCATGCAACGTCACTGTATTGCAGTTGGAAGTGTATTCTTCCTCGCACTATTGGTCAGTCTCTACTACTCAAGGTTTGTTGTCAGTATCTTCTTTACCCTGCTTTTCTTGATCAGTATGAGTATTGGTTTCTTGATCTCTGGAAATACAGGACCCTGGGGGTTTACCAATAGGTCGCTTACAAGATGGCTGAAAAGCCATCAAGCAAATTTGGAATCTGTGTTCTGCCTCTATGTTTCTATCCATGCAAGAGGGGTCTTCCAATCCTGCGTCGATCGTCAGGAGCTTGAAGGAGTGTATAATTGCTGTACTCAAGAGCTGATGGGATATTTTGGGGTAGGTAATGTCCAGAGGATGACTCATGATGAATTTGCTGTTCTCCGAGATTTTCCCACTTCAACCGTAGTTGATGAGAAAGAGAAGGTTGAGTACCAGAATATCGTGTGCCAGACCATCGTGGATAGAATCAATGGATTGCTAGGTTCTATGGATACCAGCAGATTGCCACCGTTTGCGGTAACAGTTGGGTGCGCCTCCTCAGGGTTACGGTATCGTATGGATACCCTCGAACAACTTGTGGACCTGGCATATGTTACCGAAGAGACAGCAAGGAAGAATCGTAAGAAGTTTCTTGTAGCTGATGAAGTGATACGGGCTAGAAAACTTGATATTGATGAGTGCAAACAGGGATTCCTTACTGAAGGGTGGGAAGAGGAGTTTAACCCGTTTTTTCCAGCCGGTCATTGATCCTGTATCGTTTTCCGTAGTGGGTGTAGAAAGCCTTGCAAGATGGCAACTTGGTGGATTCAGGGTGCTCTCAGCTCAGGTTTTCAAGGATGTCGCATGTGAACTGCATCATATTACTACCATAGATTTGGCCATTATCTCAAAAACTTTCACCATCATCCGTCGCCTGATGCTAGCCAGGACCATCCCCTATACCTTCAAGACGGTAATCAATGTGAGTGATGAGAGTTTGAAGAAAGGATTTGCAAAGCGTATGTTTTTCCTAGCTGAGCAGCATGGCTTGCATCCCTCCCAGGTGGAGTTTGATATCAAGGACTCTGCATTGGCATTTCCCGAATCCTTGCTGGTAATTAAAGAACTACGAGAAATTGGTTTCAGGGTCTCTCTCGATGTCTTTACTGAGACCGCGTTTGACTTACAAGCATTGGTGAGGGCTGACTTCGATATCATCAAGCTGGATTTCAGAGCCTACTCACCTCAGTTGCAACAGGTATATGCTGCCTTGAAAGAGGCTGCAGAGAAGGGGAATGTTGAAATTCTTGCAAAGGGAATTGAGAACAAGGTTGTTCTCGATGTTGCCATATCGCTTGGGTGTACGTATGTACAAGGTAACTATTTCACACAACCCATTACTGAATCAACATTCGAAGTGTTCATGAAGAAATATCAACAAGGTCTCTATCTGGGAACCTCCCTCGGTTAGTAAGGAACATCTTCTCTTTTCTGGATACCGTTTATAGGTTTTGTTATTCAACCTATTCCCTGAACATCGTGAAATCGAAGGTTTGGGGAATAGAATTGCGTTCCTTCACTATCTTGGCCACCTCGTTTTCAGATATCCCGGGATGTGCTTCGCTGTAGAGGATACAATGGTAGGAGAACCATAGGCTGTTCAGTGGGGTATCCCCCTCCCGGATATGACCAACTTCCCGATCAAAGACCAAGCTCTTGATGAGTGGGGCATTCTTTTCCTGTACTGCCAGTTTTGCCCGGATAATTCTTAATGCTTCACTTTCATCCATCCATATAGAAGGAATACCTTGGAATACCTTACGTGCTTCGTCTGTTCTTTTTTTCAGCGACGAGGAGAGCGCAATACTCTTCTGCAATAGCAGGGTCAGCCCTAAAACCAGAGAGCGTACTTGCATTAGTGTACCACCGCAAGGCTTCTTCAGGCTCCCTTCTCCTGAGCTCCAATTGCGCAAGATTTCTTGCGGTCCATGCGTTTGGGAGAGCCTCCATTGTTTCAAGCCAACACGTTTGGGCATACGAAACTTCTTCCTGTTCCAGATGGATGATCCCAAGGTAGTGTTTGAGAGTGGCCGCTTCCAGCACGGTCAAGAAAGGGTTTTGCAACGCATTCAGGAATACTGCTTTCCACATATTCGAGCAGGGAGGAGTACAAAGGGGGGGCGGTTGATGGGGTTCATTACAGGGAGCTTTCCCTCAGTGAGCAGCCCAAGGTATGGGAGTTCCTCTTCCCCGATGCTTTCTTTGTCAAAGAGGAACGCTGCCGGTAGTGAGATGTTCTGGACCTTCTGTTCAAGAAATCCCCATCCACTTCCTCGGTGCAATATCTGCTCGGGGGTGTGTTCACTTGCCTTGAGGCATTTTTTTTGATGCATATCTGTGAGTCTTTTCTCGTCTATGATCAAGAAAATGGTATCCTCTGCTGCCTTCATGGCAACCTCGTACTGTGTGCTGTGTGCTTGCTTTGGGTGCATATCCAGGGAACCAAAGGCTTGTGTCCAACAGATTGAACTCTGTGGCTCCAGATACGCGCCATGTAATTGACTTGGTGCCAAGCCACTCTGGACCTCGATGTATTCAGCTTCACTGTCCGGGGAGAGGTAGCGTTGCCACCGTTTCCCTCCTGTGTGGCTCCCCCAGCAAAACATTTTTCTGTAGGACAAAGGAGGGGTAGAAACTTCAAAGAACCCTGATCCGTCTCCTTCAACGGCACACTCCCAGGGCATTGAACTCTTTTTACACAGAAAGAAATACTCGTTCGATGCCTTGAATTGGTTCGGGTAAGAGGCATCGATGTCTTCGTAGATTTCCATATGAGGCATTTTCATATAGCCAAAGAGCCGTGTGTTGTTTTTTTTGCATAGGGATCCAGATAGAGTGCTTCATTGCTACTTGCAAGAACGCGAGTCTGGTTTGTAACTGGTACTGCTGTATTTGTCCAGTAATACAAGGATTTCCGCTCATCAGAAAGGTTGTGAACGTGGACGTGGGCATACAGTAGGCGGGAAGTTTTTTTTCCCAGATGAAAGTCGATGTGCCACCAGAGGCCCTTGCAGCGTTCAAATTCAGAGAGTCGTAGGAATTGCACACCATCCTCATCTCTCTGCGTCGAGGCAAATACCTCACTGCAGGTGGTGAAGGCATGGCCATATTGACCGATATTCCACTCAATGCCACCAGCGAACCATGCATCCAGATTGGAAAGGTTGCATACTTGGAGACTGGTATTGCAATACAGCAGTTCCCTGTCTGTTTCCTTGTCGACAAGACTGATGAGTCTTCCTCCGAGAGTAGGGAGAAAGGTTACCTTGAGATAGTCGTTCTCCATGATGATTGCTGGAATATCTTGCTCTTCCCGGTTTCTATCGTAGCGATCTTGGATTTGGTAGGGAAGAGAGCGCTTGCCGCAATCAAGGCCCATAAGGGCAGTATACTCAGAAGAAACTTGTGGTTTAACCCTTACAAGGGTATCGTGTTCGGGATCCCTGAAGTAGGGAAGTGGATTGGTCCCGAATGGTAACGCCGCGTTTGCCTTGAATGTACCGCTCTTGATGGAAGTCATTTTCTACACTCCTTGTGATAGCGTCTGCCACTTGCTGTCCATGTCCTGCATGAGGGCAATCTGGTTTCTCGCTCTCTCAAGGTTTTGGTTCTCCCGATCAATATGATAGTATCGATCTCCATTGAGAAAATCCGTCAAGAATCGTACTGCCATGATCTGGGTAATAGTCCTTCCAGATTCAACAACCAAGGATCGTTCAAGTGGGGTCAGGAAATCGGCTTTTGAGAAATATCCTTCCAGTAAAGCATGATGGAGTAAGGTATCACAGTGTACCGTGGAAAGATCAGTGGCATCCTCCTCAGCTGTAGTGGTTGCTGTCCTGATCATATCACCGGTATCGAAGAGGATGGTTCCTGGCATTACGGTGTCTAGGTCGATGATGCAGAGAGCCTCATTTCCGTCGAGGCTGAACAAGACATTATTGATCTTGGTGTCATTATGGGTTACCCGTACAGGTAGACTCCCTTCCTGCAGTTTGTCCCAGAGAATGAATCCACGTTCCTTGCTATCCATGAGATATTCCACTTCAGGACCTACCATCTGTATCCGATCCTGGTGGTTTACCTGTATAGATTCCTCCAGCTGTTCATAGCGAAGGCGCATATCATGGAAATGAGGAATGGTTTCATGTAGTAGCTTCCCATCGAAGTCCGATAGCTGCAACTGGAAGTTGCCTATGGCCTCACCCAGGAGATATGCTTGTTCAGCATTCGCTATTGTTTTGAAGGTCTTCACGTGATCAATATACTGATAGGTTCTCCAATACCCACCATCCTCATCGACATACACATTTGAGCCAGAGCGGGTAGGAATGACGCTTAGGCACCGTTGTTCAACATTGTCATAATGACCGGTAAGTTTTGAACGGATGTGTGAAGTAACCAAGCTGACATTCTCCATCAATGCAACCGGCTCTTTGAATACCAGTGTATTGATTCGCTGATGGGTGTATTTCTGTAATGCTCCATTGTTGGAGAAGGTGGTGAAGAATGTGGAGTTTATATGTCCTTCCTTATTGACCTCAATGGAAGTAAGAGAACCTTCGATAGCGAAATGGTTGATAACGTTTCGGAGCTTATGTTCTGAAATGTGCATACGGACCTCTTTCGGTGGGATGAGTGAAGTGGAATGAGCAGTGAATCTGATTCTATCCTTTAATAGCTCCTGCGGTTACTCCTTGGATGATTCGCTCTGAAAGGAAGATATAGAGGAGAAATGTAGGGAGAAAAACAATGACGACAGAGGCGAACATCCCGCCCCAGTCTCCGGTGTACCGCATCGCTTGGATCATATTGAACAATCCAACAGAAACAGGTCTTACCTTTGGCTTGTTTGCAAAAAAAATCATCGACATGAAATATTCGTTCCAGATGGTGATGAAGTTGAATACCGTAACGGTGATGATCCCGGGTTGCACCAAGGGGAACATGATTCTCCAGAATGTTCCCATGGGAGAGCATCCATCGATATAGGCTGCTTCCTCATAGGTGGTACTCAGGTTCTTGAAGAACGCAAGCAGGAAGAATGTGGTGAAAGGAACATTCATGGCAATGTACAAGAATATGAGCAACCATCGGTTGTTTGTAAGACGAAGACGACTCACGAGGCTGAATAGCGGCATTACGATCATGATCGCCGGGATTCCCAATGCTGAGGCAAGGAGGCTCTGTATGGAAAGGTTTCCCCTGAACTTGAACCGGCTCAGTACATAGGCTGCCGGGGAAGCGATCAGGATGATGGAAGAACAGGATACTACTGTGTACAGCAAGGAATTCATGAAATAGACCGATACTTTCTGGGTATTCCAGGCACGGATATAGTTGTCAAAATGAAACCCCGACTCAAACTTGAACATGGAATCGCTGAATATTTCCTGGCTGGTGGAAAAGGAAGCGAAGAATACCCAGCCTATGAGCACGAAGGTGAAGATAACCCAAGTGACTACCAGGACATAGGAAGGGATAAGACGGACTTGTGTATGATGGTCGAGTGAACGAAGTTTTTTTTAGCCATGACTCCCTCCTATAGTTCCACATCATCGTTCTTGACGATGAGGTTGGTAGCCGAAAAGGCGATGATGACAATAATCATCATGATTACACCAACTGCTGCACCTGCTCCACTGTCTCTAACGGTGGTGGTACTTGCCGAAGATCCAAATACAATTTCATACATATAGTTCATGGGAGCCACTGTTGCATTGGAGAGGTTGACCGGGCTGAATAACTGGCCCCAGACAAAGAAGGCAACGGTAAAGACGGTCCACATGACGATGTTAGTCCTAAAACAACCGCGTAAGAACGGAAGGGTGATATGGAAGAACCGCTGAAAGACATTTGCTCCTTCTATCTGTGCTGCTTCCATATAATCCTTGGGAATCTGTTCGATGCTTGCCATGAAAATCAGCATGTGGTACCCAACCATGCCGAACGAATAGGCAGCCAACATCGACCAGAAGAGTTTGTCTGGTCCTGTCCAGAGGGTTTCAGCGAGTCTTGTCATTCCCAATGAGGCAAAGATATCGTGAAGCAAGCCATAGGAAGAGTTATAGACGTAGTTGATCCACATGGTTCCCATTGCAATGGCGGATACAACATTGGGGAGGTATATGACGCTCCTGAAGAATTTGGAAAATTTCATTCCATTGGTCAGAGAAACAGCGAAGAACAGTGCTGTAGCCATTACCCCTATGCCACCAACAAGCCAGATATTTGCAATATTTCTCATCGATTGACGGAAAATTGCAGTGTTGAACAGAGTCCGGTAGTTTTCCAACCCGTTGAAACTCCAGGTTGAAATTGGATCGGATACAGACTCGACGGCAAAAAAAAGGCTCATGATGGTTGTTCGGATCGAGGGATACAAGAATACCAACAGGTAGCAGATCATAGCCGGGGTGAGGAAGATGATGATCATCATGCGATTCTTTTTTTTCATAGTGGTACCTTTGAGAAATAAACGCCCCCCTAAAACACAGAGTTCTAGAGGGCGTTTTATAGAAGCCCTATTTATTCATTGCAGCATAGAATTGTTCAGCATTCAAGGAACCAGTGATTAGCTTGGAGAAGTTTTCCTTGATCTTTGCATTGACGTCTGCAAGATTTTCCATACCAACTGCCCAAGTCATCCATGTGGTGGTGTTGTCGATGATGGTTTTGGCTTCAGCGGTCTGTTTGGGCCATGTGCTGTTTTTGCCCATTGGGACGCCAAGGCTTTCCTTTGCAAGTCTGGAATCCCACTCACCAGTGGTGAGGTAGACGATGAACTGGAATGCCTCGTCTGGAACCTGCGAACTAGCGTTGACACCAAAGCACTGTGCACCATAGTTGTTTGCCTCAGTTCCATTGCCATTCGGCCCATCTCAGGCCATGCAAAGGCACCCCAATTGAAGTTTGGTGCATTGCCCTTGATCTCGTTAGGAAGCCAGGTGCCATTCAGGTACATTGCAACCTTTCCAGCGGCAATTTCCTCAATCTGTCCTGCAGGATAGATATTGGAGGCTGCTTTCTTGCTGATGTAGCCTTTCTTTGCAAAGTCTGACCAAATCTTGCCAAACTCAAGGACAGCAGGGTCGTTGAACTCATTGTTGTTGGCCATTTCCATGGTTCTCTCAAGCCCAGCGAGACGGGCCATGTTGTACCCGAAGAATGCTGCCATGTATGCATCATCGACAGTAATGGGGGGGGTAATTCCTGCCTGTACCAGCTTTGCGCATACATTCTCGAACTCAGCCCATGTTTTTGGGGTCTCGGTGATGCCTGCCTTATTGAAGTGATCCTTGTTGTACATGACCACAAAAGCAAATGGCTGGTAAGGAGCTGTTTTCAAGGTGCCATCGCCAGCCTGACGAGCAAGGTCGATCAAGGCAGTACTTACTGCATCACTGTAACTTTCTCCGTCAGTAGAAGGATAGCTCTTTGCTACATACTCTTCCAGAGGAAGAAGATATTTACCCCATGTGGAGTTGACACGTGAGATATCCTCATCAAAGATGTCAATCTCTTCGCCGGCATCCAAAGCAGGTTGCAGGGTCTTTCTGATTTCACGACCATTAAAGACGATGTCGACTGCAATACCAGTCTCATCCTTCAAATGCTTCAGCAGCCTCAGCCATGACAAGACCTTGTGGCTCAGCTTCATTCCACATCGACCAGTAGGTGACAGTTTTTTTTCCCTGCTGCGTCTTCTGCTGACCCCCCCCAGCAAACAGTGGGGAGGCGATAACTGCCAATACCAGCAGTGCAATAACCATTCCTTTTTTTTCTTCATAAGTGACTCCTTTTTTTTGTGTGACCAATTCGTATTTGAATTGCAATCTAACTCGAGTATAAGCCTGTTTCTTGCGCTCGATTTATCTAAAAAAAACATAATGTTTGTCGTTTATAGTTTTCTCTTGTATACTAGATTTATGAAAAAACAGATTGATGGATTTTCCCTTTCGCCTATGAAGATTGAAATTAATGTAAGTCATTTTGTGACCTTTCATTATTTTGAATACCCACACAAGTTCATCTTCAAAGGGGAGCGACACAACTTTTGGGAATTGCTCTATGTGGATAAAGGTGTCGTTTTTTGCAGGAACCGATCGGGAACGGTATCAACTGCAGCAGGGGCAGATAATCTTCCATAAACCAAATGAGTTCCATAGTGTGGAGTGCAATGGGATCATCTCACCTTGTTTGGTGGTAATCTCCTTTGTCTGCAATTCCCCGAGTATGGAGTATTTTGAGAACAAGGTGCTTCGAATTACCCAGAGAACCAAGAGCCTGATGTCCATCATCATCCATGAAGCGAAGAAGAACTTCCAAACCAATCTATCGGATCCTTTCTATACCAAGTTGGAATTACGTGACAATCGGCCATTTGGGAGCGAGCAATTGATCAAGAACTATTTCGAGGCTTTCCTTTTGGAGTTGATCATCCAGAACTCCCAGAATGAGAAAGATGGAACCTTGCTCAATACCACCCAGGTGGAAGACAGGCGTTTCCGTTTTGAGATGGCAAACTCTTTCATGCAACACAACCTTGCTGAAAATCTCAGTCTTACAGACATCTGCAACCACTGTTCTATGAGCAGTTCTCTTGCCCAGCAGCTCTTCAAGCATGAGACTGGCAATAGTGTCATGCAGTGGTATGCCCGGTTGAGGATTGAGAAAGCAAAACAATTGATCAGGGAAGGGAAGGGGAATATGACCACAATTGCCTACCAGCTTGGCTATAGTTCCATCCACCACTTCTCCAAACAGTTTTCCAAAGTCGACGGAAAGAGTCCTACGGAATATGCCAAGTCTATCACCAGCCTCCTGAACAAGGATCTTGGGTTGTTGTAGAGGAATCACCCACACTTGATACCCGAAGAAAAGGTATATACTTTTAGGTGGAGGACCCCATGAAAAGGGTATATGTATTGGTGCTGCCACTTGTACTTCTCCTGTGTTTTCCGCTCTTTTGCTCCGCTCCTTCCTACGGTGTGGAAGTTGACTGGCAGATGAGTATCCAAGGCAGTATAACGCAACCTCTCAACGAGTACCTCTCGCTGAAGGCCGGGCTGGGCATTTCCCTCATGGGTGTAGCTGCGACCGAGGCCTATGTTATTCTTGATACCCACCTCTTGAAAGAGCCCTGGGGTGCAAATGTGCTCTTGGGAATACCCAATTTCCTATTTCCCCTGACCTTCGATGCTGCGATGTTCTCTCTCGGCGGTGCGGTAGAGTTCAAGCACTCTCTTTCTCCATCCCTGGACATCACCTTGCGCCTAGGTGCAGGCTTTCCCCTGTTCTTCGAGGAGGGCAAGGACCTAGTGAGGGACATTGCCTTCCCTCTCAATCTATGGCCTGAAGCAGCGCTTGGTCTCGCTTTTCATAGACCTTTGGAAGCTGCAAAATAGTGGAATTTTCAGAGGGATCCTAAGGTATTCATCAGATAGCACATACTGATTCGTAAAATTTTAGAAGTGCAGAGTCTTCTTTGGGTGTTTAATCAAATCAGGTGGTATGAATGCCCAAATCAGATTACATGTTACCAAAGGAGCTCGTTATGAAAAGAAAAAAATATGCTCCCTCACCCGATCACTTCAAATACTCATGTTGGCTCCCTCACTGGTGTTTGCCATCGGAGAGAGTGAATCGAATGCCAAGTCTATCACCAACCCCCTGAACAAGGATCTTGGGCTGTTGTAATTAGTCTGCTCTAGGTGACTATTAGATGTTTGTATTGTATAATGGCCTCCATAAAAACCTTATGTATATGGTTGGAGAGGTATATGTGGAGAAAACGTCTAGCAATTCTTGTTGTGTTATTGGTCTTTCTGGAGGCCGTAGTGATTGCCAGTACTATAGCTGAACCCAACGCTCTTACTCGTTTGTTTACGGATGGTCCTGCCAGTATCAAATACACAAGGCAATTCGAGGCAGCAGTACCTCCCTCCTCCATGCAACAGCTCATCAGCCAACTGACTGAGCAACTTGGTGCTTTTAAGCGGGTGGATGGATACAAGAATCCATATACCATTGTTCTTGAACATGGAACAATTACTGCATATATCAGCCTAGATGGACAAGGAAAAGTTGCAGGTCTCCAATTTACCGAGATCATCGATACACGTGGCTCCCTCGCCGATGCCGTGAAGAAGATAACCTCCTTGGATGGAGAAAGCTCCGTATTGATTCGTAAGAATGGAGAGATTCTCGTGGACCACCAAGGGGATACATCTCTTGCAGTAGGCTCTTCTTTCAAGCTTGGTATCCTGGCAGCCCTCCAGGATGCAATAGCTGCTGGGCAATTACGGTGGGACCAGAGTGTACCAATACGTTCTTCACTCAAGAGTCTCCCCACCGGTATACTTCAGGATTGGCCGGAGGTACCCAGGTAACCATTGAGACGCTTGCTGCACTTATGATTTCCCAGAGTGACAACACAGCCACTGATATGTTGCTTTCTCAGGTAGGCCGGCCAAGCGTAGAGAACTATCTCCCCATAGCATTCCTGTTCTTTCTACCGGGGATATGTTTCGGCTTAAGAACCCAGAGAACGAGGACATCCTTAAACAGTATCGGAAAGCTTCCCTAGCTCTTAAAAGAACGTTGCTTACAGTTCTCCCACACAGAAACCTCCCTGAAGCAAGTCTCTTCTCGGGGGACCCTGTTGCCCTTGATATAGAGTGGTTCATGACAGCATCGGAGCTTGCCGATTTGATCGAACGACTCCAGCATCTGGATCTGATGACCATAAACGCAGGCTTGGCAACCAAGGAGAAGTGGCAGCGTGTTGCCTATAAGGGAGGCAGTGAGCCGGGTGTGCTTAATCTCACCACGTTCCTTATTGATGAAGAGGGAAACCAGTATACGGTAGTGGTAACGGTAAACAACGCAAAGAAAGCTCTGGATGAGGCAAAGATCATGGAGACCTACCAGGCAATGCTGAATTATTTGTAGAGGGAATGAAAGGTATCAATACCCCAGGGCAAGCCCTGAACCCAGAAGGCGTTGCCTCCTTTTCCGCCCCAAGGGAAGGGGTATCTCACCTTGCTTTCCCTGCACTCGCTCGGGAATGAAGTATTCCAATTCACTGTCTTGAAATGAAGTGTTGAGTCTAGTTGTTTTCTTCTTTTTGCATATATCAATGTGAAAAAAAGTGTACAACCATAGATTTTTATAATTGTTGCTTTAACACGGAAAAAAAATGCTAATATATTCGTGTAGATGCAACATGTAGTAGGTATATATGGATTACAGAAAAAAAAATTGAACAACACCTTGAAAAGACAGGTGGGATAATTACTGCGTCATACTGCCGAGCTAATGATATTCCCACCGTATACCTGACGAGACTCGTTCGAGAGGGTCTCCTCACAAGAGAATCTGCGGGTCTATATATTTCCAAAAAAATGGAATGTATGATGAGTATTATTTTCTACAACATAGATTTAGTAAAGTAGTATTCTCATATGAGACAGCCTTGCACCTGCTAGGAGTGACGGATAAAATTCCTCAGACCATCGATATTACCGTTCACTATAGTTATAAATTCAATGAAACTCCTCCAGGAGTAAACATTCACTATGTGCATAAAGGGCTTCATGATTTGGGAATGGTGGAAGTTCGAACCATGTTTAATAATAAAGTTAAGGTCTATTCGTATGAACGAACACTTTGCGATTTCATTGCACACAAAGATAAGATGGATGCTGAGGTCTATATCACTCTTATCAGATCGTATGCCAAATATGAAGAAAAGGATATTCAAGCTCTTTATAATATTGCAGTGAAGATGGGTATTGAGGAGGATGTTAAATCAATCATGGAGCTAGTCTATGAATAAAGCTAAATTGACAGCAATTTGCCATAAGATTAAATTAGAAAAGGGATTACCTTTCAATACGATAATGCTTTATTATTTTCTTGAGAGTATTCTCAAGAGGCTCTCGAGAGGGAGATATGGTGATAATATAATTTTCAAGGGTGGCTTCTTGCTCTCAAATGTTGTAGGAATTGAAACTCGTAGTACAATCGATATCGATTTGCTTTTTCAACACATTCAATTCACAGAAGAGAAAGTTTCCAAGATGCTTCATGAATCATTGGATGGAGATGGAGAGGACGAAATAAAATATGAAATATCGAGTATCTCTCCAATTAGAGAACAAGATTACTATGAAGGGTATAGAGCGAGTATTCTCTGTAAACTTGAAAATCTGAGACTTGTTGTTCCACTAGATATCACAACTGGAGATATTATTACACCGGGTTCGATAAAGTATAGATTCTCCAGTGTCTTCAACGATGATAGCATTTTCATTAAGGCTTATCCGTTGGAAACAATGCTATCTGAGAAACTGCAAACAATATATTCGAGAGGATTTCTAAATAGTCGAAGCAAAGATTATTATGATTTGTATATTATTTACAGATTAAAAAAGACACGAAATAGATTTTCCCACTTTACTTGAAGCATGTAAGCAAACGTTTCAGCATAGAGGGACAGAGTTTGATGTAGGAAAGATTAAAGAGTTGTTGGAGAAACTACGGGTTGATAATTCTTTTTTTTGAAGCGGTGGAAAGCTTATGTAGAGAAAAATATATATGTTCAAGATATTGGCTTTGATTCTGTGATTGCTGATGCAATCGAACTTATTTGTTTATTCCCCATCACACCCCACAAGAACTGAGCCAAAAAAAAGCCGTTGCTTTCGCAACGACTTCTTAAGTGGAGGTAAGGGGAATTGAACCCCTGACCTTTTGAATGCCATTCAAACGCTCTAGCCAACTGAGCTACACCCCCAAGACAATAACAAAAAAGTATCATACGAATTGACCCGTAATAAGTCAAGTATGTCCAGCAAATTTTCTCTCGGGCTGGATTGAGCGTTGACCTTTTTTACGTAAAAGGGTATAAAATCTTATTATAAAACTAGTTAAATAAATGAAAAATACAAGAGGATTTGCATATGGAGGCGCTTAAAAAAGGTGAAGGAAGTGGGGCTTTCCATCCTCCTGTCCTCTTGCTGGTAACGTTACTCCATTTCTTTGTAACTCCATTGGGCGAAGGTATGCTCTCTTCCTTTCTCATCGGTGGGGTGCTGATCATTCTCGGCCTTTCCCTATTCTTGCTTGGCACTGATATTGGTCTTATCCCGATCGGAGAGCGAATAGGATCTGCGGTAACGAGAAAGAAGCGGCTCTCCCTGTTGTTGATTACCGCTTTATTGGTAGGTATGGCAATCATCTTTGCCGAGCCGAATATCAGTGTCTTACTCGAGCAAGTCTCGCTGGTAGCTCCCTCCATTTCTCCTCTCTCCATGCTTCTATCCATAGCTCTCGGTGTTGGCATTTTCCTGATGATTGCCATGGTCCGTGTGATCCTGCATGTAGGGCTGAAGTGGGTCTACGCAATCAGCTATCTTCTACTGCTTGTACTGGGAATATTCAGCAAACCTGATTTCCTGGGTATTGCCTTTGACAGCGGTGGAGCGGCAACAGGTCCCCTTGCTGTTCCCTTTATTATGGCTCTTGGTGTTGGTATTGCTCACGTACAGAAAAGCCAAACGGATGCAGACAACTTCGGCTACGTTTCCTTGGCCCTTATTGGTCCTACCATGGCCATGTTGGTGCTTTCCCTCTTCAGTGGAGATGGCAATACAGCTGTGCAGAGTACTTCATCAGTGCCACAGATACAGCCCTTTCTCTCGCTCTTCGCACCAAGCACACAGCAGGTACTTTCCTCCTTGTTTCCACTGGTCGTGTTATGCATCCTCTACCAGGTATTCCTGGTGAGAATGCCAGCCAGGCAGTTGATTCGTATGGCATTTGGTTTGGTGTATGCCAGTCTTGGCCTTATCCTGTTTTCGTTGGGGTGAATGGTGGGTTTATCCCGGTCGGTTACCAGATCGGCTATCAGCTTGGACAGCTCAATGAGAGCCTCTTGCTGCTATTTGGACTGGTTATCGGTGCGGTTACGGTACTCAGTGAGCCATCGGTAGCCGTTTTAATCGATCAGGTACAGGAGATAACCCAAGGTCATCTGAGAAAGCCAGTAATGCTCGCAGCCCTGTCAATCGGAGTAGGGGGGAGCGGTCTGATGGCCATGTTCCGTATCATACACAGTCTTCCTATCTGGTACTTCCTGGTTCCTGTCTATGGCCTTGCAGTGCTGCTCTCTTTCCGGGTACCGGACCTTTTTTGTAGGCCTTTCCTTCGATAGTGGAAGTGTAAGTTCAGGCCCTCTGGCTTCTACGTTCATTCTCAGTTTTGCCATAGGCGCCTCTACCTCAGTCGGGGGCGACCCTGTCAGTGATGCATTCGGGGTTATCATTTTTTGTCTCCATGACACCGGTGGTGATAGTCCAACTCTTAGGCTTGCTCTACAAACGAAAACAAGCCAAGCTAAAAAAAAGGAGGAAAAGGACAATGAGTAGCTTGTTGTTGGCTATTGTAGGAGCAGGAAAAGCAGATTCACTCATGCAACTTGCAAAAGAGTCAGGGAGTAGTGGGGGTACCATTCTCAGGGGACGTGGTACCGCCTCAAGTTCATTGCTCTGTCTCCTGGGCCTAGGTGATGCAGACAAGGAAGTGTTGCTTACCTTGGTTGATGATGGGGTTGAACAAACGGTGTGGGATGCGCTTTCAAGATTTCCCCATACCAGAGGACTGCTTGCATCTGTTCCTGCAAGCAGGAATGAAGATCATCCAGTTGTGAAAGAGCATTCATTTGACTTGATATACATGATCTGTGCAAGCGGCTTTGCTGATGATATCATGGCCGCAGCCCGTAAGGCAGGGGCCGGAGGTGGGACGATCATCGAAGGAAGGGGAACGGCAACCTCGGAGGATATTGCTTTTTTCTCAGCATCCTTGGTTCCCGAGAAAGAAATGCTCATAATCCTTCTTCCCCACACAGAACGTGATGCGGTAATGGAAGCAGTATCCAAGCTTTCTTTCTTACAAGAAGAGGGAAGCGGAATAGCCTTTAGTGTTCCAGTACAAAAGGTTGCTACACTCAGATAGTGTTGGTCTGAGACTATACATAGCAAGATTGTATCAGTACTATGCAAACACGAAAAAGGGTTCACTATCTTGAACTTTGTGTTAATATAATAACATTTTGTTAAAAAAAATACAATTATTTGTTACTAAACTATTGCATAAACCCTGAAAAATCAGTACCGTACTGATACATTAGTGAAGAAAACGGATACAAATCCGGTTAGGAGATCCCTCGATGGAGAAGAAAATTAAAGTTGCCGTAATGGGTGCCACAGGTGCAGTTGGACAGGTTTTTATGTGGATGCTTGCAGATCATCCTTGGTTTGAGCTCACGTATGCAACAGCATCAGCTTCTCGTGTCGGCTTGAAATATGCTTCCACAGTGCACTGGGTAATGCCATTTGAAATGCCCAAGAAAATCAGGGACGTGGAAGTAAAGGAATTTAATATTGAAGCAATGCAGGAAGAAGGGGTACAGATTGTGTTCTCCGCCCTTCCCGCTGAGGTTGCCAGTGAAGCTGAACCACAGCTTCGAGATAATGGATTCTTTGTGTTCTCGAACGCGGCTTCCATGCGTTATGATCCCAATGTTCCCATTCTTATCCCGGAAACCAATATTGAACAGCTTGATCTTGTACAGGCACAAGGATATCCCGAAAAGGGTTTTGTGGTAACCAATGCCAACTGCGTCACCACTGGGTTGGCAATGGCTCTGGCCCCACTACGGAAATATGGTATCAAGAATATCATGTTGCACAGCTACCAGAGTGTCAGTGGAGCAGGCTATCCAGGTCTCTCTTCCTTCGATATCACCGATAACTGTATTCCCTTCATCAGGGAGAGGAAGAGAAGATCGAGAAAGAGATCAAGAAAATCCTTTCCATTGATCCAGAGGTATACTGTTTCACCGTTCGTGTACCGGTCATGTTTGGACACCTTGAAGCTGTCTGGTTGGATCTGGAGCAGGATGTTGAGGTTGAGGACATTGTCAAGGATTGCAGATTTCAAGAATGTACCAGACCTTCCTTCCACCGCAGCACAGCCTGTTGAATATGGTGCAGATCCCACCTTCCCGCAGCCCAAGTATGCCTTCTGGGGGAATCCCAGTGGAATGGTGGTGTACACCGGCCGCTTGAAGAAGAAGAATGGAAAGATCGGATTCCTCCTGATGGTCAACAACATCGTAAAGGGCGCAGCTGGTGGTTCAATCCAGAATGCTGAAGCCTTTGTGAAGAAGTTCGGCCTTATTTAAACAGCCCATCATGCACTCCAAGGGCTCCCTTTCTCAGTTGAGAATAGGGAGCCCTGTTTGTTTCCTTTACTTGCGGAAACCATGAAGAATTTCTACTATGCTGAGTAAGGAGCCAACATGAGGGAATATTGGGATCTCTATGACCATGCAAGAAAGCCTCTGGGAAGAATTCACCAGAGAGGCCTCCCCCTAGGTGAGGGTGAGTATCATGTTGTGGTTTCAGTGTGGACCGTGAATCAGGATGGGAAAATACTCATCACCCTCCGTTCTGAAGAGAAGGAACGTGTTTTCCCGGGCCGATGGGAGAAGTACCGGC
>JDSF01000021.1_pt1 | contig 152427 bp, 183 predicted proteins | sample 199441 | NCBI WGS metagenome assembly JDSF01 (sample SAMN02592751, study PRJNA231836) | bioreactor metagenome | isolation source: continuous culture bioreactor denitrification-DNRA | place: Germany: Bremen
AATGTTGAAAGGAGATTTACTAAATGAAAGGTTATTACGCTAGAAGAGTTATATCCGCGTTGATTACGATCATCTTGATCGCTACATTAACCTTTGCTATGATGCATTCAATTCCAGGGGGGCCATTCACGAGAGAACGTCCAGTTCCAGATGAAATTCTAAAGGTATTAAACGAGAAGTATAATTTGGATGCGCCATTACATGAACAATACTTTGATTATATGAAAGGTCTTGCAACATTCGATCTTGGACCTTCATATTCTAAAATTGGAACAACGGTTAATGAACTGTTGATTTCAGGATTCCCAGCTTCAGCAAAAATTGGATTATTAGCAAGTGCACTTATAGTCATTATTGGACTGCCCTTAGGTATTACCTCGGCATTGAAACAGAACAAACCCATTGACTATATAGTAATGTTTGCAGCTACACTTGGTGTTACTGTCCCAAGTTTCGTAGTAGCAACACTTATTATCTACGTATTTGCAGGACAGTTAGGTTGGTTGCCAAGTTTTGGTATCGACAGCCCTCTAGGTTATATCGGACCTGTCTTAGCACTATCGGGATATTCACTATCATTTGTAACAAGACTAACAAGATCTAGTATGCTTGAGGTTCTAAGACAAGATTATATTAGAACAGCAAGAGCTAATGGACTTTTGGAATATAAGGTTATATTTAAGCATGCAATCAAAAATGCTCTTATTCCAGTTGTAACTTACCTTGGACCTATGATTGCAGCAATTATGACGGGTTCTTTCGTTATAGAGAGAATATTCGCGATACCTGGTATCGGACGTCACTTTGTTGAGAGTGTAAGTAACAGAGACTATACAACTATTATGGGAATGACAGTATTCTATGCAGCGTTCTATATTGTAATGGTATTATTCGTAGACGTAGCATATGGATTTATAGACCTAGAATCAAACTTGGGAAGGAGAACTAAAAGGCGATGGCTGATAATCAATTTGTATTTGTAGGAGATAAAGTCAAAGACATTGAGCAGTCAAGACCAAGTTTGACATATTGGCAAGATGCTTGGAGACGACTTAAGAAGAACAAATTATCAATGGCTGGTGTTGTAATGATTATATTCATTATTTTATTTGGTACAGTTGGACCAATGTTAACACCATTTACATTTTCAGATCAAATGAATGACTTCAAAAAATTTACCACCGATTCTTGATGTTTATGATATTGGAGAGAATGAGAACCTTTATTTGTCAGAAGACTATCATATGTTCTTAGTAGCAGATAATGGTGAGATGGTAAAAAAGACTAGATATTGATAAGAAGCGTAAAGACATAATCAATAAAGTTTATGTTTATTCATTAGAAGGTGAAGGTGAAGGGGAAGAAGCGGAAGATGTCATTCTTGATTTCTCTTACAACCTATTAAAGAACAAACAAGGTTATGATTACGACTACACAATTGAATATGATGGTGTTGTTCATCAGTATTCAAGTGGTAAGAAATTAAATAAAACATTTATGTTTGGTACAGACGACCTTGGACGTGATCTTCTGACACGTGTTATGTATGGTGCTAGAATTTCTCTTACTATTGCATTTGTTGCAACATTAGTTAACCTTATGATTGGTGTTGTTTATGGGAGTATAGCTGGTTTTGAGGGCGGTAAAGTGGATAATGTGATGATGCGTATCGTTGACATTATCAATTCAGTTCCTCTTGTGCTATATGTAATATTGTTGATGGTTTGGTTTAGAGACTCTGATGGTCTTACCAATATCATCATTGCACTAAGTAGTGTATATTGGGTGTCAATGGCCAGACTTGTACGTGGGCAAATGTTATCACTTAAAGAACAGGAATTTGTCCTTGCAGCCAGAGTTATTGGTGTTCCAAAGAGACAAATTATCTTTAGACACTTGATTCCAAATGCAATGGGACCAATTATCGTATCAATGACGATGATGATTCCAAGTGCAGTATTTACGGAAGCATTCCTTAGCTTCATTGGTCTTGGCGTATCAGCACCACAAGCATCATGGGGTACACTAGCAAACAACGCACTATCTGGACTAATTACTTATCCTTACCAATTGTTCTTCCCAGCAATGGCAATCGCACTTACTATGCTTGCCTTCAACTTCTTGGGTGATGGACTTAGGGATGCATTAGATCCAAGGTTAAGGAAAGGATAAGACTGATGGAAAAAATATTAGAAGTAAAGAATTTAAGTACATCTTTTTATACACACCTAGGTGAAGTGCAAGCCGTTCGAGGTAACAGCTTCACTGTAAGCAAAGGTGAAATACTTGGTGTTGTTGGTGAGTCGGGTAGTGGTAAAAGTGTTACGGCACTTTCTGTTATGGGACTGATTGATCATCCAGGTGAAATTAAAGAAGGCGAGATTATTTTTAACGGTGAGAACTTAGTTGAAAAGTCAAACTTTGAAATGTCAATGCTTCGTGGAAAACACATATCAATGATTTTCCAAGATCCGATGACATCGCTTAATCCAGTATTTACAATTAAGAATCTAATGACTGAAGTTATTAGAAGACATCAGAAGGTTTCTCAAAAGGAAGCTGTGGAGATTGCCGTTGAGAAACTTCGTATGGTAGGAATTCCTGAGCCAGAGAAGAGGATTAATTCATACCCTCATGAATTCTCAGGTGGTATGAGACAAAGAGCCATGATTGCTACAGCTTTATCTTGTAATCCAAAGCTTCTTATAGCTGACGAACCTACAACAGCACTTGATGTAACAATACAGGCGCAAATACTTGAAATAATGAGAGATTTGTCTAATGAAATTGACACATCTATTATGATCATTACCCATGACCTTGGTGTTATCGCAGAGACTTGTGACAATGTTATCGTTATGTACGGTGGGTTGATTATGGAAAAAGGGTCTGTTAATGACATATTCTATAACCCTCAACACCCTTATACAAAAGGTTTGCTTCAATCCATTCCAAAGATGAATGAAAAAGAAAAAGGTAGGTTGGTACCAATTCCTGGTTCGCCACCAGACCTTATGCATCCGCCAAAAGGATGTCCATTCTCTACAAGATGTCCACATGCCATGGAAATCTGTTTGGAAAAAGAAGTACCTACTTATCAAATTAAAGATGACCATGTTTCAGCATGTTGGTTGCTCCATGAGGACGCTCCAGAAGTTGAAGGGTTTGTAAAAGGATGTGATACCGTTGGCTGAGAAGGATATACTATTAGAGGTTAAAAACCTACAAAAGTTTTTCCTAGTGAAAGACAGCATGTTTGCAAATCGCAAGCAATACCTTAAAGCAGTTAATGATATTTCTTTTGTTATCAGAAAAGGTGAGACATTTGGTCTTGTTGGAGAATCAGGTTGTGGTAAATCGACAACTGGACGCTCAATCATTCGTTTGTATGAGCCTTCAGGTGGACAGATTATCTATGATGGTGAAGACATCACCAACCTTTCTGACAAAGAAATGCTTGCTTATAGAAAAAGAATTCAAATGATCTTCCAAGATCCATATGCATCTCTGAATACACGTATGACGGTTGCAGATATTATTGGTGAAGGTCTTGATATTCATACAGATTTAACAGGTAAAAAGCGTCAAGAAAGAATCTTTTATTTATTAGAAACAGTTGGTCTTAAGAGAGAACATGCCAGTCGTTATCCACATGAGTTCTCAGGTGGACAACGTCAAAGAATTGGTATTGCTAGAGCCTTAGCCATCGAGCCAGAACTGATTATCTGTGATGAGCCTATTTCGGCACTGGATGTATCGATTCAAGCTCAAGTTGTTAACATGCTAGAAGACCTACAAAAGGAGTTCGGCTTAACATACTTATTCATAGCCCATGATTTATCAATGGTTAAGCATATATCTGACCGTATTGGTGTTATGTATTTAGGAAAGTTGATGGAAGTAACAACAAGTGAGGATTTGTATGAAGAACCTCTTCATCCATACACCAAAGCTTTGTTGTCATCAATTCCTATTCCAGATCCACAAGCTGATAAGAGTAATCGTATTGTTCTTGAAGGAGACGTACGAAGCCCTATCAACCCTAAGCCGGGTTGTCCGTTTAACTCTAGATGTATTTATTGCAAAGATGAGTGTAAAAAGACAACACCAGAGCTTGTAGAAGTGAAAGATGGGCACTTTGTTGCTTGTCATTTCGTCAAAGATATTAACGGGCTATAAGTCTGTCAATATAAATGTACAATTCATATATTAAAAGGAGGATGAACATGAAAAAGTTATTATCAATTCTTTTAGTTTTAACTTTAGCTGTATCTTTACTTTCTGCTTGTGCGAAGAAAGAAGAGCCAATGAAGGAAGAAACTAAACAAGAAGAAACAAAGACAGAAGAAACAAAAAACTGAGGAAACTGCAACTGAGACAGAAACAGAAGAAGAAGTTGTAATGGAACCAGTTGTAATGAACTGGAACATCGGTGCTGATCCAAAGACTATCGACCTACACTTAACGGTGCTAGTGACGGTGGAGACGTAATCAGCCAAACATTTGAAGGACTTACTCGTGAGAAATCTGGTGTTGTATATCCAGGTATCGCTGAATCATGGGAAGTATCAGAAGATGGACTTACTGTAACATTTGCACTAAGAGCATCAAACTGGTCAGATGGTACACCTCTAACTGCTAACGATTTCGTTTACGGTTGGAAACGTGGTATGGACCCAGCGACTGCTTCTGAGTACGCTTGGATCTGGCACTACACTAACATCGTTGGTGCAGAAGCTGCCGTTGATGGTGGTTCACTTGACGAAGTAGGTGTAACAGCAATTGATGACCTTACACTTGAAGTTAAATTACTTGCTCCTACAGACTACATTATTTCATTACTTTCTTTCTACCACTTCATGCCTATCAAAGCTGATGCTGGTGTAGATAACGAAGGTGCTTGGGCTAAAGATCCTGCTACTGCAGTATCAAACGGTGCATTCAAACTTTCAGAGTATGGAATTGGTTCAGGACTACAACTTGTTAAGAATGACGAATACTGGAATGCTGATGCTGTTAAGATTGATGTAATCGACGCAGTATTTATCGACGAAGCTTCTACTGCATACCAAGCATACCAAGCTGGTGAGCTTGACTTTATCCCATCAGTACCTACTGCTGAGATTCCAAAGCTTATTGCAGAAGATCCAAACTTCTACGTATTCCCATTACTTGGAACTTACTACTACAGCTTTAACTTAGATCTTCCAATGTGGGAAGATGCTAAAGTAAGAAAAGCTATTGCTCTTGCAATAAATAGAGAACAAATCACAGAGACACTTGCTTCAGGTCAAGTTCCAGCAGGTGGATTCGTACCACCAGGGTTCACTGATGCTGATGGAAATGACTTCTTTGAGACTGCTGGTATGTATGGATTCTCAACTGATGACGGTTCTGTAGCTGACGCTCAAGCGTTACTTGCTGAAGCTGGATATCCAGGTGGAGAAGGATTCCCAGAATTCACAATCCTTTACAACACATCAGAAGGTCACAAACTTGTAGCTGAGATGGTTCAAGAAATGCTTAAGACGAACCTTGGTCTTACTGTAAACCTTGCTAACCAAGAGTGGGCTGTATTCCAAGACACTCGTAAAGAAGGCGACTTTGAAGTTGCTCGTGGTGGTTGGTTAACAGACTTCATGGATCCAATGGGTCTTCTTGGTATCTTCAAGACTGGAATCGCTTATAACGATCCTAACTATGATAGTGCTGAGTTTAATGAGCTTATGGATATGGCTGCTGCTACTACAGGTAAAGAGCATTTCGATTACCTATACAAAGCACAAGAATTATTCATGACAGACGTTCCTGTTATCCCTGTATATCACTATACAGATACAATGCTTGCATCAGACAAGATTGTTGGATGGGACCGTTCAGTTCTTGGTCAAGTTGACTTTACAACTGCTGAAATCGTAGAGTAATCTCAATAGACTAATAGTAATAATTAGGGCCCTGGTCATTATTTGACCAGGGCCTTTTTTGTATTTCTAGACCTATATTTCCTTATGACTATTACCGAAAAATAGCAACATAAAAGTTAACATTTTGTTAAAAAAATAGGCGTAGTAATAGCCATCCTACTGTGTTATAATAGTTTAATGATTAAAAATGGGTCATTATGTCTATATGACTTATTCTAATAAGTATAAAACAGTCGTAGCGCTGAAGAATAATAAAAAAAGAAGTGAGGAACAATAGCAATGAACACTAATGTAGAAAAACTAGAAAACAGTATGGTGAAACTAACAATCGAAGTTGATGAGGCAATGTTTGAAGCCGGTCTTCAAAAAGCCTACCTTAAGAATAGAGGACAAATCACTATTCAAGGATTTAGAAAAGGTCGTGCACCACGAAAGCTTATCGAGAAGCAATATGGTGTCGGTGTATTCTATGAGGATGCTGCTAATGCAATCATCCCTGAAGCGTATGACGAAGCAGTCAAAGAAACTGAGCTTGAAGTAATGTCAAGACCAAATATTGATGTAACACAAATTGAAGTAGGAAAGCCATTCATCTTTACAGCAGAAGTAGCTGTGAAACCAGAAGTAACACTTGGAGACTACAAAGGTCTTGAAGTTGAAGTGGAATCAGCAGAAGTAACAGAAGAAGATGTTGAAGCTGAACTTAACAAAGTCCAAGAGCAAAACTCACGTCTGATTACAATTGAAGACAGAGCTATTGAGATGGATGACCAAGTTATCCTTGACTTTGAAGGTTTTGTTGATGGTGAGCCATTTGAAGGTGGTAAAGCAGAAGATTATAACCTTACTATTGGTTCAGGATCTTTTATTGATACATTTGAAGAGCAACTAGTAGGTCTTAACATTGGCGATGAGAAAGACATCAACGTGACTTTCCCTGAAGAGTATCACTCAGAAGCACTAAAAGGAAAGCCTGCATTATTCAAAGTAGCAATCAAAGAAATCAAAGCTAAAGAGCTTCCAGCTCTTGATGATGAGTTCGCACAAGACGTATCAGAGTTTGATACGTTAGCAGAATACAAAGAAGACTTATCAAAGACACTTCTTGAGACAAAAGAAAATGCTGCTAAGCAAGATAAACAGCAAAAATTGATGCAAGCAGTCATTGAAAATGCTACAATGGATTTACCAGATCCAATGGTTGAACTTGAGTCAGAGAACATGACTTATGAGTTTGCTCAAAGGCTTCAATCACAAGGTATGAATATTGAAGATTACTTCAAGTTCACTGGTCAAAACATTGAAACACTTAAAGAGCAAATGAAAGGCCAAGCGGTTGATAAAATTAAGAGCCGTCTTGTACTTGAAGCGATTGCAGGTGTTGAAGGTATTGAGATTACAGATGAAGCCTATGAAGAAGAACTCAACAACATGGCTTCAATGTACAATATGGAGATTGATAAGCTTAAAGAAAGCATCGGAGACGAAGAGCAAGATTCTATCAGACAAGATATGAAGAATCAAAAAGCCCTTGACTTGGTTGTTGAAGCTTCTAAGTAACATGGTCAAATTATTACTAAGACAATCCGTTTATAGGTCAGATATGATTCTCATCATAGTTGGCCTATGATATAACGGTTACTAATCTTATAATGGGATATAAGATTAGTGGATATATATAGAACCAGAATATAACTTTTGGGTGTGATGCAGTTATTTGCTGTTGGAAAAATCATTAGATTTTTCATAAAGTGCAGTTCCGAACTATAGTTTTTTAGTCTGACTAAAACAACTACAATTCGGTCGATAACTTCCATTGCATAGCGCGAAAGTTATCTAGGAGGTTAGTTATGAGTTTAGTACCTATAGTAGTAGAACAAACGAGTAGAGGAGAACGTTCATATGACATCTTCTCAAGACTATTAAAAGACCGAATCATCTTTTTAGCTGATGAGGTTAACAGTGCTACAGCGAGTTTAGTTGTAGCTCAATTATTGCACCTTGAGGCTGAAGATCCTGAGAAGGACATTCACCTTTATATCAATAGCCCTGGTGGTTCAATAACTGCTGGAATGGCAATTTATGACACGATGCAGTACATCAAGTGTGATGTATCAACAATCTGTGTAGGTATGGCAGCAAGTATGGGAGCCTTTTTGCTTTCAGGTGGTGAAAAAAGGTAAAAGGTATGCATTACCTAATGCTGAAGTAATGATTCACCAACCACTTGGTGGTACACAAGGTCAAGCTGCAGACATCAAAATTCATGCTGAACGTATTATTGCAATGCGTCAGAAATTGAATGAAATGCTTAGTGAGCAAACGGGACAGCCTCTTGAAATTATCGAAAAAAGATACGGATAGAGACAACTTCATGACAGCTCAGGAAGCACTTGATTACGGATTAATTGACAAAGTATTTGAAAAACGTTCATAACGTTAAACGCTAAAAAGAGTAGGTGGATTAATGGCAAACAAATTTGATGACAAGAAACAACTTAGATGTTCTTTCTGTCATAAAACACAAGATCAGGTAAGGAAATTAATTGCAGGACCAAATGTGTACATTTGTGATGAATGTATTGAGCTTTGTTCTGAAATCATCGAAGAGGAATTTCAAGATTATAAAGAGGATGTGGACATAGCAAATGTTCCAAAACCTTTTGAAATCAAGGATTTTTTGGATGAATATGTTATTGGACAAGAGGTAGCGAAAAAAAACATTGGCTGTTGCAGTTTATAACCATTACAAGCGTATCAGAAGCAATTATGTTGCAGAAGATGTTGAGCTTCAAAAGAGCAATATACTGATGGTTGGACCTACAGGATCTGGTAAGACTTTGTTGGCACAAACATTGGCTCGTATGTTGAATGTTCCATTTGCAATCGCTGATGCCACTTCTTTAACAGAAGCAGGTTATGTTGGTGAAGATGTCGAGAATATTTTACTTCGTTTGATTCAAGCAGCTGATTTTGATATTGAAAAAGCAGAACAAGGCATTATCTATATTGACGAGATTGACAAAATTGCTCGTAAATCTGAAAATCCTTCAATCACCAGAGATGTAAGTGGTGAAGGGGTGCAACAAGCCCTTCTAAAAATATTAGAAGGAACAGTTGCTTCTGTTCCACCACAAGGTGGCCGTAAGCATCCACACCAGGAATTCATTCAGATTGATACAACCAATATTCTATTTATTTGTGCTGGAGCATTTGATGGCTTAGATAAAGTGATTGAACAAAGAACTGGTAAAAAGAATATGGGATTTGGCGCTGATATTAAGAGTAAGAATGATTTCCAAGTGGGCGAGATTTTACAGAAATTATTGCCACAAGATTTACTTAAGTTTGGATTGATTCCAGAGTTTGTTGGACGTGTACCAGTAAGTGTGACATTGTCAAACTTAACCGAGGATGCGTTAGTTGAAATATTAACGAAACCTAAGAATGCATTGGTCAAACAATATCAGAGTCTGTTCACTCTAGACGGCGTTGAACTTGAATTTGAAGAAGAAGCCTTAAAAGCTATTGCAGGTAAGTCTGTGAAGCGTAAAACTGGCGCTAGAGGCCTTAGAGCTATCATTGAAGAGATGATGACAGATATTATGTTTGAGATTCCTTCTAATGACAAGATTGAAAAGTGTGTCATTACCAAAGAGACGGTTCTTGATAAAGCTGAACCTGAAGTTATCTTAAATGAGAACATAGCACCGATTACAAAGCAGCAACAAACACCAGCTAAGCCAAGAGCCAAGCGTAAGAGTGAAAATGAAACGGCTTAACAAGCAAATAGTTTGTTGATGTCGGATATGATTAACAATTAAAGGGGCTGTGATACAGCCCCTTTCTTATTTATGAGGAGGCGGTTTGATGAGCGACCAAACAGAACAACAGTTAAAGCAGCTCCCCGTTCTAGCCTTAAGAGGCATTAATATATTTCCAAAAACAATTATGCACTTTGATGTAAAGCGACAAAAATCTATTAAGGCCCTTGATGTTGCAATGAAATCTGGCCAAATGATTTTTTCTTGTTGCTCAAAAAAAGGCTCATATTGAAGAGCCCAACATTGAGGAAGACATATTTGATTATGGTACAATCACAAGAATCAAACAACTGATTAAATTACCAAATAAGGTTGTAAGGGTACTTGTTGAAGGTCTTGAACGTGGAATGATTGAAGAAATGTCTGAAAAAGACGGATATATAGAAGCACAAGTTGTTGAAGTGGCTTCTGTTAATGGACCTGAGTCTCATGAGGAGTCAGAAGCAATGCTTAGAATTGCGGGAGAGGCCATTGCTGTCTATGAGCAACTTAATCCTAAGTTTTCAAAAGAGGCACTTACTAATATCAAGAAGATTAAAGAGATTGGTGAATTGTCTGATTCTATAGCATTTAACCTAGTTTCATCACTTGAGAATAAGCAAAGTATCTTAGCAAAAGCAGATATATCCCAAAGGTTCAAATTAGGGATTACAATTTTGAATGCTGAAGTTGAGATTATGAAACTAAAGAATAATATTTCCAATCAGGTTAAGCAAAAGATTGATCAAAACCAAAAAGAATACTACCTTAGAGAACAACTAAAGATCATTCAAACTGAACTTGGTGATGAGCAAGAGGTGGAAGATGAAGCCAGCGAATATGCCAGGGCTGCAGATAAACTGAAAGCTAAGAAGGATGTCAAAGATCGTATTGCCAAAGAATTAAAGCGACTAAAAAGAATGTCGGCTTCTTCAGCTGAATCTTCTGTTATTCGTAATTATATAGAATGTCTACTTGAAATGCCTTGGAGCAAAAAATCGAAAGACAATAGTGATATAGAAAGAGCTCAAGTCATTCTTGATGAGGACCATTATGGTCTTGAGAAGGTTAAGGAACGTGTTGTAGAACATCTTGCTGTTCGAAAAATGACAAAAAAAACGGACAGTCCTATTATATGTTTGGTAGGACCACCTGGGACTGGTAAGACTTCTATAGCTAAATCCGTGGCTAGAGCATTGAATAGGAAGTATTCAAGGATATCCCTAGGTGGTGTCAGAGACGAAGCGGACATCAGAGGTCATCGTAAAACTTATATTGGTGCTATGCCTGGACGTATTGTCAATGCCTTAAAACAAGCAGGTACTGGTAATCCTTTGATTCTACTTGATGAAGTAGATAAAATGAGTTCAGACATGCGTGGTAATCCAGCAGCAGCACTTCTGGAGGTACTGGATGGGGAGCAAAATGATAAATTCAGAGATCACTATGTTGAACTTAATGTGGATTTATCCGATGTGTTATTCATTGCAACAGCAAACACATTAAGGACCATCCCACGACCATTGATGGATCGCCTTGAGATTATCGAAGTCACAAGTTATACAGTGAATGAGAAAGTGCATATTGCCAAGAATCACCTTATCCGCAAGCAACTTACCAAGCATGGTCTTGACAGTAAACAACTTAAGATGAGCGATAAAGCCCTTGTTGAAATCATAAATTCTTACACCAAAGAATCAGGTGTTCGTAATCTAGAGCGAAAAATCGGCGAAGTATGCCGTAAAGTTGCAAAAGAGATTGTTATTGGTGAGAAAACCAGTGCGCAGATTACTGAGAAGAACGTAAAAAAAATACCTTGGTAATCCTATGTTTAGATATGATAAACGTTGTGACGAACCACAAATTGGTGTTGTAAGAGGTTTGGCTTGGACTGAGGTTGGTGGCGATACATTATCCATAGAGGTGAATGTAATGCCTGGCTCAGGAAAGTTTGAAGTGACTGGTCAGATTGGTGATGTTATGAAAGAGTCAGCTAGAGCAGCAATTAGTTATGCTAGATCTGTAACAGACAAGTATGGCATTGAAGATAAGTTCTATAAGGAAAAGGATATACATATTCATATTCCACAAGGGGCCGTTCCTAAAGATGGGCCTTCAGCGGGTATCACAATGGCTACAGCAATTATATCTGCTTTGTCAGGTGTTAAGGTTCATAACAAGGTTGCTATGACTGGAGAAATAACCCTACGAGGTCGTGTATTACCAATTGGTGGCCTAAAAGAAAAGCTGTTGGCTGCAAAGCGGGCGGGTATTGAGAAAGTATTGGTACCAATAGATAACAAAAGAGATATTGATAAGATCAGTCAAGAGATTTTAAAAGGTCTGACCATTAAGTATATGAGCACAATGGATGAAGTTCTGCCAGAGGCATTGCTTGGTAAGGAGTAAACAATGAATGTACAGAATGTAAATTTAGAAGCCGTTGGTGTAAAATTTGAACAATTTCCTGAAACTGGTTTGCCAGAAGTGGCTTTTGCTGGAAGGTCCAATGTTGGAAAATCATCTCTGATTAATGGCTTAATCAACAGAAAATCATATGCAAGAATATCAGGTCAACCAGGGAAGACTCAAACCATCAATTTCTATAATGTTGAAGACCAGCTTTATTTCGTTGACTTACCTGGTTATGGCTATGCCAAAACTTCTAAGGCAAATAGAATCAGCTGGGGTAAGATGATTGATTATTACTTGAATAGACGAAAAGAACTTGGTATGATTCTATTGCTGGTAGACATACGTCATAAACCTAATGCTAATGATTTGCAAATGATGGATTACATTCGCGGTGCAGGACTAGAGCCCTTAGTGATTGCAACCAAAGCGGATAAGATCAAGAGGTCTCAGCTAAAGAAACATCTGAATATCATCAAAAATACTCTTAAACTTGAAAGTACTGACCAGATTGTGCCATATTCATCTATGACAAAACAAGGTAAAGACGAAGTGTGGATGGAAATTGATGGATGGCTTGAATATGTACAAAATAATGCAAATGAAGAAGTGGATGAATAATTAACTGAAGTTTTCACATTAAAAATAAGCAAAACAAGAGAGAACTGCTACACATTTTACTAGATGTAGTCAGTTCTCTTTTTGGTGTGTTTTACTATGATGTTGATTTCATCATCTAAGTTATTCATTAAGCAAATCATGTAATAGTCGCTTGTATATTTCATGGGAATTCATTTCCCATGAATCGCAAATTTTTAGGGCTTCTTCTTTTTTCAGAAACTCTAAGATTTAGTTCGACCAGGTTAGTCCCATCTTCTCTTGCAATACATTGAACATAGTAGTCGCCTGTTTTTTTCAGGAACATAGTCAGCGATAACCTCAAATTTTGACTTGATATCATATTTGTTATTCTTAAGGTATAAGATCATATCATCTTTTATGCTTTCAGGTATATGATTCTTGAAAAAATTCAAGTGTCTCATCACCTGTAGGGGTAATGTCATAAAGTGTATGAGAAGTAATCTTAGATGATTTGAGTATGCCAGAATCAATCATCTGACTCAAATAATTTTGCAGAGAAAAATAGTCCGTATAACCAGAATCCAGAAGGAATTCTGATATTTGTGTGTTTGATAAGGGTAAGCCAGCCTTCTGAATGAGGAAAAGAATCATTAGTTTATTTAGACTAAGCTCGTAATCACTGCCGTTCACGTGGTCGCCTTCTTTCAGTTTATTTGTAATGACAACCTTGCCATTTATTATCCCTGGCAAAGCTTTGATGTATTGTATTAAGAACTTTGCGTTTATTCAAACTCCAAAGTGGTGCAAGCAAGGTTTCCTTGTTGCCATCACCAGTAATTCTGTGTATGACCTTATCCTCGGGAAGGTGGCAAATTGCATCGATTATCCAATCACAATAGTCTTCAAGTGACAGTAAATCAAAAGGTGAGGCTTGATACGCTTCACCTAAATCACTATCACTTAAGACGTGTAGCAATTGAAGTTTAACACCATCTACTTTGGATTTTGCAATGTAATCTATGGTTTCCATAAAGTCATTACGTGTTTCATTTGGAAGACCAACAATGAGGTGAACGATTACATTAAAATCCATCGACTTAAGCCTTACTAATGTAGCCTCAAATACTGATAAAGGATAACAGCGTCGTATTGTGTTAGCTGTCTTATCATGAATTGTTTGTAATCCAAGTTCTATAAAAATTGGTTTGTCACCAATATGCATATTGTTCTTTAGTAGTTGTATACCATATAGTAAAGAGTCGCTAATACAATCAGGACGAGTACCAATGGATAAACCGCATATATTGGGATGTGCCAAGATGGATTCATAAATACCTAGAAGTTCTGCTTCATCACCATAGGTATTGGTGTATGATTGTAGGTAAGCAACGAATCGATTGTTTGATGACTTTGACTTTACCATACTAATGGCGTGTTCAATCTGTGGGGATATTGAAAAAGCGTTAATGAGCGTTGCGAAATCACCAGAACCTTGGCTAGAGCAAAATAAACAACCTCTTGAATCTAAGGTCCCATCTCTATTTGGACATGTTACACCTATATCAAGTGCGATTTTGTATGTCTTTTCACCAAATATGTCTTTGTAATATTGGTTAAGGCTGTAGTAAGGTTTACCGTCTGGCCACTTCAAATTAACACCTCGTCTTCCATCATATTTTATCAGAAAACTTGTCATAAGTCACATAGTATCTCAAAATATATGATAAAATATAACTACTAGAAATTGTATAGGGGGCCTACTTATGGAAAAAAAAGTATGTGATGTCTTTAGATCAGGGAACAACAAGTTGCAGAGCAATCTTATTTGACAAACACAGTCAAATTGTTGGTGTTGCTCAAAAAGAATTCAGACAAATTTATCCAAAACCGGGTTGGGTAGAACACGATGCAATGGAAATATGGGGTATACAAAGTGGCGTCATGAGAGAAGTACTTGAAGCATCTAATGTGGATGTTATGGAAATAGCGGCTATTGGTATAACCAATCAAAGAGAAACTACTGTGGTTTGGGATAAAGAAAGTGGCAAACCAATCTATAATGCCCTTGTTTGGCAGTCCAGACAAACAGCCAGTATTTGCGAGCAACTGAAAGAGGAAGGTCATGAAGCTTACATAAAAGAAACTACAGGATTGGTTGTAGATGCTTATTTCAGCGGTACAAAGGTGAAATGGATACTCGATCATGTTGAAGGTTCTAGAGACAGGGCAAGGAATGGTGAACTTTTATTTGGCACCATGGATACATGGTTAATATGGAATCTTACAAGGGGAAAGTGCCATGTAACAGAATATTCCAATGCTTCAAGAACAATGCTTTTCAATATTGATACCTTGCAATGGGACGAGAAGCTTTTGGATATATTGGACATACCAATTGAAATGATGCCTTCTGTAGAAGATTCCAGTAAAGTATATGGCTATACTGATGAGAGAACTCTAGGTGGTGCGAGGATACCAATCGCTGGTGCTGCTGGAGACCAACAGGCTGCACTGTTTGGACAGACTTGTTTTGAAAGTGGTAGTGTGAAGAATACCTATGGCACAGGAGCCTTTATATTAATGAATACGGGGCAGAAAAGGATTAAATCGAATCAAGGGTTGCTAACGACCATTGGATGGGGAATAGACGGTAAAGTGACTTATGCACTAGAAGGCAGCATCTTTATCGCTGGTGCAGCTATTCAGTGGCTTAGAGATGAGATGAGAATGATTTATTCGGCAGAAGAAACAGAATATTTTGCCTCTAAAGTGGATGACTCTGGTGGTGTCTATGTTGTACCTGCTTTCTCAGGCCTTGGGGCACCTTATTGGGATATGTATGCTAGAGGCGCTGTGGTTGGGTTGACAAGAGGCAGTAATCGTAATCATATGATTAGGGCAACCATTGAATCCATTGCATATCAATCAAGGGATGTTATTGATGCTATGGTAACAGATTCAGGCATTCCTTTATCTATGATCAAAGTTGATGGCGGTGCTGCAGCCAATGATTTCTTGCTCCAGTTCCAGTCTGATATAACAGGTGCCAAGGTCGCTAGGCCAAGCGTTATTGAAACAACTGCACTTGGCGTTGCCTATCTGGCTGGACTTGCTGTTGGATTTTGGCAAGATTATGATGAGCTCAGACGTAGTCATGAGATTAGCAAAGTGTTTGGACCTACAATGGAGGTAGATGTAAGAGAGAAAATGTACCGTGGCTGGCAAAAAGCTGTTAAACGTGCAATGGCATGGGAGACAGAAGACTAAGCTTTATAATATGTGTTCTAATATATAAAATAGCCCCTTGAGAAGTGTCGAAAGACGTCTCAAGGGGCATTCATTATTTTTAAGAATAAATCATACAAACCTAATTAATGAATTTATAGCAAGGTGAATGAGGCTGATAGAACTTCTTTGCCAGTTAGTTTACGACTAACAGTATCAGGTCCTTGACCACCTACAAAGACAGTAAAGTCACCTGGTTCTAATACTGATTCACCCTCCTTGTTAATAATTGCCATTTGTTTGCTTAGAATCTTAAGTGAAATAGTTTTTTCTTGTCTAGGCTCAAGGTGGATTGATTCAAACGCTACTAGAGAATGATTTGGTGTTTCAACACTGGCCTCATTATCTCTAAGGTATATTTGAACAACTTCATGACCACTGTAATTGGTGTTGTTCTTAACACGAACATTAAGCTCTAAATCGTCACCTGGTGTTACTGTCGTAGAATTTAGCTTTAAATCAGAATAAATGTAGTCATTGTAAGTTAAACCATAGCCAAATGGATAAAGAGGGTCATTTTCAATATATCTGTAAGTTCTATTTTTCATACTATAGTCAAGAAAATCAGGCAAATCCTCTGTTTTCTTCACAAATGTTAGTGGTAATCTACCTGAAAAGTCAGATTTACCAAATAACAAATCGGCTAAAGCCGTACCACCTTCGGCACCTGGATACCAAGCTTGAACAATAGCTTCAACATTATCATCACACCATCTAAGGTCCATTGGGCTACCAGTCATTACAACTACAATTGTTTTTGTGCCAGTTGCGACAACCGATTCAAGTAGTTTGTTTTGAAGGCCAGGAAACTTTAGGTCAAGCTTGTCGCCAGCTGCATCAGCATTACCAGTATCACCTTGTTCACCTTCATATAAGGCATTAAGACCAACACATACAATGGCTAGGTCTGATTTTTTTTGCTGCTGAAACAGCTTCTTTTAGTCTGTCACCAACTGCAGCTAATTCCTCGGTTTTCTCCTCAAAGATTTCACAACCCTTTGCATAGTAAATTCTAGACGAGTTGCCAACTTGGTTTTGAATACCTTCAAGAGCAGTCACATACTTAGAAGGTGTTCCAGAATAATTTCCTAGTAGTGGGAATCGATCATCTGCATTGGGGCCTATCACAGCAATTGTCTTATAGTCATTCGTATCAAGTGGTAAGATTTTATCTTCATTCTTAAGAAGGACCATTGACCTTCTTGATGTTTCAATGGCCAGGTCATGATGAGACGCTTGGTCATTAATCTCGTATGGAATTTGTGCGTATGGAACATTCTCACTTGGGTCAAACATACCTAATTTCATTCTTGTTTCAAACAACCTCAAACAAGCAACATCAATATCATCTTCTGTTACTAGATTTTGCTCAACAGCAGATAAGAGGGTCGCATATGTTTTACCGCAATTAAGATCACTGCCATTTTTTACGGCCATAGCAGCAGATTCTTGAGGTGTATTTGTTACCTTGTGATAAAGATGGAAATCACAGATAGCCCAACAGTCAGAGACAACGTGTCCTTTAAAGCCCCATGTATCTCTAAGAATATCTTGTAGCAATGTTTTTGAACCACAACAAGGTTCGCCGTTGGTTCTATTGTAAGCACCCATGACAGACTCTACTTCACCTTCTACCACGGCTTTTTCAAATGCTGGTAAGTAAGTTTCCCATAAGTCTTTCTGAGAAACAACAGCGTCAAATTCGTGCCTAAGTTTCTCAGGTCCACTGTGAACAGCGAAGTGTTTTGCACAAGCTGCGATTTTCATATACTTATCATCATCACCCTGAAGTCCTTTGATGAAGCTAAGCCAAGTTCTCCCGTTAAGTACGGATCTTCACCATATGTTTCATGACCTCGACCCCATCTAGGATCTCGGAAGATATTAATATTTGGAGACCAATGAGTCAGACCCTTGTAAATGCCACGGTCGTCTTCTCTTGCAAATTCGTGATGTTTGGCTCTAGCCTCATCAGATATAACGGTTGCCACCTTGTTAAGTAATTTGGTGTCAAAAGATGCTGCCATAGCAATGGCTTGTGGAAAGACGGTAGCGACACCAGCTCTAGCTACACCGTGGAGTGCTTCGCTCCACCAGTTATATGCTGGAACTTCTAATCGCTCTATAGCTGGAGCATAGTGTAACATCTGTGAAATTTTTTTCCTCAAGTGTCATTGCCTCAACTAAAGCGTGAGCACGTTCCTTAAAACTTAAATTAGTATCGAAATGCTTTAAATTTGACATCATTATCTCCTTATAAATCCATTTGCAGAACAAGAGAGGCCTAGCCTGTTTGTTCTATAGTATACCTTTAGGTTACTAAATTGGAAAAGAAGAAACAAGAGAAAATATTATGAGACTATATAAAAATATTATGTTAAACTATAGATAGAATACCTGTTTAATAGGATGTTATAGATGAGTGGTATAGATTTTTTACTAAATGGGAGTGGTTTTATGAAAAGAATGGCACTGGAAAATAATGAATTTACACCTGGCGTCATATTTTGTAATAATTTTATGCAAGGAATGGGTCTTGAAAAGGGTTTTAAACTGGATCAACGTTATATATACGACTATGAGATTGAGCTTGTAACAGATAGCAATGGTGGTGTAATGGTTCAAAATGGACAAAGAGTTAAAGTGAGTGCGGGAGACCTGATTTTTCGACGTCCTGGTGAATCGACTCAAGGTATTATGTGTTACAGCAGTTACATTTTTTGCTTTGAACTAAAGATGGGTAGCAGAGTGTTTGATCGACCATATGACTTGATGGAGAGTAAAGACTTTCAAGAACGGCATACCCACAGCTTGATTGATAGGTTGCCAAGTATGTACCACACGAATCATGTAGGTTACTATACTGCAAAGTTCAAAGAAATGTTAGATGCATATCTAGATCCGGAACCTACAACTCAGAATTACCTGAGTGCCATAATTATACAGATTTTGTATCGGTTTAATCAGGAGATACGTAATGAGGTAGACCATAGCCACAAGAAGGCAGAAGAAATAAAAAAAAGTGATTAGATATATTGACAATCACATCAGTGAATCTTTATCTCTTGAGAGCTTAAGTGAGATTGCACATCTGTCGCCAATTTACTTCCATCAAGTTTTTACAAAAGTCATTGAGATGACACCAAGAAATTATATCATTAAACGGCGTATAGCATGGCTAGAGAGCAGTTGATTCATTCTAACTTAACGGTTAAGGAAATTGGATTTATGATAGGCTATAATGACACATCATACTTTTGTCATGCCTTCAAAAAAGAAACAGGTTATACCCCATTGGCTTTTAGAGAGCGTCATCAATTTACTTTTGGACAGTAAAATAACCACATTAAAGAATGTGGTTATTTTGATGAGGGGAGTATAAATAATTAATAAGGGGTTATATAGTGTATGATCAAAGCTGTTCCAATAAGAAGGGAGAACAGCGCTCAATCATAGATTCATTATAACTTAAGTATTTGGAAAAAACAATACTTTTTGAAGCTTAATAAACTTCTTTTGTATGGGACTTTATACCTATGTCATAGTATTTCCTCAATATCCAATTTGTGATTGGTTAATAAATCAATCATTTGATTGCCAGTTTGAACGATGGGGCGGGATGGACTCGTATTGTGAATAAACACAATTTTGGCTTCGGTTCCATCGGATAACTTCGCAATCTCTCCAAGATAATAGTGGGCAATGTTTTCAAGGAATATGAATAGGAACTTGGTATCCAAATACCCGTAGGATTCCTGTTCAAACATTTGTATCACCTTAAAAGGGGAGAACTTCTTATGATAGGAGCGACTAGAGGTCATTGCATCATAGACATCTACAATTGCTATGATTTTAGCGAAATCAGGTATAGACTCACCTTTTAGACCCATTGGATAACCAGTACCATCATTACGTTCGTGGTGCATTAGAACACCTAACTTAACTTGTTCTGAGATCTCTTGGTCTCTGATGATATCATAACCCAGCTTGGTGTGTTGCTTCATCAATTCGCTCTCTTTAGCGGTTAACTTACCTGGTTTATTTAGGATTGCTGCATCAATTTTGGTTTTGCCAATATCATGAATCAAACCAGCAAGTGTTAATTCTTCAATCTCATTTTGGGACATTTTAAGCCAACGTCCAAATATATTGCATAACATAGAGACGTTGATTGAATGAACATAAGTGTGACTGTCTTCGGACTTAAGATGGTTCATATAGGTGAATAATTCGCTTTTTAAACGAAGAGAACCCATCAAAGCTTCTGTTGTTGCAATCATTGCCTTGGTCTCAATTGGTCGACCTTCACTCAAGGCTTCCAAATGTTCTTTGACATTGTCTTCAACTTTTTCAAAAACCATCTTGAAATGTTTGAAGGCTTCGGTGTTTGGTTGATGGGCTTCAACAATTGTATCAGCAGTATCACTCTGAGCATCGATACCTTCATCAAAGATATCTACGCTATCGTCAAAATCCTTAATCACTATACTAAGTATTTGATAAAGGTTCATTCGAAAGAGATGTTTATCGGTCAAAACGGTATCCTTGGGAACAAGCAACATACCATTAGGTGTAATGGCATCATCGGCTAGTTCCATATCAATTTTGGCATTCTGAACGCTGATGCGTTTACGGCAAAAATCAGACATAGGAGCTCCTTATTCCAGTTGATGTTCTATAATGTCAACTTTTATTATAACATCTTCTGCCCCTAAATGCTATTATCTGAAAATTGTTAAGTATTTATCAATACCTATTGACATTCTTCTAAAATCAAGATATAATCACAGTGAAATTAAATTCTTCAGGGCAGGGTGAAATTCCCGACCGGCGGTGATAGTCCGCGAGCCATATGGCTGATTTGGTGAGATTCCAAAACCGACAGTAGAGTCTGGATGAGAGAAGAAATTGGATTTATTTGCGAACCTGCCCTAGGATTCTTTCCTAGGGCTTTTTTATTTTCAATCGCATTGACCAATCTCTCCAGTGAAGAAGCAATTCAGAAAAGGAGATATCAAATGACAAGTCAAGTAGCAGATCAAACTCAGAAACCCTCAACAGACCCAAATTCAAAAACAAAAATGAATACGGTATACCTCATTAAAGTAGCACTGTTTTCAGCCATTGCCTTTATTGTAATGTATGCAGAATTTCCAATTGGGACCTTATTTCCACCATACCTTAAAGTGGACCTTAGTGAAGTGATTGTCTTTATTGGAGGAATGGTTCTTGGACCAGCAGCAGTGATATTTATGGAACTTATTAAGAATCTTCTTAACTTTATGCTGAAAAGCAGCACAGGTGGTGTTGGGGAGTTGGCCAACTTCACAGTAGGTTTAGCCCTTATTTTACCAACAGTATTATTGCTTCGAAAAAAAGGATTCAATTGTTAGGCTCATTATTGCATTTGTAGTTGGTATTGCTGTGATGATAGCTGTAGCAGCAGTTGGTAATTATTTTGTTTTTCTACCATTATATGGTGTGACGGCATCGGCTGATCGTATGGGTATGATTGTCCCTGTGTTGATTCCATTTAATGCAATAAAAGGACTAATAGTTGCATCATTAAGTATATTTTTGCATTTATCTATCAGAGGTGTTTATAGACATCTCAAATAACATAGAAGTTTAATAGAATGTTAATACAATGCTAAGGGAGAATGATTGAAGTCATTCTCCTTTTTTGCTATACTAAGTGCAGTAAACACAGTTATAGAGACAGTTTTTTTGAGGAAGAGACGAGGGTTATAATATGTATGGAGGCTTTAAACGAATCATAGGAATCATTCTATGTTTATCTTTAGCGACTAGCCCAGTATTAGGCACGGCCGCATCTGCTGTTATAGAGACCATTTATGAAAATACAAGTAGGACAACAGTAGCCAAAGGCTTGGTCTATGAACATAAAGAGAAATTGACTTCAAAAGGCTGGGTGGATATTCATGTTATGTTGATGGATTTGACTGAGGAAACCCTTGAACTTGAGGTGGTTAGAGACTTGGAGTCATTTGCTAACCGTGATGGTCTAAGTGATTTGGCTAACCAAGATGAAAGAACTTTCGGAGCAATTAATGGTTCGTTTTTTAGTATTGGAACGGCACTTAGTGATATAGATGGTAGTGAGATTGTGGATGGAGAGTATGGTTTCGTAAAAGACCAGTACAACACTTCAACAAATCGAGCAATGAGCATTATAAATCAAATTGATGGATTAACAGTATTTGATTATTTGACCTCCGATATTAGCTTTGTCACTTCAAACGGTGTTGATATCTATGTGGTTGGCATTAACTCTATTGGTAATTTTTCAAATCCAGTTATATTCAACCGTTTGGCTTATGAGGATTCAACTGCTATAGATTCTATGGCAAGTCTTTACAAGGTTGTTGTTGAGAATGATAAAATAACTGAAATCTTAGAACCTTCAGAAACGGCTATAATACCTAAGGATGGATATATACTAGTGATGAATGAAAGTATGGGTGCATCTGTGGTGAAGAAATTATCAGTTGGTAGAGATGTAACACTCGAAGTCAAATCCAATTACGATGTAGAAAATATCAAGATGGCTATTTCAGGTGGAGGGGCAATCTTAAGAGCTGGTCAATTAGTTGAAGAAGGATTGATTGTGAGTCGAAATTCTAGGCATCCAAGAACTGCAGTAGGAATAACATCAGACGGCAATACACTGGTGTCTATGGTTGTTGATGGTAGGGGTGCTAGCATAGGTGCGACTCATGCTGAATTAGGTTCTTATTTACTTGAATATGATGTTAAGGATGCCATGCATTTCGATGGTGGCGGGTCATCTACATTATCTACAAGAGAACTTGGTAATTTTGAGTTGGATTCAAGAAACACACCATCAGATGGTTATGAAAGACCAGTTGTCAATGGCTTAGCTATTGTATCGAATGCGCCAAAGACGTCTAATTACCAATTGTACTTAACTGCCAGCCAGAATCGATCATTTATTAACAGTCCTATTAATCTGGAACTTAAAGCTTTTGACTCAAACTATCACCCTGTTGAGGTGAATCAAAGTCAGGTGGCATGGGGAATGTCAGGTGGTTTTGGAACAATAAATGACATGGTATTTACACCAAAAGCCTCAGGGCAAGTTACCTTGACAGCTTATTATAATGGTAAGTCAACAAATATTAATTTGGACATATCAGATCAGTTAATTGATCTTGAAGTTGTACCGAAAGTCATCAATTTCGAAGATGGAAGTCAGAGTTTTACCGTTATAGGTACAGATGAAGAAGGTTATAAAAGTATTATAGACAATTCATTACTTGAATGGACACTTGACGAACCGGTTGGAACAATAACAGATGGAAGATTTGAACCAGGAGATGTTGAAAGATCTAGTCGCTTAGATGTGACTTATAAAGGCATAAAAGAAGTTGCCTATATTGTCAGCGGAGAGACCACAAAAGCCCTTGTTCAAATGAATCAAATAGAGGTGGATACCTTGGTTTACCCTGAATCAGTGACTGGTGAAGTTGCATTAAGGTCAAGTGACGGCATTCAGTCATTAGCCATTGATTATGATTTTATTGCTACGGATATTTCACAAGCTGTATACGCAGTTTTTTGAAAATGTGGGTATCAAGACTTCAGTTGACAAGTTGAGGATGACTGTTGATGGCATACAAGACGGGGTTCAAATGAAAGCCCATGTAACAGATGCGACAGGAGAACAATATACAGTGACTTACTTGAATAAAGGTGATGGTATCGTTGAAGCTACCTTACCTAAGGCTCTTTCCTACCCTATCGAGTTGGCAAGAGTTTATGTTGTTGCTGTTGGTACAACATCACAGATTAAAGGCTCTTTGTTAATTGAGTCTATTGAAACAGTGTCCAAGTTAGATGAGTCAGATTTATTTGAAGTGGTTGACATTAAGCCTATAGATAGTTTGTATGAGGTGTATCCATCTACTGATAGTGATACAGTGACCTTATTTGGTGCTACAGGTGGTCGCAACAGATTACTTGATGAAGTTGTACTTGAGAAGGTATACACCGTACTCAATAAGTCTGATTATGCCATATACGCTGGAACAAGTGTTGTTGATGAAGAGAAAATCACCAATCAACATTTAATTTATAAAAATAGCTTTGAAGTAGTTGATTTACCAAGTGTGCGAATCATAACCTTAGCCATGAGTGAAGGAAGTGTCATAAGTACTGATAGCTCACAGTGGTCAAAACTCAACTCAGCATTAAGTGGGTCTACGCAAGAAAATGTTATTATTGTTGGTAATTCAAAATTGGTTGACAGTAGCAAGCCAGAATCAAATAAAGAAGGTAAATTTATTCATGAAACCCTAAAGGACTTTTGCAAAAAATCTGGTAAAAAAGTATTTTTTGTCAATGCCAGTGGCTATAAGTCAAACCTTGAATACTATGAAGGGATACGTTATATAGACTTAAATGGATTGTGGTATAAAGTGGGTGAAGACCATGAGGTGGACCTTTATGATAGTTTTCAAACATTAAGTTTTTCCTTTGAAGGTAGCGATGTAACATACAAAATTGATGACTTATACCCAAAAACAACCATATCAAATTAGAATCATAGCACTGTGGCTATAGTGAGTAAGAATATGAGCGAGAAATTGGAGAAGGACATGACCAAAAGAATATTGATAGCAGGCTACTATGGATTTTCCAATTCAGGAGATGATGCAGTATTGTCTTCTATTTGCAGAGACATTAGAAAAAAAAGGCCCAAGCTACGAAGCACGAATCCTTTCAAATATGCCTGAGAAAACAAAAAAGAGATTATGCTTTGAAGCCATAAATAGAAGAAATATAGTCCACCTTCTAAAAGAGATAAAGAAGGCAGAAGTCTTATTGATGGGTGGTGGAAGTTTGCTACAGGATGTAACAAGCTCAAGGTCATTGTATTATTATCTCTCACTCTTGGTAATAGCTAGAATGTTTGGAACCAAAACAATACTTTATGCTAATGGTATTGGACCAATTAAGAAAAGCCACAATAGACTATTGGCCAAAATGATTATGAATAAAGTATCCGTCATTACATTGAGAGAAAGATTGTCTGAAAAGGAACTTGTTAGGTTGAAAGTTGATCAACCAAAGATTCATATTACATCCGATCCAGTTTTTTTAATCTGGAAGTACCAAAGATTGATACGGCTAGGATTTTGGCTAAAGAAGGTATTAAGAGCGACAATGGCCTAGTGGCCATTTTTTTTCAGGTCTTGGGGTCATGAAGAAGGTTATATTAAGAAAACGGCCAAGTTATGTGATTACATAGTTGATCAATATGGTATGGATATTTTGTTTGTGCCTATGAAGTATCCAAGTGATTTGAAAGTATCAGAAGAGATTAGACAAAAAATGAGACATCAAAGTTATGTACTTAAGAAGAAATATGATTCAGATACATTAATTGAATTAATTGGTAACACCAAATTCATTATTAGTATGCGTCTTCATGCATTGTTGTATGCGGCGATTAAGACAATTCCAATGATTGGATTTGTTTATGATCCAAAAGTGAAATATTATCTAGAAGAACTTGATATGTATGCTGTTGAAGATATGAACAGCTTCAATGAAAATGAAGTCGAAGGATTTGTTGATGACATAATGGGTCATTATGACCTTATAAGAGAGAGGATAAAAACTGTGACCAACTTGCAGAAACAACAATCAAAGAAGAATATTGACTATTTGATTGACTTGGTTAACAGATAAAAAATGACATGAAGACTATAAGAAGATTAAAGAAATTAGAGGTTCATTCGGGCCTTATTGATACACTCTTAATCGTAGGATTGATTTGTGGTGCTTGGTTGAAATTAATCTATTCTCAGCTATCGACAAAAATCAATCCAATACCTTTAATGAGTCAAACAAATACACAAATGTATGTCACATCATTGGTTACAATTTTGCTGGTTATGAGTGTCTTGTATACAATCGGAATGCGTCGATACATGATACTTTTATGGATTGGATCCATTCTGATGACGGTACTATTTCTAGCAGATACTCTATATGGACGCTATTATTTTAATCCAATAACCCTGAGTATTTTTAGCCAGCTCTACATGGCGGATGATGTATCAGGCAGTGCCTTTGGTTTAATCAAATGGAAAGACTTGGTCTTCTTCATGGATTACCTTGTTTTGCTTCCTTTCTACATTATTACAAAACCTATGCGAAGAAAGATGGTTAAACCTATAAGTTTATGGAAGCATATTGTCTATGGTTTAGTTGTTTTTGTAGGATTAACAGTTGTATTCTCACTTAGATATCAAGCCCTTAATACGGTGCATTATGTTTATGAACGAAAGAATATTGCCAAGGATCTAGGCCTGCTTTACTACCATGGCTATGATATCAAAGACAGAATCGATAGTAGCTTGAATAAGCAAAAGATTACTGAAGAAGACATAGAATATATCTACGCCTACGATGGAGACAATTCTTCTGAGTCAAATGCATTTTCAGGCATAGCAAAAGGCCGTAACTTGTATATCATTCAGTTGGAAGCGATTATGGGCTATCTGATTGATTATGATGTGGATGGCCAAGAGGTTATGCCCTTCTTGAATAACTTAAAAAACGAAAGTGTGTATCTATCAAATTGCTTTATTCAAACAGCCAATGGCAACACGGTTGATGCAGAGCTACTTATGAATGCATCACTTTTACCAACTCATAGTGGGGCTGTATATTATGAGTATCAAAATAATACCTTTGACTCTTTGCCAAAAGCCTTGAAGAAGGAAGGTTATAAGAGTTTTTCATACCATGGATTTCAAGGGAGTTTTTGGAATAGAGAGATTATGCATAAAAGCCTCGGATTTGATGATTATTCCAGTATGGAAGATTTTGATATCGATGAAGAGATTGGATTTGGTTTAAGTGACGCCTCATTCTTTAGGCAAGCCATGGCTAAAAATGATGCCATGAGAGGGGATTCACCATACTATAACTTTTTGATTACCCTTTCATCTCATCATCCATATGAGGGCTTTTATACAGGAAAATTCACAAAGGATACTGCAACAGATGGAATATTAACGAGGTATTACAATTCAGCTTACTATGCCGATCAGACTTTAAGTGATTTCTTTGAGTCGTTGAAGACAAAAGGACTATATGAGGATGCGGTGTTTGTTATTTATGGTGATCACGCTGGCTTGTTTAGTGGTGATTCAGTGAGTCAAATGGCTGCAGATGGTATAGACTATAGTGAATATGGATGGGCAAAATACATGACTGTACCTGCTATGATTCATGTACCTGGCTATTACGAAGAAGGTATTCGTATAGATAAGCCTACAGGTCAAATTGATTTACTCCCAACGCTTGTTAATATGATGTCCCTTGAAATGGTTTACATGCAAGGATCTGATGTATTAGATGAGACCTATGAGTCTTTGGTTGTAAAAAGATTTGGTGATGTTATAACAAATGAGTTTATCTACTTATCGGATAATAAGATAGCCTATGATTTTGAAAGTGGCGAAATATTGCCACTGAGTCACTATGAGGATAAGGTCAAGGAAGCGCACCATAAGTTGGCTGTAATTGACCGTATTTATTTGACAGACTTTTTTGAAAAAAGGAGTTGCAAATGACTAGAAAAAGATCTTCTTCATTGAATATGATTGTCATCATTATAAGTTTGACAATGGTGGCCAAAATTATTGGCTTGCTTCGAGATACATTTATTGGTCAAAAAAAATTAGGGGCAGGCTTTGACTCGGATGTATACTTTCAAGGTATTAGTCTAACAACCCTTATATTCTTAGGTATTGGAAGTGCTATAGCGACAAACATAATTCCCCTAGTTGTTAGGTATAAAAAGGAAGGCACAAACTCTAAAAGTATAGGTCGAATTTTAGGTCTAATTATTGTCTCGACTTTAGTGATTGGTGTGGCCTATTATATCTTTGCACCATGGATTGTTGCTCTATTTTCACCTGGCTATAGTGATGTCAAATTAGGACAAACAATCCTGATGGTTAGGATTATGATTCCAACCGTATTATTTATTTGTACTCAGTATTTCTTTGTTGGTGTTCTTCAGGCTAATGAACAATTTGTATTGCCAGCAGTTACAAGCTTCCCTTTTAACATACTTTATTTTGTCTTTTTGGCCATAGGTATTGAGAAATACGGGGTTGTTGGTCTAGCCGTTGTTACAACGGTTGGATGGATGATTCAGCTCCTGTGTCTGGTCCCAGCAGTAATAAAGAATGCTTATATACCTCTGAGTTTAGGAATAAGTTTAAAAGACTTAGAAGTACGTAAGTACTTCCTTGGCATATTGCCAATAATCATTGTAACTTTGACCCATCATTTTAACATCATTCTTGATAACCTAATGGCTTCAAAGTTTGATGATGGCTCAGTGTCATCAATCTATTTTGGCAATTTGATGTTCACTGCTGTGGTTACAACAACTGTTTATGGTATCACGGCAGTCATGTTTCCGAAATTTAACGCCAAATTCCTTGAAGACAATAAGGATGGACTTTTTCAATCGGTGATTAATGTCCTAAGAAGTATCATTTTGCTGCTATTGCCAATGTCAGTAGGTATGATTCTTGTAGGTCCTCATATTATATCTTTGGTTTTTGAGAGGGGTCTATTCGATGCATCAGATACACTAACAACAGTGGTTGCCTTTACTGGCTATACTTCATTTATGCTGGCATTTGGTTTTGTTGATGTGCTAAACAAGGCTTACTACACTCTTGGTATAAGGAAAATACCGCTGATGATTAGTGGCTTGGTCATAATCATAAACTTGCTAGCCAACTACATATTAACAGATATATTGGGCTTTGGGGGTATTGCAGCATCAACGTCTTTGGCATTTTATATAGGTGCAATTGTTAGTTTTTACTTGTTCTATAGACAAAACAGTGGTTTTAAATTAGATAGATTTGTCAATACATTGTGGAAGGCCTTGCTTAGTGCTCTTGTAATGGGTATTGGTGTCTATGGTATAAACCAAGTACTGATCGAAATGATTCAAGTAAATGGTCTAGGTAGACTGCTTATTATGGCAATTGATATTATGTTTGGTGTAATTATTTATGGTTTGAGCTTGATTATAGTTAAGGAACAATTAGTGAGTCATGCAGTGAAACAGTTGAAAAACCGCATACTAAGGAGTAGAGAATGAGAAAAGTAAAATTCACAATAAACCGTTTGGCCCTTTTATTATTGGTTGTGACATCATTGATAACGGTAGGAATAGTAGCCTATGAAAGGCATCAAACAGAAGCATCCAATGATAAGATTGAAATCACCTTAAACTATGATCAAATCAGTGAACTGGCAAAACAATCGGATCAAGATATTCTATGGTGGTTGGGCAAATTTGAGGCAATGGGCGCTACTTCAGTTTCAATTATTGAAGAAACCCTTATTAATTACATCGAGACCCATTTTGGATCCTATGGAGTGTCAGGTACTTTTCAGAATGATTTGACTAAACTTGAAGCATTCCCTTCAAAAGTCAAGACACGTATTGTTGAGGGAGACCCTTATGATTTGGTAATAGGTCTTGAAGATAAAGGTGATTTTGATAGAGTCCTAGATGGCCTCTTAAGATATGAGGGTCTTGAGATAGATGTAATGTATGGACAAGTCAATTATATGGTTATTGATAGGTCAGAAGAAGATATTCTAATTGAGCAATCCAATGATTTGCTTGGTACAGACGGCAAAACCAATCCGGTTTTTAAAAGAATCATTGGTGTTGATGTATTGGAATTACCTATTGGTTTTGAAGCTTACAAAGTAGATCAAGTACATAGTGCGGGGATGGATGTTTTACTAAGACCAATCAATAATAGTCGATTTGGTCATGACATGATTGATAATTACAAAGAGGAACTTCAGCGATTTGACTATGCTAACCCTGTGCCCTTATTATTATCATCAGGTGCAGATGTTCTTGGTTTTATAAGTTCTGAGCTTGGATACGTAGAGGAAACAGAAGCTTTTCTGGATGAATATGATTTTACATTGGCATTAATTGAATCTAATGTTCAAAGACAATATAAGGAAACATATGGTCTTGACAATCTGGTTGCCGCTTATACTGAAGATAAGTTCGTGAGAGTATTCACTATGTGGTCATACATTCAAGAACGTTATATATACCCAGGCTATAGTCATGGTGAAGAGATTGGTAACTCTATGCATAGAGCTATCACGGAGAGAAATATTAGGGTTATTCACTTTAACCCATTTATGTGGAATGAAGAAGAGTACGTAACAAATATTGATGACTACGAAGCTGTGTTTAGTACCTTAGAAGAAAGGTTATCAGACCTTGGTTATAGTTTTGGACGATTCACTGTTTTGGATGATATAGAACCTAGTAAACCACTAAGGATTTTGCTGTATATTCAAGTTTTACTTTTTGGTCTAGTAATCCTCAATATTGGTGTGATGCCGATAGGAATGAAAGTGAATGGTGTATTGACGCTTATGTCTGTTGCAGCAGCAATAGGATCAGACATAGTAGCACCCAATGCCAGTGTGAAATTGTTTGCTTTCCTTGGCAGTATTGTATTTGCCAGCTTAGCTTCAATTGTCTATTATAGGTTATACTTAGGAAATGCTAGAAAAGGCACATTTGTAAATGGTGTATGGGGGCTTCTGTTGTCTGGAATCATAGCTCTATATGGAGGCTTATATATAGGTTCTATAATGGCTAAAACAGAGTATTTCCTTGAAATAGAACTATTTACAGGGGTTAAATTAAGTTTGCTTGGACCGATAGCAGTGGCTATACTCTTTGTGACCATCGAATACATTAAAGAGAAAATCATTCATGGTGATCAGAATGCTTTAGAAGGCATCAAAAAAGAAACCCTTCAACTTCTTGACTATTCTATACAGATGAAACATTTAATCTTAATTGGGATTGCTGGTGTAATGGGTTATGTTTATTTGGCCAGATCTGGTCATGAATCAGGTGTTCAACCAATGCAAATTGAGATTATCATTCGAAACTTCTTAGAGAATGCATTGATTGCCCGACCTAGAAATAAGGAGTTTTTGATTGCTTTTCCAATTGTGATACTAGGTGTTGCTTATAAAGATGTCATAAAATCAAAAATGATTGAAATCAAATACTTAGTACGATTGATTATTATGAGTGTGGGGGGCATTGGGTTACACATCAATAACCAACACATTTTCACACATAAGAACACCTATATATCTCTCGACGGTTAGAACTTTGATTTCACTTGGCTCAAGTATTCTTGTAGCAGGAATACTGTTTATTGCCATAAAAGTCATAATAATTCTAGGAGAGAAGGTTTTTCTCTTAATTAAGCAAGGCCTCTAAGACCTTACCTTCTGCTTTCTCCATGGTAAGACCCATAAGATGAACAAATGTAGGTCCTTCATCAACAAGATTAGCTGATTCTAGAACAGCACCTTGTTTGATAGAAGGGCCTTTTAGAAATAGCAGGGTTTTTTGATCCCTATGAGATGGGAGGTAGCCATGATCACCAATGTAGGTAGATGAATTCTCCTTACTATCGTGTACCAGTGTACCACCAACAGTGTTTCTAAAGACGTGTTTATCTTTGGCTTCGACAATATAGTCAAAATCCCCATCCAGATAATGCTCAGTCATAGCTTCTTCTCTCGTGTACACATTTGAGATAGGGGAAGAGTCCATGGCTAGAAGTTTTTCAAGAAGTGACTTAACATTATGCCTTATTTTATCTTCGGCGTCTTTGTGTATGTGGATTTGACAAGAACCACCACAAGTACATGCATAGACTTGCCACTGGGTGATTGTCTTGTTATCATCCACTTTCAACAAACCGTAATCGGCAAAGTAAGAGTTGAGTTCGATGACTTTATCAAAGTCATGTGTCCCATGGTCACCAAGTAAGACATAGTCTGTCTTGTCGTGCAGTCCTAATTTTTTATACAAGTCTATGATATTACCTATTCGTTTATCTATACGGACAATTGCATCTCTACCTTCTTGGCTATTAAGACCATGTAGATGACGCATTGTATCAAGGTCGGTAAAATGAATGGCTACAAGATCGGGTTTCTTCTTCTTGATAATATGAAGGGCAGCCGCTTCTGAGAAATTATCCAGATAAGGCTGTTTGGTTCCATTAAGTAGTTTACGATATTTGGCTACAGGCCATAAAACATTCTTAGTCCCGTAATCAAGAAATAGCTTTGTTCGACTTATGGTATGGTCAGGAGACCAGATTTCAGGAATGTTGTAAGTAATATCTGCACCTGCCATTACTGGCCAAAGAATTGCAGCCGTAGTTAGGTTTGCTTGTTTGGCATAGTCAAAGAAAGTTGGTACCTTAATGTCTTTTTCAAACCAATGCCAGTCTTGTACACTTGCTTTGTGAGGCTGAGGTAACTCGTTGTTGAAGATACCATGAGCATGGGGATAGTGACCCGTAGATAAGGATGTGTGACATGTGTAGGTTACAGTTGGGTAAACACTTGTTACCTCTTTAACATGAGCGCCTTCATCAAAAAAAAGATTTGAAAGCAGGCAGGGTCTGTATATAGTCATAATCGTGTTTGTTCAGTGCGTCAACACTGATGATTACTAATGGCATAAAAAATCCTCCTTAAATTAACTTCTGATTCAAGTATAGATATTCAGTCGCTTTATTGCAAGTATTTGAACTGAGTAAATGTGCAGTAACGGATAATTATTATTGTTTATTATTTCAAGAATGTTATACTGGTGTAAAGAAAGTGAGGGATACCAATAATGCTTAAAATATTTGATATAAAAAATAATTTCTACCCGATATTGATATCTACATTGCTCGTTTTGTCAGTTTTTAATGCTACAGAAATACTCTTACTTGTATTGTTTGTAATAGTTTGCAGTTTGTTCTACACAAAAAGATATCGTTTATCAGATTTTAGGTTATAAGTACATAATAGCGATGTTTATAATGGTAGTTGGAGCATTTCTATATTTACCTGGTAATGTATTTAAGAGGTTATTAAGCACTTTTAATATGCAAGATTCATCTATTAGCTATAGATTCAAAATATACAAGGGGGCGATAAAGGCAATTAGTGAGAATTTTGTATTTGGACATGGTTACGACTCATTTAAAGACGTTTATCCGATTTATGCTAATCAAGCGTTAACAGTACGACATGCTCATAATTACATGATAATGATACTTTTTGATCAAGGTCTTATCGGTCTAATGCAATTGATGATAATAATTATGCTTTGGTTTAAAGGCCTCTTAGAAGTATATAAGCAACATTAGGAAACAAGATTGATTGTTATGACATTGATTGCTAGCTTTACAGCCTTAATCATCTTCGGAATCTTTGATTATACGATGTTTGTATTTAGAATTCAATTTGTATTCTTCTTAGTTATAATGTTAGGTTTTGCCTTAGAGAAGATGTATAGACCAGAAATTGTTCAAGGGACTCTAATAACTGAAGTTAACTAGAAACAGGCACCTAAAAGTTGTTCACACTTTTAGGTGCCTGTTAATTATAAACCTTTATAATGTTGTTAGAAAGTCATCATGTCACCCATAGAATAGAGACCTGATGGCTTACTATCCAAAAATCTTGCAGCATTTACTGCGCCAACAGCAAAGATTCTTTTTTGACATAGCTTTGTGGTTAAGTTCAATAATCTCATCTTCACCTGCAAAAATGATGTCGTGTTCACCTACTATTGTACCGCCACGTACTGCGTGTAATCCGATTTCTTTCTTAGGTCTTTTTACTCTGTCTGGACTACGATCATACTTGTAGTCATAACTGTTGTCTAGAACCTCGTTAATACCATCGGCTATTGCTAGGGCTGTACCGCTTGGAGCATCCACCTTTTGGTTATGGTGCTTCTCGATAATCTCAATGTCAAAGTTAGCATCTGTCAAAATAGCCGTAGCCTTTTGAGCCAAACTAATGAGAAGGTTGACACCAAGGGACATATTAGCTGAAAATAGGACGGCTACTTTTTCACTAGATGTTTGAACCAACTCAAGTTGCTCAGGGTTTAGTCCAGTTGTACAAACAACGATAGGTGTCTGGCTTGTAACAGCATACTCAAGTATTGCATCTACAGCCGCAGCGTTTGAGAAATCGATGATTACATCTGCTTCTATGTCACAAAGTGCTGGTGAAGTGAAAACAGGGTATGGATTATCAATTCCAGTATAGGGGTCAATGCCTGCAACGATTGAGCATTGTCATTATCAGCTACTAAACCTGTAATGACTTGGCCCATTTTGCCGTTGCAGCCATGCATTATAATTCTTGTCATTTGATCTCCTTATTGTGTTGGAAGGTGCCACTGCTACTTCAGTGCCACACCAACATTAATCATTGATTGTCGTAAACGTTCTAGGTTTGCTGCTTCCATTTCATATAATGGTCTTCTTGTAGGACCGACATTCATACCCATCAGGTTCATAGCAGCCTTAATTGGGATAGGGTTAACCTCGCAGAAAAGTGAGCCAATTAGGTCGTGATACTTAAGCTGTAAAGCTGTACTCGTTGCAACATCACCCTTCATAAAGTTAGCAACGATATCATGAGTTTGTGTAGGCAACATATTGGCAATAACAGATACAACTCCTTTACCGCCCAAGGATAATATTGGCAAGATTTGATCGTCATTTCCTGAGTAAATATCGATAGCACCTTCAGTGATAGCAGCAAGCTCAACAACTTGAGCTATATTACCACTGGCTTCTTTCATAGCAACGATATTATCTACTTTTGATAATTCAAGTACGGTAGAAGGCAAAATATTAAGGCCTGTACGACTAGGTACATTATAGAGCATGATTGGAACATCTACAGAAGTTGCTATGTCTGTAAAGTGTCTTACCAGACCATTTTGTGTTGCCTTATTGTAATATGGGTTAACGTGTAATAATGCGTCAACACCAATGATTTCAGCTTTCTTTGAAAGCTCGATGGCATGATCTGTATGATTGCTACCAGTTCCTGCCATTACAGGAACGCGCTTATTGGTTCTACTCACAGCAACACGGATACATTCAAGATGCTCCTCGTCTGTTAAGGTTGATGCTTCTCCAGTTGTACCACAGATTAAGATACAATCTGTACCACCATCAATTTGAAAATCAATTAATTCTTCTAATTTGCCAAAGTTTACAGTCTTGTCAGCGTTCATTGGCGTTACAATTGCTACGGCTGATCCTGTGAATATTGTTGACATATTGATCCTTTCTTTGTTAAACAAAGAAGATCATATCTGCATTGTAGTTGTTTGACACAAAGGCAAAAACTATAGTGCAGGGCTCCTTTTTGGAGGAACCAAGTAATTCTTTCTTGAATCACTTAATCTCTTTATTTAGCTCTACGTCAGTTTATTAACAGTAACACTGATATATCATTGGATGAGTTCATGTTATTGTTTTCTAAAAAATAAAAAACAGTCGCAAAAGAGCGACTGTGTTATGATTGTAAACACAAGTAGCACTCCATACGTCATAGACATATGACAGCCAAACAGCTATTAACTGTATGTCCAGGTTTGATTATATCAGGCAATCATCCCTTCGGCAATATCCCCTTTTGTTATTCTTCAAATGCACCTGTATGCATCCGAATAACTACTTATGAATCTTGCACCTCTACCATATAAATATATCAAATTTTCATTAAGTTTATCATCTAATCTGTAGAATGTCAATATAAAAAGTGTTATGATGAAATAGAGCAGGGGTAAGGAGTTATCATGAAGAGAATTTCCAGTAAAATATTTCTAATATTTATTCTAATGTTGTCAGTGATGCTTGCATCAGCACTGTCTAGTTATATAGCCACCAATACACAAGAACAGCATATACTGCTTACAGAAGCTCTAGGTGCCAAACAACTGAAGGTTGAACGTGTTACTCAAGCGGCCCAGTACTATACAGAACTACGTATACTTGATGTGGAAGCATTGTCAGATAAGTCAGAGGAAATTGACTTAATTGATCATTACATCAGGGATGTGGATTCTTTGCTGGATGATATGATTAATCTCAGGTATCCTCAGGATGATGGTAGTGTTTATGAGTTGAATTTTAATGCAGAGTTTTCAGAGGCATTCGTTGATTCATTAGTAAAAAATAAGGCTACTTGGCAAGACGTCAAGAAAAACATTCAAATGGTAACCGAGAATGATATGCTTATGGTTGATGACAAAGAAGCATTTTTGGCATCGGTTGTTGGGGTAAATCAGACTATGGTTAGTCAATCTGATGAGGTTATGAGAATATGCAGGGAAGCAGCAGATTACCAAAAGGCGCTAAGTGATGTCATACAGTGGATTACAATTATATTTGCGATTTTTATTTTTGTCTTCTTGGTGTTTTTTATCACAAGGAATATATACCAGCCTATAGTGCACATTAAGAAAATGCTTGGTATTTTGTCAAAAGGTGATTTATCAAAAAGATTCAAAAGAGTCCATGAGGATGAGTTTAAAGAAGTCTATGATGGCCTGAATAAGTTCCTCAACTCTCTTGACCAGATATTTGAACTGGAAAATACCATTATTAAGGAGCCCGACCTTGAAGAACTTCTAAGTCTTATGGCCACTGCAATGGATGAATTTATGAGCTTTACGACCATTGGTATGGTCTATTCAAAGTACGATGGAAGCAAAACCCACCTACGACTTCATGAGGGTAAGCTTTTACATGATCGTTTTCATAGCGAGATTGACAGCTATACGGATATAGTGGTTGAAAATAACAGCTTGGTTGTTCCAATTAGGATTGGCACCACTAATTTAGGTTACTATTATTTTGAGAATTATGCCAGCAAAATAACAGACAGTAACTTTATTCACTTGGTAAAAGATAAATTAACCATCGCCTTCTATAAAAATATACTTGTGAAAGACCTACTGAGTATTATAACAGAAGCTTTGGCAGATACAACAGAGGCTAGAGATCCTGAGACTGGAGACCATCTGGTAAGGATGTCCAATTATGCTCAGATTGTGGCAAAAGAACTTCAAAAAACAGACCGCTACAAAGAAGTCATAGATGCAGCTTTTATAGAGAACATATTGATTACAGCACCAATGCACGATATTGGTAAGATCGGAATAGAAGACAACATTCTTCTGAAGCCAGGTCGATTGACAGAAGAGGAGTTTGCTAAGATGAAAACCCATGCAGCCCATGGTGGGGATATATTGACTAAGTTAGATGAGAAATTCAGATACTATGGCATCACCTATTTTGATATGGCGGCCAATATCGCTTATGGACATCATGAGAAGTTTGATGGAAGTGGTTATCCAAACGGTATTGTAGGAGAAGAAATTGATTTGGCAGCAAGGATTATAGCTATTGCAGATGTCTTTGATGCATTGACGTCTAAGAGGCCCTACAAAGATGCCTTTTCTCTTGACAAAAGTTATGGTATTATAGAGGAGTCAATAGGTAATCATTTTGATCCACAAGTCGCTGAGGCTTTCTTTAGAGGGAAAGAAGAGATTGAAAGGGTTTACCACGATTTTAAAGAGATATAGACATGATTAGTAAGGGAGAAATTAATAATGAAACTAAGAGGTACATCATTTTATCTAACCGTATTAATAGGTTTTGTTGGACTTGTCTTGTTAGTTATCTTGTTAGGTGTAGAACCAGCAAGTAAGGTCAAGGAAGCTAAACAAAATCGTAACGACGCTTTAGCTGAAGCTATGGAAGCTTTGGATGAAGTTCAAGGTAACGATACAATTGAAGACTCAGAGGAACTAGAAATCATTGATGATGAGGCCTTGCCTGCAGCATCACCTTTTGAGTAAAGCATAAAGAATACTTATATTGACGCATAAATAAAGCATTACCTATGGGGCCATAGGCAATGCTTTTCTTTTCTTTCTTTTTAGCTAATCGTTACCAACTATATAAGCTTAGATAAGATTTTTTGACTTCTCTCAATGAAGTTTGTCATTGACTCAGCTTCAAGAGGTTTATGACTCATTAGGGCTAGGTCATAAAGTTGCTCACAAAACAGTGACACATCTTCAGATTTAGCATCGTCATCTTTGTTTGCCATAATGTAGTCCACAAGCTTGTTCTTCTTATTAAGAATGAGTGTTTCATCACTTGGCATGTCGCCCATACCCATACCCATAAAACCGTACATTTTGCTCATATCTTGCATTCTACGAGATTCCTCTGCTAGTACAATAACGGCAGAGATATCTTCTGACTTAAGGCTTTCTACTTTTACCTTAATGCCTTCTTTACCAAGAACCTTTGCAAACAATACTTGTAGTGCTTCAGCACTTTCGTCATGAGCTTTTTGGTCTTCTTCTGATAAAGTGTCCTTCATAATATCAGAAACGTCAGCATCAATTCTTGCAAACTTAACTTCTGTTTCTTTGGATTCCATATGTGATATGAAAGCTTGGTCAATGGAGTGTTCTAAGATAACAGCTTCCATATCATGGTCTTTAAACATCTTTACATATTGAGCTTGTTGAACCTGGTCTGTTACATAGAAAACTTTGTTTTCATGTTTCTCTTTGTTGCGCTCAAGATAGTCAGGCAGAACTATGTAATCATCAGATGTGGTTTTGTATAACATTATGTTTTTAACTTTATCAAAGAATTTTTCGTCGCGTAGACCTCCAAATTTGATGAAAGGGCTAATGTCATCCCAGAAATTCTCATATGATTCTTTTTCTTTTTTATAAAGGCTCTTAAGTTTGTCAGCGACTTTCTTAGAGATGTAATCGGATATCTTCTTTACAAAACCATCGTTTTGCAAGAAACTCCTTGATACATTCAGAGGTAGGTCTGGACAGTCAATAACACCTTTTAGGAGTAACAGGAACTCAGGAATAACTTCCTTGATGTTGTCAGCAATGAAGACTTGACTGTTGTATAACTTAATTTGACCTTCCATTGATTCAAACTCGTTGCCAATCTTTGGAAAGTAAAGTATTCCTTTAAGGTTAAATGGGTAGTCCATGTTTAAGTGAATCCAAAAGAGAGGCTCTTTAAAGTCCATAAAAGTCTTACGGTAGAATTCTTTGTATTCCTCATCTGTACAGTCACTTGGTTTCTTAAGGTATAGTGGTGTTGTTTCATTAAGTGGTGATGGCTCAATAATATTACCATCTTCATCTTTGTTTGGCTCTGCGCCAGCTTCTTCGAAATAGATGTTATAAGGCATAAAGGAACAGTATTTCTCAATTGTGCTTCTAATCTTACCTGCATTCTTGAATTCCTCACCGTCATCACCTAGGTGTAGGATGATATCAGTTCCACGGCTTGATTTATCGCCATCTTCTAGTTCAAACTCTGTGCCACCATCACATTTCCAGTGGATAGGTGTTGCATCTTCCTGGTATGATTTGGAGATGATTTCAACTTGGTCTGCCACCATAAATGCTGAGTAGAATCCAAGACCAAAATGACCAATGATTTGCTCAGCATCAGCCTTGTCTTTGTAAGTATTAAGAAAATCTTCAGCGCCTGAAAAAGCGATTTGATTAATGTATTTCTTGACTTCGTCAGCCGTTAGTCCGATGCCGTTATCTCTAAATGTCAATGTTTTCTCAGTGTCATCATAGATAACATCAACACTGTAAACTTCATCTTCAGGTAAATCAATTTCACCCATAACATTTAGTTTTCTTAACTTGGTAATGGCATCACTGGCATTGGATATTAGCTCCCTGACAAATATGTCATGATCTGAATAAAGCCATTTCTTAATAATTGGAAAAATATTTTCACTGTGAATTGATAAACTTCCTTTTTCCACACTCATTTTGTGTAACCTCCTAGTAAACTATAATTGCATCCTCATCGGATGTTCCATGTCTTATCTCAATGTATATAATAGCTGTTGACATAAAGCTTGTCAAGATGAAATTAGCACTCTATAAAGTAGAGTGCTAAGGGTTTTATATATCCAACATTAATAAGTCATTTTTTTTTGAAAAAATTGTCGCATCATTTGATCAAAGGACTGTTCAATGGATTTGTCTAATGTAAACTGTGAATAATTGGTTCCAGTGGTAATGCGTACTTTCTCGCCATCAAAGACCAAATTGATTAAGAAGCCTTGAACAGGTAGGGTGACACTGTCACCAAGCAGCCTGCGTTGAATGTCCTCGGTACTTTTGTGGTTAAGGCTAAAAGTGATTTTCATCCCAGTTGGTGTGTGACTTTGTTTGAGAATCTGAATGAGGAGAGGTTTGATTTGCGTATAAGAAACATAGGTCTGATTTTCAAAAAATTTCCTTCTCGTCACTTGATAAATAATCATCATTTATCTTACCATCAATAGATAGGTTATAAAGTGTATCAATACTGAAGTTATAGATTAGGAAATTGTCAAAGGCTTCTGATTTGACAAGACAGTTCATAAATTGTTTGGTGTCATCTGCAATTAGTGTAATCATAAATACCTCAATCTCTCATATCTTTTGCCAAAGGCTCATAGATGTATTATAAGTCTTTGTTGTAAGCTTAGCAATAAGACTTTTCTGGATTTATTGGAGGGGACCACGTATAATGAAGTAAAAAAGTCGAAAGGTAATATCTCAATGGATTATACAAAAGAATTACTCTCATATATCAGTAAAGCAACAACAGCGGTGACAGCAGTCAGTGCAGCAATTAATAAACTAGAAGGAGAGGGCTTCGAATCATTGTCAATGGGTGCGGCCTGGATGGTGTCACCAGGAGGTAAATATTATGTTAGACCCTTCCCAGGCACTTTTATGGCCTTTACTATTGGAGACACGAACTTTGTACAACGTGGCTTTAGAATCATAACTTCTCATACGGACAGCCCATGTTTTAGAGTTAAAGGAAATCCAGAAGTGGTTGTTAATGGTTATTTGAAACTCAATGTGGATGTTTATGGTGGACCAATCTTATACAGTTGGTTCGACCGACCTTTATCATTGGGAGGTCAGGTTGTTCTTAAGTCAGAGGACACATTTAAACCTAAAGTGGTTGAAGTTGATTTTAGGAGACCTTTAATGACCATACCTAGTCTTGCCATTCATTTTGACAGAAGAACAAATGATGCGCTGAATATTGACCGACAAAAGAATCTTTTACCTATACTTGGATTAATTGAGGACACATTTGAATCTGAAGGTTATTTATATGAAGCGATTGCCAAAGAAGTCGGATGTAAAGTAGAGGATATTTTAGATGTGGACCTTTTTTATGTATGTCGCGGAGCAAGGCCATATAATAGGAATGAATGAAGAGATGTTATCGGCACCAAGACTTGACAATCAGGCCATGGTTTATAGTTCGATAGAAGCATTGATGTCCAGTGACCACAAAGATGGTATCAACTTAGTGGCTTGTTTTGACAATGAGGAAATTGGTAGCAGCACTAAACAAGGTGCAGACAGCATACTCCTACATCAGATAGTGGAGCGCATAAGCTTTGCCCTCAAGAAGCAACCCCAACAATTGTATCGTATGTATGATTCGTCTTTTATCATATCGGGTGATGGGGCTCATGCAAGCCACCCCAATGCAACAGAAAAAAAATGACATTACTAGTGTAGTGAAATTGGGCCAGGGTGTAACAATTAAGTATAGTATGAATCAACAGTATTCAACGGATGCAATTAGTGCTGGTGCCTTTATGCAGTTATGTGAAAAAGCAGGTGTTAAGGTACAGAAGATGTTCAATAGATCAGGAATTCCTGGTGGTAAGTCCCTTGGACCTCTAACAGATAAATATTTGCCTATTGATACAGTTGATGTTGGCATTCCAATGCTGGCTATGCATTCGGCTAAGGAAGTCATTGGCATTAGTGATTTAGATGACTGCATCAAGGTTCTAGAAGAATTCTTTGGTGAATCGTAGATAATCATACAACGTTAAGTGGTTCTACCATTGGCTTTTGATCATGTGTGTGTTATACTATGTAGTAATAAATACTATATGAATCTCATGATTTGGAGAAATTCATTGGATAAAAGGAGAATGGTATGAAATACAAAATCGTTGGGGATAGCTGTTGTGATGTAACAAAGGATATGGAAGCAAAATATAATATTTCCCTGGCACCTCTGAGTTTTACTTTAGATGGTGTTGAGTATATTGATGATGATAATCTTGATCTTAACCACTACCTGAAAATGGTGGATGAAAGTAAGAATACACCAAAGAGCGCTTGCCCATCGATACAGGATTATTTAGAACATTTTGAAGGGGACCACGATTGGGTGTTTGGTATTACAATCTCATCTGAACTGAGTGGTAGCTATAACAGTGCAATGAACGCAAGAGAAATGTTTATCGAAAAATACCCAGACAAGAAGGCGCACATCTTTAATTCAAGAGGTGCATCAACTATGGAAGTCCTAATTGCTCTCAAGTTAGCAGAACTATGTGAGACAGACTTATCCTTTGAGGAAATTGTTGATCAAGTTGAAGCTTTTATCGATGATGCCAAACTATTATTTGTTCTTGATAAGATTGATACCCTTGAGAAGAATGGTCGTCTTTCTTTCATGAAAGCTAGAATTGTCAAAGCCCTTAATTTAAAATTAATCTTAATAGCTAATCAAGAAGGGGTTATTGATATGAACGACAAGGCACGTGGAACCAAGAAAGCATTAAAGAAAATGGTTGAAAAAATGGACTCTGTTGGTACCATCAACAAGGATAAGATATTAGCTATATCACATTGCAACGCACCTGATAGAGCCGAATATGTTAAGGAACTAGCAAGCAGTATGTATGATTTTAAGGATATCATTATTCTTAAAATGAAAGGTCTTAGTTCTACATATGCCAATGAAGGTGGCATTATTATTTCTTTCTAAATAGATTAAAATAAACGGCTTAGACTTACTAAATAATACAAATAGAGACACCGCCAATTCCAAGGGGAATGGCGGTGTTATTTTGTTGATTTATTGTTCATGTAATGTTTTAGCTTTAGCAACTATACCTCAATAGCAAGGTCTGCCCCTAGCACACCGAAAGTACCTTTCTTATCAATGATTGGTAAGCTTACAGTAATACACGGATTTTTGGTTATAGCAGATATGTAGACGTCTGAGACAAAAACACTACCTCCAATACTTTCTTTAAACCAAGTTCTTATAGAAGCATTAGGAATACCAGCCGGTGGGTTTGAATAAATGAAACTGCCATTTTTTTTCTATTGCTCCATATGGCTTCAACTTGATGGACACCATCAAGTACCACGTCCAATACATTCTTGTGATTAACCAATTGGTCAACACTAAGTTCAGGATTTTTATTTATGACCACACCAAGGTGTTCAATAAGGTCTTCTGTTTGCTTCTTAATATCGTTCTTCTTTTCTTTTAGAATATCAATATTAACTTTCTCGGTTAAAGCATGCAAACTCTTAGAAGTGTCTTTGAGGTCCTCTTCAAGTTCCATGATTTCATCAAGCTTTTCGTATTGACCTTCAATGTTCATATGTAAGACTTCTATGCCACCAGACACTTCAAAAGCAGCTTTTGAAGAGTTAGCAATAATGCCTGTTAAGGTATCAATTGCCCCTAAGTTATTATTAATCCGCGTAGACATGGCGTTGACACTTTGATCAACGGCCTCAAAGGATTCCGAAATTGTCTTAAGACCACCTTCAATAAGAGTGGTTTTTTCCACAGCTTTGACCACATTTTTATTGGTGGTGTCTGATTGCTCAATAACTGTGTTTATAGAATGGTCTATATTGGTCATTATCTCTGAGATTTCAGAGACTGAGTCAGAACTATTGGTTGCCAGGTTACGAATTTCTTCTGCGACCACTCCAAAGCCTTTGCCAGCTTCACCTGCCCTTGCGGATTCGATTGAAGCATTTAAGGCAAGAAGTTGTGTTTGTTTGTAAAAGGATTTAACTGTTTCTAGTATTTCAGCAATTTTTTTAGTGTCTTGGTAGAGTGTTTGTATGGACTCAGTAGATGCTTTTGAAGCACCGGATATATCATTTATCAGTTCGACGATTTCTAAGATGCTGGACATCTGTTCAGTCAATATTGCCTTTGACTGTTGGCTTGAGGCAATCAAGTCATGAGTTCTTTGGTCAAGAGCCTTGGTATTGGCTTGTATTTGGTTAGACATCTCTACAGTTCTATGCATAAATTTTTCATGTTTATTATTAGTCATACTGAGTTGTTCGGAGGTGTCATACAGGCTTTTGGTAATATTCTTTTGGTCCTTAAGGAGCAATTCAATAGATGCAGTAGAGGCATCGATTTGAGAGGATACCACTTGCATTTCAAATACTTGGGATACAATTTGCTGTTGGAGACTTTCGATGGCATGGGCAAGTGTGCTGTATTTGCCAGTATAACTGGAAGGGTTTAGGTTTTCTAATAGTTCACCTTCTGCTAGTGTGGTCGTTTCTCGAATCAGTTTGTCAAGACTCATCTTAATCATTTAAATCACTCCTATTACAGTTTAGTTTGGTATGTATATAGAGTGGCTTAGCTTATGCCAATAAAAAACGCCTGCACACATAGTAGTGTACAGGCGTCATTGCCAATCTTAGATTTAGTTTACAATAAATAAATCTTAATGTCAATGTGTATGAGGTCATTACGGTTAAACCATTACGGTTAATAATTGCGGTTGACCTTGTGTCATTATGTTGTTACAATGGGCAATGGTGGTAAAAAAAATTTAACGAGGTTAATGTGTATCATGTTATTTCAGTTGCTGTTATACTTGGGTATGTTAATCATTGGCGTCTTTATAGGACGTTATGATATGACCCATGAAAAATTAGATAGAGTACTGACCAAATTACAGATTCTGACATTGATAGGCATATTATTTGTTATGGGGATAAGACTTGGTGGTGACGACAGAGTTGTTGATAACTTGGGATCAATTGGCTTTCGTGCATTTGGCCTTGCTCTTGGCTCAATTATTGCTAGTGTATTATTTGTCTATATAGGTAGAAAACTAATGCATCTTGGAAAGGGGCAATCATAATGACATTCTTGATTATTCTTTCTGTGATTATTGGATCTATTGTTGGGTATTTTGTCTTACCAGATGAATGGTATCATCATACAGATAGTATTATAAGTATTGGCCTGTGTTTGCTGCTACTTTTTGTGGGCATGGATATGGGAAAGCAAAAGAATATTTTCTCTGAGATTAAGAAAATAGGTAGGAATATATTGATAGTTCCTATTATGATTGGTATTGGCAGTATTGTTGGTGCAGTTGTTGCAGGTCATTACTTAGGTATGCCTCTGAATGAATCGAGTGCAGTGGGTGCTGGTTTTGGCTGGTATACCTTGTCTGCGATTATGCTCTCAGACTATTCCCCTCAGTTATCAGCTCTGGCTTTCTTAACCAATGTATTCAGAGAGGTTATGGCGATTATGCTCATTCCTTTGATTGCAAAATATATAGGGCACTATGAAGCCATTGCACCATGTGGAGCAACAGCAATGGACACAACACTGCCAATCATCACAAGGTATACAGATTCTAAAACAGCTGTTGCCGCATTTGTATCTGGCGTTATCTTATCAATCGCAGTACCATTTATTGTACCGTTACTTATTGCAATACCATAGACAGGAGTTATAATGTTCGAGTTAGATGTACACACACATACCACAGCGAGTGGTCACGCATACAGCACTATAATAGAAAATATTACATATGGATCCAAGAAAAACCTTAAACTCATTGGCATGTCTGATCATGCACCAAGTCTTCCGGGCAGTGCATACATATTTCATTTTCAGAATTTGAAACATATACCAGATCAAGTGGATGGTGTTAGAATTCTTAAGGGTGTTGAGGCAAACATTATAGATAAAGAAGGACGTCTAGATATGATGGATGAAAACCTTGCAGTCCTTGACTATACAATTGCAAGCCTTCATCCGCCGTGTGTTGTCCCAGGCGATCTTGTACAGAATACTAAAATGATTGAAAGGGCAATGGCAAATCCCTATGTAAATATTATAGGTCACCCTGATGATAGCCGATTTCCACTTGACTATAAGGAAATAGTTAAGGCGGCTAAGCACTATGATGTATTGCTTGAGCTAAATAACTCATCTCTAAACCCAAATGGTTTTAGAATTAACGTGAGAGAGAATGTCATTAAGATGTTAGAATTATGTGCCAAGGAAGAAGTTAGAATTATTTGTGGTTCAGATGCACATATAGCCTATGATGTGGGACGATTCGATTATTGCATCAAGATCCTTGAAGAGCTTGATTTTCCAAAAGAGTTGGTCATCAATCATAGTGCTGCAGACTTTTTTGACGTATCTTAATGCATAAATATGCAGCCAGGCAAGAAATAATTCAATTATTGCATTATTTTAACATTTCAAGAGATAAGTTCAAATAGTTTTAAATAGTTCTTTACGGTGATAATTTATCGTGGTAAAATCTAGGTAGAGCTAACACATAGAGAAATAGAGAGAGAAGGAGATAAACATGAGCAAAAATATTAAGACGGCAGAGGTCGATCGACTTTTTGATGCCATTTTAAGTTTAGAGAATTCAAAAGAATGTTATGCTTTCTTTGAAGATATATGTACAGTCAACGAGCTACATTCATTGGCACAAAGATTGCAAGTGGCTAAAATGTTAAGAGATCAGAATACATACTTAGAGATAGCCGAAAAAAACTGGTGCTTCAACTGCAACCATTTCAAGAGTGAATAGATCACTTAATTATGGGAATGATGGTTATGATATGGTTTTTGCACGCATTGGCGAGTAAGCTAAAGGTCTTATTAGGCAGATACCCCTTTGGAGAATTGATAAGTAATTAGATGTATAAGACCACTGCGAAGTGGTCTTTTTTGTTGCATGGAAAGTCCTTCTGGCAAACTTTTACGAAGAGTTTGCTATACTGATAGAAGAGAGCACAAAATATCAAGTCATCTATTATAATGAAGACTATACTTATATTTGCAAGGTGATCTTGTCACCTAGAAGGAGAAAACATATGAACTGGATTAAAGCACTAACAGAATCAATTGATTACATGGAATCACATTTGGATCAGGAAATGAAGGTTGCAGATGTTGCGAAGGTAGCTTTGTCATCTCCATTTCACTACCAAAGAATGTTCTTTATGTTGACGGGTATGAGTGTTCAGGAGTATATACGAAAGAGAAGGTTGTCACTTGCAGCCAAAGAACTTATGACTTCGGACATAAAAGTGATTGATGTTGCGCTTAAATATGGCTATGAATCTTCTGAGGCCTTCTCGAGAGCTTTTAAGAAAATTCATGGTGCTACACCGACAATTGTAAGGTTAGGCAAAGCCACTTCAAAAGTTTTCCCTAAATTAACTATTCAATTGACCGTGAAGGGAGATGTACCAATGGATTATAGAATTGAACGCAAAGAAGGCTTTTCATTCTATGGGATGACACGTAATGTATCCACAGTGGATGGACAGAATTTTGTAGAGGTACCTAAGTTTTGGCAAGATGTTATGGCAGATGGCTCTTTTGAAAACTTAGTCAAAACAGTTAAACCAGGCAGCTACTCATTTGGTGTGTGTATGCCGATGGATCCTGAGAAAGACGAGGATTTTGACTATGTGATAGGTTTTTCCTGTGATGATCAAGTAGCAGGTTATGATAACTACTCAGTTGAAGCCGCGGATTGGGCTATATTTGAAGTGAGAGGACCGGTTGTAAGAGAAGTACAAAAAAGCATGGAAACGCATCTTTGCAGAGTGGTTCCCCGCAACAGGTTTCAAACATGCTTTTTTACCAGAAATCGAAGTCTATCATGAAGGTGATGTCAACTCAGAAGATTACTTAACTGAGATATGGATACCAATCATAAAAGACTGATGCATTTATGTTTCTATTGAATCAATAATTTGCTCAGATGAAAATAAGAGGTCTATTGGAAGAACATTACGTTCTGACTTGAGACCAAGATAATAAGGCTGTTCCCAGATACGATCGTATTTGAGGACAGCTTTTTCATGTCCAAGTTTTTTGGTTAACATAGCCATTGCCTCATCATGACCAATAACATCATGTGAGCCAAGATGTAAGATACCTTCTATATCATTGTCTGCAAGATAAGCAAGTTGCTTAGCAAGAAGGACATCTGAATGAATGCTTATGTAGTAATCTCTATAAATAATAAGAGGTGCCCCTTTTTTGAGACCGGCAAGTATCTCAGTAACTCTTGGCGATTCTATACCGTATACCATTGGAACACGAACGATTGTTAGTAATGGCCCAAGTTTTTTCGTGTAACATTTTCTCACATGTAATTTTGAATTTGCCATAGTCACTGCTAGAGGCAACTTCATCAGATTCAGCGTGTGCTTTATCAGTGTGGGCATCGTATACATTGGCTGTTGAAAGATAAATTAATCTAGTGCCATTTTCTTTTAAATAGTCAGCTAGATTCTCATGGGCACGAAGTTGGTAAACAAAATCGCCGCGCATTGCTGATATGACAAGATCAGGTTCAACTGTCTCAAGAACGTTCTTTATTTGCTCATCCTTGGATATATCCAGCTTTACCATCATTGTGTTGGTGATTTTTTCCTTGTTTGAGAAATATGTGCCAAAGACTTGATAAGTGTCACCCATGGTTTGACAGATTGCCTTGCCTATGAATCCAGATGCACCGAGAACCAATACTTTTTTCATATCCATCACCTCATTCTATAGTAATTATATTATCTGACTAATTATATTATCTTACATTTTGACAGAAAAGTCAATGGATGGGGCTAAGGTGTCAGAAAATGAAAAAATCTAAGATTCTTATGTGATTATTCTATAGAATGAGAATGATTATCAATATATAATAAGAATATGAAAAAGATGTAACCATTAATAAGCGAAGTTATATAGGAGGTGAAACAAATGGTAGGAGAGCAATTATTTATAAGTACAGTATTTGTAGCAGGACTTTTATCATTTTTTTGCGCCTTGTATCTTACCACTCCTTCCGGTTTATGTTTCACATCTATCGGTTGATGTGGTTGGGGCACAAGGAAAAAGCATAAAGGTTGGACCCTTAACATTACATCCAACACTCATATACAAAACATTTTTATTTGTACTGGGTTTATCAACAAGTTTTGTCTTGTTAGGCTTCGGTGCAGGGGCACTTGGATCGGTCATCAATGGACCCTGGTTCATTAGAATACTTGGAGCTTTAGTTATACTACTTGGTATTCATCAAACCGGTCTCATTCACATCAAGACCCTTGATAGGGAAAAGAAAGTTACTTTGAAAGGCAGCCAGAAGCAAAATGCCTTTGGAACCTATTTGCTTGGATTTACCTTCAGCTTTGGATGGACACCATGTATAGGACCTGTTCTTGGTGCAGTGCTTGGCGTATCAGCAAGTGAAGGTCAAGCACTCTATGGTGGTTTGCTAATGTTTGTATATGCACTTGGATTAATGATTCCCTTTATGTTACTTGCGGTCTTTTCAGACTTGATTCTAGGAAGACTTAAGAAATTACATAAACATATGAACAAAATAAAAATCGTTGGTGGCATTATCATAATTCTAATGGGAGTCTTGCTACTAACTGACAGTTTAAACCAAATTACAGTTCTCTTTGAAAGGAGTTTATAAAATGAAAAAATTAATGATGATGATGGCACTTATAATGGCAATGGTATTGGTATTTGCAGCATGTACAAAGGCAATTCCTGACAACGAAACACCAGCAGCACCAACTGAAACTATGGAAGATAAAGATGATGACATGATGGACGATGATACCATGGATAAAGATGATGGCATGATGGACGACGATTCCATGGATAAAGATGACGACATGAAGGACGATGATGCCATGGATAAAGACGACGACATGATGGACGATGAGTCGATGGATAAAGACGACGACATGATGAAAAATGAAGGCACTATGGCACCTGCATTTAAACTTACCAATTTTGACGGTCAAGAAGTTAATTTAGAAGATTTCGCGGGTGACAAGCTTTATGTCAAATATTGGGCATCATGGTGTTCCATTTGTGTTGGAGGCCTACCTGAACTTGATGAATTGGCAGGCAGTGAAAATGATTTTACAGTGATAACAGTTGTAACACCAGACACCAAAGGTGAAAAAGATGAGGCAGAATTCAAGGCGTGGTTTGAGCAAAAGGGTACTGAAAATATCGTCGTACTATTTGATGAAGACGGAACTTATGCCAAAGAATATGGTGTTAGAGGTTATCCAACTTCTGCTTATATTGGTTCTGATGGTGTTTTAATTAAGGTGCTTCCAGGCCATGTATCAAATGCAGCGGTTGTTGAGACTTTTGAATCAATCCACTAAGAGAGAAGGTGCCCAAATGAAACTAAAAATAGTTGGAATAGTAATGGTATTAGCCTGATATTAAGTGCCTGTAAGGCTGGTGTGAAAGAACCAATACCAGCACCTGTTACAAAAGACGCTAATATGGAAGAAAAAAGACAATATGTCAGAACGTGATGAAGCTACAATGGATGACGAGATGATTCCAGCTACTAATTTGGATGGATCTGTTTCATCAAGATTGTTACCACCAGATAACAGCCCTTTGCCAGATAACCCTAATCTGGGCGTGGAATTTGATGTAGATAACTTACGTGAGATTCATTTAGCTGGAGGATGCTTCTGGGGCGTGGAAGCATATATGGCACGAATCTACGGTGTTTATGATGTAACGTCTGGTTATGCCAATGGTTCAATTTCAGATCCCACCTATCAGGAGGTACTTGGTGGTTCTGGACACGCTGAGACAGTTCACGTTAGATATGATCCAAATCTAGTAGACCTTGAGACCCTTCTTGACTATTTCTTTGAAGTTGTTGACCCAACAACGGTCAATAGACAAGGTAATGACAGAGGAGAATCCTATAGAAGTGGTATCTATTATATTGGTGATACCGATCTACCAGTGATTGATGGTGTAATCGAGGAATTAGCTGCAATGTATGATAGAGATATTGCAGTTGAGGTATTACCACTTGATGGCTATTATCTAGCTGAAGACTATCATCAAGATTACTTGGAGAAGAACCCATTTGGTTATTGTCATATTGAATTTGACACAATCGAAGAGCAAAATGATGAAATCAAAATGGAAGATTCAGCCAGTATGAGTGAAAGTGTTGAGCACATAGAATATACGAAACCAAGTGATGATGAGATTAAGAATCAGTTAAGCGACCTTCAATATCAGGTGACACAACACGAAGCTACTGAACGGTCATTTGACAATGAATACTGGGACAATAAAGAAGAGGGTATTTATGTGGATATTGTAACTGGAGAACCTTTATTCTCATCTAAAACAAAGTATAAGTCAGGTACTGGTTGGCCAAGCTTTTATGAACCAATCGATGAGGCTTATGTTCAGTTCTATGAAGACAATTCGCTATGGGCCACAAGAATTGAAGTGAAAAGTACTTATGGTGATAGTCATTTGGGTCACGTGTTTGATGATGGGCCAGCTGAACATGGCGGTCTAAGGTATTGTATCAACAGTGCTGCCCTTAGGTTTGTACCTTATGATGAGATGGCAAGTGAAGGTTACGAACATCTCCTTGATGTGGTAAAATAAATCTAGGAACTAGCAAATTATACTAGGCACATATATAGAGATAGATACATGTATAGGAGAGACAAATGCAGTTACTGATTGTAGATGATGAACCAATTATTCGTGATGGGATCAAATCATTGATAGATTTTGATCAACTTGGAATTACAGAAGTATATGAAGCGGAAAATGGAGAAAAAGCACTTGAAGTCTTTAAAGCATATCAGCCAGACATTGTTCTGGCTGATATCAATATGCCAAAAATGAATGGTCTGGAATTTTCACAGTCAATAAAAAGGATCAAACCTGAGGTGAAAATTGCCTTAATCACAGGCTATGACTATTTTGACTATGCAAGAGAAGCCATAAAAATAGGTGTTGAGGACTATATTCTTAAACCAGTGTCACGTAGTGATATCGAGTCTCTTCTAAAACGGATGTGTGATAAGGTCAAAGAGGCTAAAGGTCTGAAAGAAGTAGCGTCTATTGGTTTAGGCATTGATTTATCAGAGCTTGATGCAATCAGTTCAGATTATAAAGAGCAAATGAGAGACTACCTAACCGAAAATCTCTTCAAGAATGACTTAAGCCTAGGTGGTTTAGCCCAGGCCCTTGGACTTAGTACAGGCTACTTAAGTGGTTTGTTCAAGAAGGAATTTGGCAAATCCTTTAAGGAATATGTTCTGCAAAAACGATTGGACAAGGCTAAAATACTCTTACTGAGCAGTGATTATAAGAATTATGAGATAGCTGCCTCCATAGGCATTGATGACCCAAATTATTTCTCGGCCATGTTCAAGAAAAAGATTGGTATGAGCCTCTAAAATATAAGGAAAGTAAGGGAAGCTGATGAAGGTCAAAGAATATTTCAATGGAATACGAACTCAAATAGTTTTATTCTACATGGTGGCAAGTATTGTCACCATATTTCTAATTGGATTTATACTCTACTATAGCATCTCCAATGTTGTGCTAAATGAGACGTTAGAGAGCACAAGAATGGCTGTAGATAAAAGTGGTACTTATATTGAATCCTATGTCGATAAAGTCAAAGATATGACCTATGTGATTGCTAAGAATCCTTCAACCATATCATATTTATCGAGAGAAGTAGGAAATGAATACGACCGAACCAATATTCTTAAAATGATTGATGCCACAATTGAGTCAGATGACTTTATTCAATCCATTATTATTGTTGGTAAAAAGGGTCAACTTCTTTCCAACGAAGCCAGTCTTGATATGAGTATGTCTGGGGATATGATGAAGGAAGCATGGTATGTCAATGCAATTCATACAGGGGCTATGCCTGTATTGACTTCTGCAAGAATGCAAAAATTTAATATGGACAAGGACCAGTGGGTTATATCACTTAGTCGTGAATTGGTTGATGAGAATGGTGATAACATAGGTGTTATGGTTCTTGATTTGAAGTACAGTGCTATTGAGGATTATCTTGAAGATTTGGATCTTGGACACGATGGTTATGCCTTTATATTAAACAAGCATGGTGAAGTGGTTTATCATCATGATACATCCTACTTTGAGGATGGAAGTAAAAGTAATGAACTGACAACAATTGGCTTGATGGAACCAGGATATGATGTAGCGATGAACAAACTTTTCCATCAGTATACCCTTGGCAATGCTGATTGGACCCTGAACGGGGTGGCATCCTTAGATGGCCTAGCTATCATAAGAAGACAACTGATTGAGACTATTATCCTTGTAGGGCTCGTAGGACTAATTGTTTTATTAGCTGTTGGTACTTATATCGCTGGTCGGATTACCAACCCTATTAAGAGCCTTGAAGATTCAATGAAACTTATTGAGGATGAACTCTATGAAATAGAAATAGAGGCAAAAGGTTGTAATGAAGTAAAGAGTCTTGCCCTACATTATAATCAGATGCTCAGTAAGATTAGAATGCTGATGTCAGATGTATCCAAACAGGAGAAGGCAATCAAAGCCTATGAGTTAAATGTTCTTCACAGTCAAATTAACCCTCACTTTCTCTATAATACACTAGACACAATAGTCTGGATGGCTGAGTTTGGCAACAGTGACAAAGTGGTTGAGGTGACTAAATCCCTTGCTCGTTTCTTTAGATTATCTCTCAGTGGTGGCAGTGAAGTGACAACCATATCTGCTGAAGTAGACCATGCAAGGCAATACCTTTTTATTCAAAAAGAGCGGTACAAGGATAAATTAACTTATCACATCGAATTTGATGACTCTCTAGCAGAAATCAAAATACCAAAAAATTATTTTGCAACCTATTGTAGAAAATGCTATCTATCACGGCATACGGAATAAAGATGGTGGTGGCGAAATTACAATAAAGGTGACAGAACATGATGATGACATAGTATTTTATATCAAGGACAATGGTGTTGGCTTTGATATAAGCAAGCTTAAAGAAGGAAAAAACAGCGACAAAATCAAACTTGGTGGGGTCGGTGTGAAAAATGTTGATGAGCGACTGAAACTTGCCTATGGAAGTGGTTATGGCTTAGAGGTAGAATCGGCCATAAATAAAGGCACAAAGGTTGTATTAAGGGTAGGCAAATTCATGAAAAAGGCGTATAATATCCTTGAATACAAATAATAGGATAAAGGGTATGGAGAGGTAAATGACAGAACAACTTGAAGCACAATTTATTGACCAATTAAGTGAGCGTGAATTCATGGGTTATGTAAACTACGTTAACCCTCAATATATACAAATTCACCTACCATCTTTCAGATTACTAGAAAGAGAAGATTTTGAAGGGGCAATGTCTAGGGCGAAAATTGGGGACTACTTAATGGTAGAAGGCATTAAGACCAATTATCTCGCGAAGGTTTTGGAGATTGATACACCAAGAAGATCAGATGCCAAGTTTAACAGTAATGAAGTGGATAAAAACAGTCTGCAACTTTCTGTTAAGGCTGAAGTCCTACTTGGTTTTTCGGAGGATGGAAGTTCAGTACCAACCAAAGGTTTGCTTTGTTTCCCCAGTATAGGAGACAAGGCTTATTATTCGTCAAGAAATGTCATTGAAGGATTTCTTGAGAACTTTGGCTTGAAATATAGTAAAGGTTTTGATCATCTTGAACTAGGAACAACGACAGATTATCATGCTATGCCCATAAATGTTTCGCAACAATCGCTATTTGGACGACATTGTGCAGTAGTTGGTACAACAGGCGGTGGTAAAAGTTGGACTTTGGCAAGACTTATTGGAGAAATGAAGCAAAATGACAATGCCAAAATCATACTAATTGATCCAACAGGTGAATATAAGAATATTGAGGACCAACATTTTAAGTCTGTCAGCATAGCTAAAGATTCTTTTTTTTCATTACCGTAGGTTAACAATTGAGGATTTGTACTATCTAATTAAACCATCAGGCAACATTCAGATGCCAAAATTATTAGAAGCAATTAGGTCTCTTAAAGCTCTGGAATTAGATGTTTCAGGAAGACTGTTTGAATATAGACAACAGGGTGTATTAAGGAAGGCGAGTCGTAAAAAAAGAAGCTTATGAAGATTTTTACTACGAGCACATCGATAAAATCGAAGATGGTCTTCTTGATTTTGATATTAAGTATTTATCAGCACAAATTACACAAGAATGTATTTTTGATACAGATAAGAATCACCCAGAGAAATACGGTATTCGTAATGAGGAAGCGGTTTCTAGGTGCTTTAATTTGATATCTAGAACCTCCAATCTCTTACATACAGATGTTTTTTTTAAAAAAGCATTTGGATTTGACGCCAACATTGATTCTAAAATGGAAATGACCAGAATTATTGATGAGTTTATGACGTCAGATAAACGTGTACTTCGCATAGGCTTTGAAGGTGTTGGATTTGAGTTTCAAGCTAGAGAAATAATCGCCAATGCTATAGGCAAATATCTACTGGTCAAAGCGAGGAATGATGAATTTAGGACAACACCCTTGGTCATGTTTGTTGATGAAGCCCATCAGTTTATGAATAAAACAGTTGTGGATGATTACTTTAAGGGGTCAAGCTTGACAGCTTTTGACCAAATAGCCAAAGAATGTCGAAAGTATGGCTTGTTCCTATGTATTGCGACCCAGATGCCAAGGGATATCCCTGTTGGCACATTAAGTCAAATGGGTGCTTTCATTGTTCATCGTTTGATTAATCAGAATGATAAGATGGCTATAACGGAAGCTTGTTCTTCGGCGACCAATAATATCTTGGAGTTTTTACCCATCCTTGGTGAAGGAGAAGCCATTATGACAGGAGTGGATTTCCCTATGGATATTACTATTAAGATCAAACCACCTGTTTTGAAGCCTGATTCTGGGACACCTATGTTATCTAAACAGTAGGTAAGAAATAACCGTTTTTTGAAGGAGACGACTTAATGAAAAAAGCAAGCACATTGATATGGATTCTTTTACTGGTAGTGGTTGGCGGCTGCTCAGTCAAGCCAATTGGAGGTGAAACTGGTGAAGAGTCCGTTTTTGATGAAACAATAGAAAAAGCTGAAGAAGAAGCGGAAAAAGTTCTTGAACCACATTATGTTCAGCCAGTTATTGCAAGAACAAAGGTTGATGATGATGGTCAAGATGTCATTGAGCTTATTGTTTTAAATGAAGATGGTAACTATTTGGCATATGAATTGACTGAAACAAAGAATATAAGTCTTAAGGACCTTGGACAGTCAGTTGAAATTGTTGACTACAAAAAAGATCTTAATCCAAGTGCAGAAGTTATTCAGATGACAGAAGCCATGCCAATAGATGGTTACTTAAAGGGACACTACTATATACAAGTTATAGATAATACTAAGAGTTCGGTGGTCTTTGTTGACGCTCTTATGGAAAAACATCTGGACTTGTTTGAAATTGACCATTTAGAAGATGAGTGGGTTTCTGATATAGACCTATCTAGTGACTTTCGTACAATAACTTATACACTCTCATCTAAAGAGGGTATGAAGACGTTTGTTCACCATCTAGATAGAAATGAAACACAGACTCTAGGGGATTTATCAAATACAGTAATCATTTTTGATGACCATCAATACTTGGAAATTCCTAAACAAATTGAAACATCTGATGTGAGCTTTGAGCTTGTAGCTAAAGAGTCACTGATGGCCCTGAAATCTGATTCTGTTTCTTCAGACTCAACAAGCCATAGTATTGTCTTATCAAATGGAATTGTTATGGACCCTGATACAAATACAATGAAGTTTGGCTATGATATAGGAATTGTTGACAACAAAATTGTAACAATATCTGATGCCAAACTAACAGGAGAGCAAGTGATAGACGTAACAGGGCTTATTGTTAGTCCTGGTTTTATAGATATGTTGGGCTTTAATTTATCAGATACAGTGGCCAAGTACAAAATAGCAGATGGTGTTACCACCAATTTATCCATGCACGGTTGTACAGAAGACTTTGAAGGTTTTTTCGATAGATACGACAAATATAATACCCACGTTAATTATGGTGGCGCAATTTTTGCCATTAAAATTAGAAGAGAAAGAGGCCTTAGCAACTTTGGAAAGCCAAGTCAAGAAGACGTTGACTATATGGCCGAACGTGTTAGAGAAGAGATACTGGCTGGTGGTGTTGCGTTGGCATTTAGTCCGGAATACTACCCAGGCACATCCGCAGAAGAAATCAAAGCTATGATGGCTGTTGCAGCAGAGTATGATATACCTACCCACTTCCACGCAAGATATTCATCCATAACAGGTGAGGACCTTGGTATTAGAGGTGTTAGAGAGGTACTTGACTACGCTCTTGAACTTGATGCTAGAGTCCAATTTATGCACCTTCATTCTACAGGGGGAACAGGGATGATGGATGAGGCCCTAGCCATGATTGACGAAGCCAGGGCACAAGGCGCCAAGGTCACCATTGATTTATACCCTTATGATTCTTGGGCATCAAGACTTAATATGCAACGTTTCAGAGATGGTTGGCAAGAACGTTATGGTATCACTTATCAAGACCTACAGATTGCAGGGACTAGTATTATTCTTAACAAAAACACTTTTAATACTTATAAAGCACAAGGAAGTTTGGCTATTGCCTATGCAATGAATGAAAACGAAATGCTCGATGCCCTTAGTCAGGACTATGCTATGGTAGGGAGTGACGGCAATATAGAACATGAAACAGAAGCCAACAACCACTTTAGAGGTGCTGGTACTTTTTCTAGAATCTTAGGTAAATATGTAAGAGATGAGAATGTGTTTTCCTTGATGGATGGCTTATCCAAAATGACCATTGTTAGTGCAAAACATCTTGAAAGTGTATCAGAGGCTATGGCCCTTAGGGGCCGACTCCAAGAGGGCTGTATAGCGGATATAACAGTATTTGATTATAGGACTGTTATTGATCAATCTACCGCTGAGAAGCCAGCTACTGAATCTCAAGGCATTGTTCATGTCTTGGTCAACGGAGAAATTGGTCTTATGGACGGTGAATTTATCAAAAGTGTTAGAGCTGGACAGCCAATTATGAGTGATTTTGTCGTAGAAGAATAAGGGAATTCAGAGAATGAAAGGAACTATAGAATGAATAAACCAGAATTACTTGGTCGCTGGACCAAGGAAAAGTCAGAAGATACCTATGGTATCAAAAACTGGGGTGCAGGCTATTATTCAATTTCTGACCAAGGTGAGGTCTTAATCAACCCATATAAGGACCAGCAGTCCGCCGTTAGCTTAAAAGAAATAATCGAAGGTGTTAAGGACAGTGGTCTTGATATGCCTGTCTTGTTAAGGTTTGAAAACCTTATAGATGCAAGGATATCCTATATTAATGAGTCTTTTAGACATTCTATTGAGACTCTGGGTTACAAAGGGCTTATAGAGGGGTATACCCAGTCAAAGTCAACCAACAGCAGCAAGTCATTGAAGAAGTAACCAAGTATGGTAAAAAATATCATCATGGACTTGAAGTTGGTAGTAAGCCAGAGCTTATTGCAGCACTTGCCAACTTAAAGGACAAAGAAGCTTGTTTAATCTGCAACGGCTATAAAGACGAGGAATTTATTGATCTTGGCTTAGCGGCCGGGAAAATGGGCTACAATTGTTTTTTTTGTTATAGAAATGCCAGGAGAGTTGGATATTATTCTCAGGCAGTCAAAGAAACATGGTGTCAAACCTAATATTGGGGTTCGTATAAAGCTATCAGCTAAAGCCGGAGGTCACTGGACCGATTCAAGTGGCGACAGGAGTATATTCGGTCTAAATATCTCTCAGGTTATTGAGATTGTTGATGTGCTCAAGGAAGAGGATATGCTCTCTTGTCTCAAATTACTTCATTACCATCTAGGATCTCAGATTCCCAACATAAGAGATATTAGAGATGCTGTGTTAGAAGCGGCGAGGGTCTATGCGGAGCTTGTCAAAGAAGGTGCAACTATGGGCTATCTGGATCTTGGTGGTGGCTTAGCAGTTGATTATGATGGGTCTAGTACCAACTATACCAACAGCAGGAATTATACGGTTGATGAGTATTGTACGGATGTGGTTGAAGCAGTCATGCGTGTTATGGACAAAAGCAATGTAACACATCCAATTATTGTAACAGAATCTGGTAGAGCATTAATTGCCTATTATTCGGTTCTTATCTTTAATGTGCTGGATGTTGCTAAGTTTGAGCAATATGAAGTTGTAGAATCATTGCCTGAAGGTAGCAGTGAGCAGATTGAGAACCTTTTTGAGGCAAATCAAGACATTACAGTTAAAAATATACAAGAATGTTATAATGACGCACTGTATTATAGAGATGAGATTAAAGGCTTGTTTAAACACGGTCGCATTGGTATTCGTGAAAGGGCCTTGTCTGAACAAATATTTTGGAACACAATCCATAAGATTGCTAATGTGAAAAAAAAGATAAAACATCCGCCAATTGAACTTCAAGATATTGAAAGTGCCATTGCAGATATTTACTATTGTAATTTCTCAGTTTTTTTTCAATCTATACCAGACAGTTGGGCCATTGATCAATTATTTCCTGTGATGCCTATACATAGGTTGCTTGAATTTCCAAAAGCCAATGGGATTATTGCTGACATTACATGTGATTGTGACGGTAAGCTTGATAGCTTTATTGATCAGCACGATGTTAGTCATACATTACAACTTCATGAGCTGAAAGAAGAGGAGTATTATTTAGGTGTATTTTTTAGTTGGAGCTTATCAAGAGACCCTTGGAGATCTTCATAATTTGTTTGGTGATACCAATGTGGTTAGTGTTAAGATTGATAGAAGCGGTCACTATGATTTGGTCACGGAATTAGGTGGTGACTCTGTTGAAGATGTCTTAACTTATGTAGAATATGATGTGGCAAAAATGCGTAGCAATATAGAGGAGATTGCAAAAGTGGCTGTTGAGGAAGGTTATATCAACACCTCAGAGCAAGATGAGATTATTTCAGCCTTTGATGTAGGGCTTAAGGGATATACATATTATGAAAGATAATAAATGATAAAAGAGGAAAGTTAGTGACCTTGAAAGGAATGAATAGAATGGGTAAAGCTTTGATTATAGGCGCCGGTGGTGTCTCAAATGTGGTTGTACATAAATGTTGTCAAAATCCAGATGTTTTTGAGGAAATCTGCATTGCAAGTCGAACCAAGTCAAAATGTGATGCGATGAAAGATAAACTAGAAGGTGGCAGAACTAAGATTTCAACAGCACAAGTTGATGCTGACAATACAAGTGAAGTTATTGCATTGATTGAGGGGTATAGACCAGATTTGGTCATTAATGTCGCTCTGCCTTATCAGGACCTAACAATTATGGATGCATGTTTGGCAACAGGGGTTCATTATCTAGATACAGCCAATTATGAACCACCGGAGACTCCAAAATTCGAATATAAATGGCAGTGGGCTTATAGAGAAAAATTTGAAAAAGCTGGTTTGACAGCTATATTAGGGTGTGGGTTTGACCCTGGTGTAACAGGTGTCTTTAGTGCTTACGCCCTAAAACACTATTTTGATGAAATTCATTATATTGACATTTTGGATGCCAATGCTGGTGATCATGGCTATCCATTTGCTACGAATTTTAATCCGGAGATTAACATTAGAGAGATAACCGCCAATGGTCGGTATTGGCAGGAGGGTAGTTGGATTGAAACAGACCCTCTAGAAGTGAAACGTGTCTATGACTTTCCACAAATTGGTAATAAAGACATGTACCTGCTCTATCATGAGGAACTCGAATCTTTGGCTCTGAATATGACAGGCATTAAAAGAATTCGTTTCTTTATGACATTTTCACAGCAGTATATAACTCATTTGAACGTGCTTCAAAATGTAGGAATGACATCTATTGAACCGGTTGACTATAATGGAATATCAATCCAGCCCCTACAATTCTTAAAAGCGGTTCTACCAGATCCTGCTAGCCTAGGTCCAAGAACCAAAGGGAAAACCAATATTGGTTGTATTTACCAAGGTATAAAAGATGGGAAAGAGAAGACATACTATGTGTATAACATTTGTCAACATGAACAATGCTTTGAGGAAGTTGGCTCACAAGCAATTTCATATACTACTGGTGTACCAGCTATGGTTGGTGCTAAACTTCTTCTTGAAGGCAAATGGAAGAAACCAGGTGTTTATAACGTAGAAGAGTTTGATCCAGACCCATTTATGGACGAATTGAACCGACAAGGTTTACCTTGGAATGAAGATTTTAGCCCGAGTTTGGTGGAATAATTATGACTAATAAGATAGCATTCGATAAAGTGACAACGCCAGCTTATGTGGTAGATATGAGGCTTTTAGAAAAAAAATCTACAGATTCTAAACCGTGTGCAGAAAGAGACAGGCTGTAAAATACTTGTGGCCCTTAAAGGATTCTCAATGTACCATACATTCCCCATGATTGGTAATGTACTCTCTGGCATTACAGCTAGTTCTCTCAATGAGGCAAGGCTTGGCTATGAGGAAATGGGTAAAGAAGTTCATATCTACGCGCCTGCATACCACCCAAGAGAGATTGATGAAATCATTACTTACGTCGACCATATGGTATTCAATTCCTTTGACCAGTTAGACCGTTTTGCAGATAAAATCAAAGAATTCGAACACAGTTCTGGCAAGTATATTGAAAAAGGTATCCGGATTAATCCGGAGTATTCAGAAATCTCAACCCCTATTTATGATCCTTGCTACAAGGGGTCAAGGTTGGGTGTTACATTGGGGCAGTTTGACCCATCAAGGATTAGTGAAGTTGAGGGTATTCATTTTCATACAATGTGTGAGCAAAATTCTGATACTTTAGAACGTACTATTCAAGTTGTTGAAGAGAAGTTTGGCGACTATCTTGGCCAGATGAAATGGTTGAACTTTGGCGGTGGCCATCACATTACCAGACCGGACTATGATGTGGATAAGCTGATTGACATAGTCAACTATATGAAAGAAAAATACCAAGTTCAAGTATACCTTGAACCTGGTGAAGCTATAGCTTAATACGGGATATCTTGTAACAGAAGTACTTGATATTGTTCATAACGAGATGGACATTGGCATCTTAGACACATCGGCATCGTGCCATATGCCAGACGTAATAGAAATGCCTTATAGGCCTGATATTATTGGGGCTGGACAGGCAGGTGAAAAAGTCTACACTTACCGTCTTGGTGGCATGACTTGTTTGGCTGGAGACGTAATTGGAGACTATTCATTTGATCAAGCCCTAGCAATAGGTGACAGGCTTGTTTTTACGGATATGGCCCACTATACAATGGTTAAGAACAATACATTTAACGGCATCAATCTACCATCTATTTTTACAGTGGGCAATAATGGGCTCACGAAACTAAAAACTTTCGGCTATGAAGATTATAAGCGACGCTTATAATAACAAGGAGCAACAATGACAGTTATAGAAGTCAATAACCTTAATGTGAAATACGATCAGACCAATGTACTTGAAAATATTAGTTTTCATATTGAAGAGAATGAGTTTATTGGCATCATTGGCCCTAATGGTGGTGGTAAGACAACATTGGTCAAAACGTTACTGGGTTTGTTAAAACCTTCAAGTGGTGTTTATCGAGTCGATTCTAAGGCAACAATTGGGTATGTACCTCAGATGACAACCTTTGATAAGAAATTTCCCATTACGGTCATGGATGTTATCTTAACAGGACATTTACCCAATCGGTTCAAATTGTTGCACCGATTTAAGGGTCATGATTATGACCATGGTATGGAAGTTATGAAAAGTCTTGGCATTGACCATTTAGCCAAAAAAACAAATTGGCAAGCTGTCAGGCGGCCAACTTCAAAGGGTCTTGATTGCCAGAGCCCTCATGAATCACCCGACAATACTGATTCTTGACGAACCCACGGCCAGCGTTGATGAGAATTCTAAAAAAGAGATTTATGAGATGCTAAAAACCATAAATGAAGAAGTCACAATTATAATGATTACCCATGATACTAATCAGATGTGGCCATACTTGGATCGATGTATTTATATAAATAAGACAGCCCATTTACACAATCATATTACAGATGATGGACGTGATGTTGATTCATCAGAGGCGTGCCCTATAGAATGGTTTATTGAAGGAGAAAAGATTCAGCAAAAATTAGTAGGCGAAGTCAGTATTCGCATAGAGGGAGATAAACAATGATAAACGCAATCTTGACCTATGATTTTATGAGAAACGCATTGGTCGCAGCCCTTTTAGCTAGTCTTGTTTGTGGTGTTATTGGGACCATAATTGTGGAGAAAAAATTGGTGAGTATGAGTGGTGGTATTGCACATACTTCTTTTGGTGGTATTGGTCTAGGCTATTTCCTTGGAATAGAACCAATCATTGCAGGCCTATTGTTTGCTGTGACAGCTTCTCTTGCCGTCGGGCAAATTAAGCGACGTACTAATCACTCGGCTGATACAATGATTAGTATGTTTTGGTCAGCGGGTATGGCACTTGGTATACTTTTTTTTATTGGACTCACACCGGGCTATCCGCCAGATATGACCACTTATCTATTTGGAGATATTCTTACGGTTAACAATTTTTTTTATTTAACGACAATGGCTTTTATGGTCATATGTGTTGTCTTAGTGATTGTCTTATTGTTTTCTTATTTTAAACTCTATCTATTTGATGAAGAATATGCTAAGATTATGGGCATTAATGTCTTGGTCTTGGAATTGGTACTTTATGTTATGATTGCATTTAGTATTGTCATTTTGATAAAGGTTGTTGGAATTATTTTAGCCTTAGCATTACTGACCATACCACCTGCAACAGCAAAGTTATTTACACATCGTCTTGAAACAATGATGACTATAGCCACAATTTCCGGTGTTGTTTATTGCTTGATTGGTCTAGGCGTATCATACTATTTGAATATTCCTTCAGGTGCTAGTATTATCCTGTCGGCGATTATACTATATTTTATTTTGGCAGTGGCTAAAAAAACGAGGAGATAAAATGAGCATATTAACAGTAGAGAATGTCAACCATGACTTTGGGGGACGTAAAATTCTAGAAGAAGCTTCCTTTAGGTTGTTAAAGGGAGAACATGTGGGTCTTGTTGGCGCTAATGGCGAAGGCAAGTCTACTTTTTTGAACATTATCACAGGGCAGTTAATGCCTGATGAAGGTAATGTTGAGTGGTGCAAGCGTATTACAACAGGTTATCTTGACCAACATACTGTCCTTGAAAAAAAAGGTCAATCTATTAGACAAGTTCTTAGGACAGCATTTAAACATATGTATGAATTAGAAGAGGAAATGCTTGGCATCTACGAAAAAATGTCCGATGCGACAGAAGAAGAAATGGCTGAAATGATGGAAGATGTGGCTGAGATTCAACATGATCTTGAACACAGTGGTTTTTACATTATTGATTCTAAAATTGAGTCAGTGGCTAACGGACTGGGGCTTGGGAGTATTGGCCTTGATAAGATGGTTGATGAACTGAGTGGTGGTCAAAGAACAAAGGTCTTATTGACCAAGTTACTCCTTGAAGCACCAATGATTCTAATACTGGATGAGCCAACCAACTATCTCGATATTGAGCATATCGAATGGCTTAAACGATACCTAATAGACTATGAGAATGCCTTTATACTTGTCTCTCATGACATTCCTTTCCTTAATGAAGTCACCAATATTATTTACCATATAGAAGGTGCTACACTAACAAGATATGCTGGAGATTACGATTATTTCCAGAGAATGTATAATCTGAAGAAAAAAACAAGTCGAACAAGCTTATGAAAAACAGCAAAAGGAAATTAAGAAATTAGAGGATTTTGTAGCTAGGAATAAGGCCCGAGTTGCCACAGCTAATATGGCTAAGTCTAGACAGAAGAAGTTGGATAAGATGGATAAGATTGAGTTGACAAGAGAGAAAGTCAAACCAAGCTTTGTTTTCCAAGAAACAAGAGCATCAAGTAAGTATGTATTTGAAGCCAGTGATTTGGTTATTGGTTATGATGAGCCTTTGACAGAACCATTAAACATCGTTCTGGAACGTGGACAAAAAGTTGCCATCCGTGGTGTTAATGGCTTAGGAAAGTCCACATTGTTGAAAACCCTTCTTGGAAAGTTAAAACCTGTGGATGGAAAGGTCATTCTAGGAGACTATTTATCACCAGGGTACTTTGAACAAGAAGCAATAAGAGATAACAATAACACGGCACTTGAAGAAGTGTGGGGTACCTATCCTTCTATGACCAACGCAGAAGTTAGAGCATCTTTGGCAAAGTGTGGCTTGACCACAGAGCATATTACATCTAAGATGATGGTACTAAGTGGTGGAGAAAATGCCAAAGTACGTCTATGTAAGCTCATGCTTGAGAAAATAAATTGGTTAGTCCTTGATGAGCCGACCAACCATTTGGATGTTGATGCCAAAGATTCCTTGAAAAAAGCCTTAAAAGACTTTAAGGGAACTGTTGTTATCGTAAGTCATGAGCCTGAGTTCTATCAAGACTGGGTTACAGATGTATGGAATGTGGAAGATTGGACGACGAAAGTGGTTTAGCAAGTAATGCTTATGTAATATTATGAGCATAGAGTTTGTGAAGTTTAATATTAAGGCTTAGACATAGGCTAAGGTGTACCACGCCTGTTAAAGTAAGTATAATGGCATCGGCGGCACTGCCGGTAAAAATATTGTCACTTACGCGAGGGATAACTGTAGATACACATATTCTTGAAATATTGAGTCCTAAGTAAAATAGTAAAATGACGTAAGTCGATAAGTAGAATTTTGCTGTAGGGCTCTTTTTTTTGTATCAAATTGTGGGCGAATTTCAGAATAAAGGGTCCATATTGAATAAGGATTGTAATGGACAATATAATTCTTCTTAGTCTTATTGAAGGGTAGTAATAAGTTGTTGCTATATAAGACAATAAGAATAATAGGATGATAAAAATATGATAAAATTTTTTGAATGGTATCTTAAACAATTGACTAAAAAGAAAAATCAATGAGGCAGCACCAATAATGAACAAGGTATTGCCAACAATTACAGATAGAAATAGGGAGATAGAATCTCTTAAATACACCATAACAAAACCAACCAAGATGAGTACACGATGGATGATTAGGTATTCAAGATTTTGAATATGGTTATTGAATTTTCGATAAATCAAAATCATATAGAAGACAAGAATGAAATCAATAACGATTCTTGTAAAATAAAGGCTGCCAAGTTCAACACCCAATACCATCACCTACTCTCCATACCATATAGTACGAAAGTATTATATCACCTAGGTGTGTAGCTGTTGTGTCCTTGAAAGAAATTGTCGTAAACAGCTATCATAGTGTCCCAATCGTATTTATTAGTAAGAAACTGATAGTTATTCTTGTTTTTGTAGGACTTACATACTAGGACCAACTTCTCCAAGAATTCATCATCATCCTCATAAAAAATATCTGGATTTTCACTTGCTTTATACAGCTCAGGGTAAGCCAATCTATTTGGCAATAATGGGCTAGCACCACAATGAATTGCTTCCATAACACTAATTCCAAAGAAATCATGATTGGATGTCACTGGTAGTATATCTGCGTGATTTAGTATGTACAAGTAAGCTTCATAGGATGCATAACCTGAATGTACCAAGACATCAGAAAAAATCCTTCTGAACCTTTTTAAAAAAAATTTCTGGTATCTTTGCATATGTTTCACCAAGTATAGCCAATTTGAAGGGAATATTTTGTGCTTTGAGCTTCCTTAATGCACCAAAGAAACTTTCAGGATTCTTGTCATGTTCCCACCGGTGGTTCCATAGAATAAGTGGTCCATCAATAGAGTTTATTTTTCTTTTAATCTCCTGATGAGACTCTGAGTTAGCGTCATCTTGTGTGGTTAGTTTCTTAAGTTCAAGGCCAAGTGGCATAACTTGGCATTTTTTTTTAAGTTTATCTATATTAGGCATATGACTATGATCAGGCATTTTCTTTAGAATATTTCTAAGACCTAATAAGAAGCTATCCATATTATACTTGGAATTAAATAGAACTTTGTCCGACACATAGGCACTGTGATAATTCATCATACCGTAATGTAAGTCCCTGTTTTTTTTAGCCTTGTCTACGCTATTTTCTGACCAAGGATAAGCAAATTGATTCTCGTGAAAATAGTTGATAACAGGAATGTCCTTATGGATGATAATGCTTAAGAAAGTCGGCAAGTCTAGCATGTCTGTAACGAGAATCATATCGGGTTTGCTAGTACTTGAATCATGAATTTCATTGTACTTTTCACCAAGGGTAATGGCAGCACCGTACATTCGCCATTTCCAAAATTTGCCATCGAGTGTTAATAAATCAATCTTATGTTGGCTGTATTTTTTGAGTTGATCTGCAAAATGTTTATGAGATCCGGAGTAAAATGGTTCTACAAGCAAAATGTTCATTATTCTTACCTCGTATTCGTTAATAAATAGAGTATAACATCAAGGTCACAGAATGTTAACGAAATTCTAATGAAGTATCTATTGACATTGATAATCATTTGCAATACAATGATAAGTAGTATTAGATACTACATGTGATTGATATGGAAGGACGGATATATTATGAGTCGTAAAGAATGGAACACATCACTTAAGGAATATGCAACACCAGACAATAAAAAGGTAGCACTTCAACTGTTCAATACAGTTATCCCATACATCTTATTACTTGGGACAATCTTTTATCTTGGCAGTATAGGGACAAGCTTTCTTATTTTATTACCAATGTCAGTTGTGGCTGCAGGGTTAATGGTTAGAATCTTTATATTCTTCCATGACTGTACACACCAGTCTTATGTAGCAACATCAAAAGGCAATGATTTGATTGGTAACATACTTGGGACAATGGTTTTTACACCTTATCAAGCTTGGAAGAAAGAACATAGTATACATCATAGTAGCGTGGGAAACCTGGATAAAAGAGGTGTTGGTGATATATGGACACTAACTACAGAAGAATATGAAGCTTCTCCAAAACATAAGAGATTCCTATATAGGTTATTTAGAAATCCAGCATTTCTGTTTACAATTGCACCGGTATTTTTGTTCATTGTATTACAGAGAATACCTAAGTCAGATGCAACAAAAAAAAGAAGTCAAAAATTCATGGCTAACGAATCTTTTCCTTCTTGTCTATAGTATAACTATGTCATTGCTATTTAGCTGGCAAGTCTTTGTACTGTACCAAGTCATAATTGTGGCAATTGCATCTTCAGCTGGCGTATGGTTATTCTACGTACAACATCAGTTTGAAGACGTCTACTGGGAAAGTGGCAATGATTGGGATTTACTTGACGCAGCCCTAAAAGGCAGTACTTTTTACAAATTACCTTTAGTATTTGAGTGGGTTAGTGGCTATATAGGTTACCACCATATTCATCATCTTAATGCCAGGATACCAAATTATAATTTGAAGAGATGTTATACCAATACTTCAGCACTTCAAAATATTAAAACTGTTACTTTGCTTGAAAGTTTTAGGTTGGGTGCATTGGAATTCTATGATGAGAAACGTAAGATGCTCATTACCTATAAACAGCTAAAGCAGTTTAGGTTGAATTAGTTAAATAGCTAGTCTGTTAAAGTTCGTGCACTAAAATAGTAGGTGTATATACCAAGTATAGTTTGGGATAAAGCAAGGCCCATGACCATGCCCTTAAAGCCAAAGAACCATGAGCCTAGTAAAACAAAAGGTATAACAATTGCCAGTGTTCCAAAGACATTAATATATAATGAAATACGAGGTTTGCCAATTGCATTAAAGGCCTCGCTTAACCAATTATATAAGTTAAGACCAGCTGAACCTAGGAAGATAAACAGAAGATAAGTTGAAGTTAACTGAATGACTTCTGGGTCTGTGGTGAAAATGCCGATAATTGGTTCTGACAAAGTTAGTGCAATGGCTGATAATAGCATGCCATAGATTATGGCAGTCTTACTTATTAAGTGTCTAACTGCTTGAACTCTTTCATAATGCTTAGCACCATAGTTTTGACCTATGATTGGAATTATGGCAACCCCAATGGCCATACTTATAATGAAGGAAAAACTTTCTATACGACTTCCAGCAGCAAGGGCCGCTACACCAGCCACACCGGCAACTGTAGCGGCTATTTTTGTGAGGAATGTTCTAATAATCTGAGGCAAGAGCCTTACAATAGAGCCTGGAATCCCGATTGATAAGATTTCATACCAGGATTTTGTCAGTTCTTTAATTGAGGCGTATTTGAAATTAAGGAGTCTATAGTGAAAATGATTAAAGGATAGAGTCAATACCATGCCAAGAGATCTGGCAATAATTGTTGCCAATGCAGCCCCTTGGATACCCATTGCTGGCAGTCCAAAGTAACCAAATATAAGGATAGGATCTAGAATGACATTAAAAACTGCGCAGACTGACATAACAAGAAAAGGCCTGACCATATCGCCCATTGCCCTCATACATGAATCACTGACTGGTGGGAGTACAACTACCACAACACCCATATACCAGATGAGCATATAGTCTTTAACCAATGGAAGGGTTGAAGCAGTGGCGCCAAGTAATGTGAATAGTGGGGTCATAGTTAATAAGCCAATGGCAGAAATAATTGCAACAGCGAGAACAGATAAAAGTATGCCATCCGTAGCAATTCTTTGCATTTTGTGAGTGTCTCCCCGGCCCATTGCTCTTGCAAGGATTGAACCAGCACCCATACTGACACCAGAAGATATGGCCCCTATCATCATAACAATAGGGAAGGTAAAGCCCATGGCTGCAAGTGCATCGGTTCCCAACCTAGAGACAAAATAGGTGTCGGTTAAGTTGAATATTGTAATGGCAAACATACCGCCTATAGATGGTATGGCCAGTCGAATCAAATGATTGGTAATGCTTCCTTCAAGAACACTTCTTTTTTGTTTCATAATTAAGTCCCTCCGTAGTAGTGTCATTCTACCACGGAGGGACTTATAAGTGAAGTCATTATAATGTACTTGGCGTATATATGTCTAATATTTTATGCGAGTGCTTATTTGCTTCTCAACTTCAGCGATACTGACATCTTTTCTCCTGCTATAATCGGTTACCTGATCTTTACCTATATGGTATAAATCAAAGTACTTACTATCTGGGTGGGCAAAATACAAACCACTAACAGATGCCCCTGGTACCATCATATAATTCTCAGACAAGGTCATACCAATTCGATTGGTCACATCAAGCATCTCAAAGAAGGTTGATTTCTCAGAGTGGTCGATTAGGGATGGGTATCCGAAGGCTGGTCTTATGCCTGAATACTTGCCTCTGAGCATTTCATCTAAAGTTAAAGACTCATCCGGCGCATAGCCCCATAGTTCTTTTCGTACATCTGCATGCAGCTTTTCGGCGAAGGCTTCAGCCAGTCGGTCAGCAAGAATCTTTACCATAATGCCCTTGAAATCATCATTTTCAGATTTGTACTGGTCAATAAGGGCATCGATGCCAAGTCCAGCAGTAACTGCAAATGCGCCGATATAATCAGTTGTATCATTATCTTTTGATGCGACATAATCAGCTAATGACAAATAGCCACTGTTTTCTTTTTGCTGCCTAAACATATGGTAGTTATAGTTGGCATTACTAGTTTTAACAATCAAATCATCATCTTGTCTATAAGCTTCATAGAAGGCCAGAACACCTTTACATTCAAGGGCTTTTCTAGTAGATAAGTCAGTGAGCATATCTTTTGCGTCAGCCAGTAATTTTCTTGCTTCGCTGCCAACGACTTCATCATCTAAAATTGCAGGGTATGGTTTTTTTTCATTTCCCACGCCATGAAGAAGAATGTCCAATCAATGTAAGGAATCAGTTCTTCAATGGTGGCTGTAATGACTTTCTCTCCTAAGAAGCTAGGTTTTTTAATCGTACTTGAGTCAAAAACAAAGTTTGGCTTAGAATCACGCGCATTTTCAAGAGAGACCAGTGGCGCCACATTTCTTTTTGAAGAGTTCTCTATTCGGTCATATTCTTTATATAGAGCACTGACAAAGTCATCATGGTCATTTGAGTTCTGAAGCTTCTTAGCTGCTTCAACACCTTTAGTGGCATCACTTGCATAAACTACGGGGTAATCATAGTGTGGTCGAATTTTTAAACCAGTATGAAGCATGCTTGTTGTTGCACCACCAATAAGCAATGGAATCTTAAGGTCTGCTTCTTTCATCATTTTGGCCATGGTTACCATTTCATCAAGTGATGGGGTAATAAGACCTGAGAGACCAATCATGTCTACGTTTTCCTTAATGGCAGTTTCTATAATCAATTCTGGTGGCACCATAATGCCTAGGTCAATCACTTCAAAGTTATTACACTGAAGGACTACGGAAACTATGTTTTTTCCTATATCATGGACATCACCTTTAACAGTGGCCATGAGAATCTTTCCAGCTGAAGATGAAGCACCAACAGTATTTTCTTCTTCAATAAAAGGCAGCAAGTAGGCAACAGCCTTTTTCATAACCCTAGCTGATTTGACCACTTGGGGCAAGAACATTTTTTCCATCTCCAAAAAGACGACCTACTTCGCTCATGCCAGCCATTAAGGGGCCTTCTATGATACCAATAGCGTTAGGGTGTACACCGGCTAAGCGGATTTCCTCAAGGTCTGAATCAATGTAATCTGCAATACCTTTCACAAGAGAGGTTTCTATTCTTTTGCTGACTGAGTCTTCACGCCACAAGGCTTGTTTGCTTTCCTTTTCACTTGAATCATTAACAACAGTAGAAGCATAGTCAATTAGATTATCAGTTGCATCTGCATGTTTGTTGAATATAACATCCTCAACGAGCTCAAGTAATTTCTCGTCAAGTTCATCATAGATTTGAATCATAGCTGGGTTCAGGATTGCCATATCAAGACCAACTTTTATTGCGTGATATAGGAATGCTGAGTGCATAGCCTCTCTAATAACATTATTACCTCTAAAAGAGAAGGAAAGGTTGCTTAAGCCACCACTTGTTTTGGCGTGAGGAAGATTATTTTTAATCCACTCAACAGCATTAATAAAATCAACGGCGTAATTATTATGGTCATCAATACCGGTGGCTACGGCAAGAATATTAACATCAAATATAATATCTTCTGGAGCAAAATCAATTTTATCAACCAATAAATCATAAGCTCTTTTGGCTATGTCGATTTTGCGTTCAAAGGTATCAGCTTGTCCTTTTTCATCAAAGGCCATTATAACCACTGCTGCGCCGAATTTCTTGATGGTTCTTGCTTGACTGAGAAACTCCTCTTCACCATTTTTGAGAGATATTGAATTGACCACTGGTTTACCTTGGATGGCTCTAAGGCCTACTTCAATTATGGACCATTTTGAAGAGTCAATCATTATAGGTACTTTGGAGATGTCTGGTTCAGAACCAATCAGACGAAGGAATTTTGCCATTTCCTTTTCGCCATCAAGGAGACCATCATCTAGGTTGACATCAATAATCTGAGCCCCGTTCTCCACTTGCTGTCTAGCAATGCTTAGAGCCTCTTCGTATTTCTCTTCACGAATCAACCTAGCGAATTTCCTAGACCCAGCTACATTGGTTCTTTCACCAATATTTATAAAATTAAGGGCTTTGTTAATCTTTAGTGGTTCAAGACCAGCTAGAGTTGTTTCAGCAACAATTGGCTCAGGGATGTGAGCTTTAGCACCCTCAACAGTGTTCGCAATTGCTCGTATATGCTCATGAGTGGTACCACAACAACCACCGACTATATTAACGTAGCCTTCGTGAAGTAAGTCATGTAGCAGGCTAGCAGTTTCTTCAGGCAGCTCATCATATTCACCAAGCTCATTTGGCAGGCCTGCATTGGGGTATACACTGACTGGTAAATCCGTCAGGTGGCTTATTTCTTTTACATATGGAATTAAGTCTTTTGCACCAAAGGCACAATTAAGTCCGATACAAAAAACATTGTCATTGTTCATTGATTCAACAAAGGCTGCAAGGGTCTGTCCAGATAAGGTTCGGCCACTTTTGTCCGTGATTGTGCCAGAAATCATGATGGGTAGTTGGATGTTTTTTTCCTCAAAGACCCTTTCACAGGCCAAAATCGCAGCTCTGGCATTGAGGCTATCAAAAATGGTCTCTATTAGTAGAAAGTCAACGCCACCATCAACGAGTCCATTTATTTCCTGGGCATACGAGTCTTGAACCTCTTCGAAGCTTACAGCTCTATAGCCAGGATTCTCAACATCTGGTGATATGGACAAGGTTTTGTTTGTTGGTCCAATAGCACCAGCAACGTACCTTGGCTTCTCAGGTGTAGAAAATGATTTTGCACATTTCATTGCAAGCTTTGCAGCTTCTAAGTTGATTTCATAGACATAGTCTTCAGTTTCATAGTCTGCTTGTGATAAGGATGTTGCATTGAATGTATCCGTTTCAATAATATCTGCACCAGCATCTAGAAATTGATTATGAATGGTTTCTATAATCCCTGGATTTGATAAGACAAGAATGTCGTTATTACCTTGTAAAGGTACAGGGTGATTTTTTTTAAACCTTTGACCTCTAAAATCTTCTTCATTTAAAGAAAATTGCTGGACGCTTGTCCCCATGGCTCCATCTAACACATGTATCCGATTTTTTAACGTTTCAATTAGTTGTTCTTTCCTCATTCTGGAACCTCCTGTCGCCCTATAATTTAACAAATTATACCATGGGCAAGAAGGCTTTACAAGGAAAGTATTTTAACTAAAAGGCTATAGTTCGTGACATGTGTGAGATTATTTTCAATGTGTTATTATTTATACTGACAAACACATTGCAGATACACTCCCTATGAATTTTTTATTGTAGACTTGACATCGCTCTATCTGTTATATATAATGTATAACAGATAGAGCGATTAATGTGTGAAGAATGAGGTGATTTTATGTTAATAGAGATTGACATGACCAGTGAAAAGCCCATATATGAGCAAATTAAGGCTTCAATAATTGGTGGAATCCTAAAGGGTGAATTAGTTGAAGGCAGTAAATTGCCTTCGTCAAGGGTATTAGCATCAAATCTTGGCATTAATATGCATACGGTAGGTAAAGCCTACAATTTATTGAAAGATGGAGGCTTTGTTTCTGTATTAAGAAGTAAAGGTGTTGTCATCAATCCTTTACAGATGTACCAAGCAGACAAAGCTTATCTAGATGAACTGACAAATATGATGAATAGTATAGTGGCGGAAGCCAAATGTAGAGGTTTATCAAAAGAAAGGTTAGTGGATGTCATAACGACTGTTTATGACCATTGCTAGAAAGAGGTGGATTCATGAATTTATTTTATATTATTGTGAATATAATGGTTTATATTACCGTCATGGTATTAATGATGATTATGCCCTTTATTACTAGAAAGAATTTGGTTTTTGGTGTTACAATTCCAAGCAACCAATATAAGCACAAAGCTATTAAAGAGTTTAGACGTCTTTATATTGGTCTGAATTTGGGGGCAGGTGTTATGATTTTAGCTGCACTTGTTGTCTTATATCTGATTTTTGATGTGCGCGTTGCCAACAGTGTGAATGGTATTGTTATGGTTGTCTATATAATGCTTGTCTTTTTTGTTTACAATCAAGTGAGACATAAAGTCTTGGCCCTAAAGCAAGAGGAAGAATGGGATAAAGCAGCTAAGGATATAAGGGTAGCAGATACAGACTTTGCCACGGAGCGTTTAGTGTGCAGTCCTCTATGGTTCCTAGTATATCTAGTGGTGATAGTGACGACAATTCTTAGTGTCCTAACAAAATATAACTTCGCGCCAGATATGTTGCCAATCCAAATGAACCTAGATAATGAAATTGTAAGATATGTTGAGAAAACACCAACAGCGGTGGCTTTTCCGATTATCATGCAATTTATGATGTTGATAACATTTTTGTTGGTCTATGTGTCTATTGGACAAGTGTCACCTTATATTGACCCAGAGAATATTGAACTTAGCAAGAAGCAAGCCAGAACCCATAAAAAAGTCTGGTCATATTTTACAGTCTTTACAGGTTTTCTGATGACTGTAGTATTTGCGTTGATTGAGTTGAGCATGCTTGAATTAGTATCAATGCAAGTAAGTGCCATGGCAAGTATTCTTATTTCCGTAGCCGTTCTAGTCCTTGCAATCATCCTTGCTGTAAAAGTAGGACAAAGTGGGAGCAGAATCAAAGGTAAGACCAAGACTGGTTCTGTTATTATGAGAGACGATGATCGGTATTGGAAGGCAGGTATCTTTTATTTTAATAAAGAGGACAGTTCCTTGTTCGTTGAGAAGCGATTTGGTGTAGGTTATACCATTAACTTTGCAAGGCCATTGGCTATTTTCTTATTTGTTGGTCTTCTAGCAATTATATTTGGTGTTAGTTTCTTTGCTTCAGTATAGTAAGTCACAAGTGAATTAAGTAGATGAGTAGGCCATAAGCTAGATTACAAGTATTTATCTTATAGGCCTATTATATTGCCTTTTTATAAGGAATAAAGTAGAATTAAACCTAAGGTTTAATAGAGTGTATTGAGTAATGTATTGGTAAAGATGAGGAGAAATAGTATGAAGTTAATTTATAAAGCGATAATGATGATCTTATTGCTTTCAATAATGTTTATCGGTGTTGGTTCAAGGGGCATCAGTAGGGAACAAAATTCAGTCCTAGACAATAATTTAGACCAAGATAAAAAAAATAATGGTATCACCTAACCCAGATGTATATAAGGATGAAGAGAGTCTTAGAGAAGCTGGGTATGAAACAGAGGCGGAAATCGAAGAGCTTTACGGTATTATGGCCAACAATGTTATTAAGAAGGCCAACGCTGATTTGATTCCAGATCCTGGTACTAGTAGGAAAGTCCTTATGATTCCTGTTGAGTTCACAGATGAAACCTTTGATGTGGATAAAGATAAAGCCCACTTTGAAGCAATGGGTGATAAGCTTAGTGACTATTATGAGCAGAATTCAGCTTATGTTGACGGCATTTCTGGTATCACGATAGATGTTACTGTATCTGATGTTGTAACTACATCGACTACAATGGCTACCTATGGCGGTGATACATCAAGTCCAGGGAGTGATGATGTAGAAGGTCCGATTTATCTTTTGGCAAAATATGCCGTTCACTTATTAGACCTTGAAGGATTTGACTTTGGGCCATATGACACAGATAATGATGGTGAAATTGATCACTTGATTATCCTACATGCAGGGATTGGACAAGAAGAGGATTCGAGTAATAGTGATGCTATATGGTCTCATCAATGGTCAATATTTGGTGGCTATGATGTCAATGGGGCCACGGCAAGAGAATATCTTATGGTACCTGAGACTATGACACTGGGAGTTTTGGCCCACGAATTTGGACATGATATTGGATTACCTGATTTATATGATACCAATGGTAGTACTCAAGGTTACTCCTATGGTGTAGGTGACTGGTGTTTGATGGGGTCTGGATCTTGGAATGCCAAAAACGGTGAGCTTGATGGCGAAAGTCCTTCCAATATTAGTGCTTGGGGACGATTATTTCTTGGTTGGAGTGATGTAACCAATATCGTTGCTTCAGGACCTGGAACCATCAATAACACATCCTATCCTGGTGATATGTACAGAATATGGGCAAAAGGCGATGAAAACACAGATGAGTATTATTTGGTAGAATTAAGAGAAATCAGAAACGATCAGTTGTTTGACGAAGCAATTCCAGGTGAAGGTGTACTGATTTGGCATGTGGATGAAGGCAAGGTTGATAGTACAATTGATATTAACAGCGTCAACGATGACAGTTCAAGATTGGGTGTTGAACTTGAGCAAGCAGATGGTTTATATGAGATAAAAAAGGCCAATAGTGGTGGTGACCACGGTGATGTGTACGATGTTTTTGGGACGGTAGGAAGTCATAATCATTTTACAGCCGTACCCCATAAGCTAAACTATAGTAACTTAAACGATGCAAATTACAATTATGTCGATGTTCTTAACATTGATATTACAGGGTCAACAGCAACATTTGATATCTATGCAGATTATGATTATCCAAAAACGGCGGCAACTTTATCTGGTCCGAGTGATGCAGATGATGTAACAGTTATGCCTACATTTGAGTGGGGCGTTGTAGGATTGTCAGAAAAGTATGTGCTACAGATTAGTCAGGTATCTGATATGACATCCGGTACAACAGAGTATGATTTGGATGGGACAGATGATGCACTTATTTATAGTAACAATCAATATAGTTATGAGCTTCCACTTGGAAAGCATTTGGATATGGGAACAACTTACTACTGGCGGATTGCTGGTTATAATACACTGAACGGTGTCAATGCAACATTTAGTGAAATTCGTTCAATCAATGTTTTGGCACCTGAGTTTAGTTTTGATGGCAATGATGGTGGTAAGTTGATTAATACGACTACAGATATGGAATATAGTCTTGATGGTGGGTCCAATTACTTTCCTATAACACAAGCGGATCAGCAGTTGACCACTAACGAGATTGAATCAATCACTTCCTCTGAAGATATATTGGTACGAATGGCAGCAGAGGGTGGTAATCCAGCTGGAACCCCTTGGACAATAGATATATTGGAAGGGCCAGTGGCACCGAATGTGACAGCCGATGGTATTCTTAATACCATGTCAGGCATAGATGCGACGATGGAGTTTTCCAGTGATGGTGGAACAACATGGACAGCCTACGATAATAATTTGCCAGATTTGGCAACAGATATCACCCTTGATGTAAGAGTGATGGCTACTGGAACAACAATGGCCGGTTCAAGCGTTTCACTTGTATATGTTGTACCTGCAACACCAGTAGTAACATTAAGTTTTGATGGAGCAGATGCCAATAAAGTCATGGGGTCTGACACAACGATGGAATATAGTATTGATGCAGGTGTGTCTTATAGTGATATCAGTGAAGATGATATGACTTTAGATGCAGGCGTATTATCGAGTATAGATCCTTCTGAGGATTTTCTGATACGAGTAAAAGAAACAGGGTCAGAAGAAGCCAGTGCTATAGCAACCATTGATATCATAGCAGCACCAAGTGTAACATTTTCATTTAGTGGCAACGATGCAGATAAGTTAATGGGTGCTTTAACAACCATGTCTTATAGTCTTGATGGCGGTACAACCTATAATGATGTTGATTCGGATGATGTATTACTATCATCCGAAGCAATAGAGTCTATGTCTGCAAGTAATGATATCCACATAAAAAATTAAGGAAGCGGATAATAGCGAGGCTTCACTAGTACAGATTATTGACATAGCAGTTGGTCCAGCAGGACCATCAGTAACAGCCGATGGCATACTCAATACAATGTCAGGTATAGACGCAACAATGGAGTTTTCCAGTGATGGTGGAACAACATGGACAGCCTATGATAATAATTTGCCAGATTTGGCAACAGATATAACCCTTGATGTTAGAGTGATGGCCACTGGAACAACAATGGCTAGTTCAAGTGTTTCACTTGTCTATGCTGTACCGGCAACACCAGTGGTAACATTAAGCTTTGATGGAACAGATGCCAACAAAGTCATGGGGTCTGAAACAACGATGGAATATAGTATTGATGCAGGTGTGTCTTATAGTGATGTCAGTGAAGATGATATGACTTTAGATGCAGGCGTATTATCGAGTATAGATCCTACTAAGGATTTATTGATACGAGTGAAAGAAACAGGGTCAGAAGAAGCCAGTGCTATAGCAACCATTGATATCATAGCAGCACCGAGTGTAACATTCTCGTTTAATGGCAACGATGCAGATAAGTTAATGGGTGCGTTAACAACTATGTCCTATAGTTTAGATGGCGGTACGACATATAATGATGTTGGTTCTGATGATGTATTGCTATCATCTTCAGCAATAGAGTCTATGACTGCAAGCACTGATATCCACATAAAAAATTAAGGAAGTGGATAATAGCGAGGCTTCACTAGTACAAATCATTGACATAGCAGTTGGTCCAGCAGGACCATCAGTAACAGCCGATGGCATACTCAATACAATGTCAGGTATAGACGCGACAATGGAGTTTTCCAGTGATGGTGGAACAACATGGACAGCCTATGATAATAACTTGCCAGATTTGGCAACAGATATCACCCTTGACGTAAGAGTGATGGCTACTGGAACAACAATGGCTGGTTCAAGTATTTCACTTGTCTATGCTGTACCAGCAACACCAGTGGTAACATTAAGTTTTGATGGAGCAGATGCCAACAAAGTTCTTGGTTCTGACACAACCATGGAATACAGTATTGATACAGGTGTATCCTATAGTGATATCAGTGAAGATGATATGACTTTAGATGCAGGCGAATTATCGAGTATTGACCCTACTAAAGATTTTCAGATACGAGTAAAGGAAACAGGGTCAGAAGAAGCCAGTGCTCTTGCAACCATTGATATCATAGCTGCGCCAAGTGTAACATTTTCATTTAGTGGTAACGATGCAGATAAATTAATGGGTGCATTAACTACAATGTCCTATAGTCTAGATGGCGGAGCGACATATAGTGATGTTGGTTCGGATGATGTATTACTATCATCTTCAGCAATAGAGTCTATGAGTTCAAGTAATGATATCCACATAAAAATTAAGGAAGTGGATAGCAGCGAAGCTTCTATGGTTCAGATTATTGACTTAGTCGAAGGGCCATCAGCACCAGCTGTGACAAGAGATGATAGTGCTGACACAATAACTGGTATGACAACTTCAATGGAATTTTCCAGCAATAGTGGCAGTAGTTGGACAAGATATAATAACAACTTACCTGATTTGACAGGTACTATAACAATTAGGATAAGACTGAGCCCTACTAACAATACTTTGGCAGGACAAAGTGTATCTCTATCATTTACTGAACCAGCACCACCATCTGGAGGTGGAGGCGGTGGTGGTTTTGTACCGATTTTCATTCCACCAGTAATCCCCGAAGCTGACTTAGAGCCTGGCACAGTTGAAGTGACTTATGCGGATGTTTTGACTTCCATATCAGGAAGCAATGATGAAGTGACGGTTGAAGTTGAAAGCGTTGAAGGAACACAGAATGTGTCTATAGAACCAGAAGTGCTCAGCGCTTTGGCAAAAGCAGATAAGGCCATGGTCATTGATGGAGATCAACTGGATGTGACTATTCCAGTAGGCGCCTTTGATAATTACATTATTGGTAACAATGAAAAGCTACAAATGGACATGTCAGAACTTGACAATGACAATCTATCAGAAGAACTGGATGATGCGGTTAAAGATGATGGCAAAGGATTGTTCTCTGTTGGCGGTAAGGTATTTGAATTCAGCGCAACCATTGTATCAGACAGCAGTTCTAAAGCAATTACATCATTTGATGTACCACTAACAATTACGATTAAGTTGTCAAAGGATGAGCTGAAAAATGTCGATGAGTCCAAATTAGGTGTCTACTACTATAATGAATCCACTGGTGACTGGGAGTATGTAGGTGGTGCCTTTAATGCTGCTACAGGTGAAATTCAGTTTGATACAAGTCATTTTTCTTACTATGCTATCATGGTATTTGAAAAGACTTTTGGTGATATGAGTAATCACTGGGCACGCTCATATATTGAGACTATGGCATCCAAACATATAACAAAAGGTAAATCAGACTCAGTATTTGACCCTGATAACAATACAACAAGAAGTGAGTTCGTTGCTTTGGTTGTGAGAGCATTAGGTCTTCTAGAATCTGATGAGCCAGAAACACTACCTTACAGTGATGTATCTCTTACTAAGTGGTACTATAGTGAAATCAGTAAAGCATTTGATAATAATCTTATCACTTCATCGTCTGAATTTTATCCTGAGCTTGATATTAGTAGAGAAGACATGACGGTCATAATTAGTGCAGCTCTTATGAGCACTGGCGGTTATGAAATCTTAGACGAGAGTGAAGTGGACTTAATTCTTGAAGATTTTGAGGATGCTGATATAATCAGTGATGGTAATAGGTCAGCAGTGGCTCTTGCAATTAAGCACGGCATTATTAACGGAAGAACGGTATCAACAATTGTGCCAGATGCCAATGCTACAAGAGCTGAAACAATGGTTGTTGTTTCTAGATTACTCAAGATCATCGAAGCAACATTATTTGAGAATGAGTGATATGAGATTGTTCTACATAACTTGATATGATATACTAAATATAGTGATGGCTATTGGGAAAGGGATGTTACGAAACATAGTTTTGTAATGGCCCTTTCTTATTATATGTGACAAATAGAGAGGACTAATAATGACTGAAGCAATGACAAAAGTTATACCAATATTACTCTTAATGGGTCTTGGTATTTTCCTGCAGGTTAGACAACTTGTAGACAAAAACACCATGACAATGCTCAAAAAAGGTATCATTAATATGGCACTACCAGCAGTACTTTTTATGGCATTTCTTAATATGGACTTGAGCAAAGAATACCTGATGATTAGCCTTATCATCTTTCTATTTATGAATGTTCTTCTGTTAACGGGAATACTCCTTAACAGAATTAAACTTATACACCACCCAGTATTACCATTTTTGATGACTGGTTTTGCTTTTGGTTTACTTGGAATCCCACTTTTTGGCGGCGTTTATGGTTTTGAGAATGTTGGTAGTCTTTCAATTCTTGGCATTGGCCATGAGTTTTTTGCCTGGTTCATATACTTTACAGTACTTAAATATCAACTTGGTGGAGAAAAAATTCAGTCAAAAAACAGTCTATGATTTTATCAAATCACCACTAATTATTAGCATTGTGGCTGGGGTAGCAGTAAACTTGGCAGGGCTAAAACCTATTCTTGAAGATGTTTTTGTATTGAAAGGTCTATTGCTAACACTGGAATCTCTTGGGTCAATAACCACCCCATTAATTCTAATTATTGTTGGTTATGGTATTAAGTTTGACAAAGCATATATGAAAAAAAAGTGTTCAATTATTGCTACTGAGATTAACATTGGTTTTTGCTATAGGTTTCTTGGTGAAAACACTGCTTATTAACCCGATTTCCTCTAATGTAGATGGTTACTTTGATATGGCTTACTTCACCTATCTAGTCTTACCACCGCCCTTTGCCTTAGTTATATTTGCGGGACAATATGGGACAGATGAGCATGCTGCAATGGCAAACAATACAATTGTTCTGTCGACACTTTTTTGTGTCATTGCTTTTTCAATAGGGGTAGTTGTGCAGAGTTTGGGATGAAATTAGGATAAAGCTTATATAGATTGATTTAAAAAGGAGTGACTAAAAAATGAGACATAATAGATTCTTAAAGATAAGCATCACTTACGCGATATTAATCATCATGCTTGTAGGGTGTGGTAATGGTGATAAGACAATTAGTATAACAACTGGCGGTACAGGTGGTACTTACTACCCTGTTGGTGGTGCAATTGCTCAGATGTTAACAGACAACATTGAAGGTTTAACAGTTAATTCTCAAGTAGGTAATGCTTCCGTGGCCAATTGTGGATTGATTCGTGATGGTATGACAGATTCAGCATTGGTACAAAACAATGTTGCTTTTTGGGCTTGGTCTGGTATTGGAAGCTTTGAAGATGCCAGTGTTGACAGCCTTCGTGGGGTAGCGTCCTTGTATCCGGAAGCCATTCAGATTGTTGTTCTTAAAAAATCAAACATTAGAACTATTGAAGACCTAGTTGGAAAAGATGTCAGTGTAGGTGTAGGTGGTAGTGGTGTGAATTTTGATGCCATGAATATACTTGATGCACATGACCTATCTATGACTGATATTAATGCCTTATATTTATCATTTTCAGAAGCGTCAGCTAAGTTAAAAGAAGGTGAGATTGATGCTGCATTTGTAACTGCGGGATATCCAACATCTAGTATAATGGATGTGAATTTGGTGGAAGATATACGCATATTGCCAATATCAATTGAGAAGATTGATCAGATTGTTTCAAGTTCGCCCTTTTACTCAGAGCATGTTATTCCAGCAAATACTTATAGCGGTATTGATGAAGATGTGTCCACAGTAACAACCATGGCTATATGGGTCATAAGTGAAGAGGTTGACTCAGAATCGGTCTATCAAATGACAAAAAACCCTTTGGGAGAATCGTGTTCAATTAGAATCAGCACATGAAAAAAGGTGTAGAAGTGACCATTGAAACTGCAAGACTCGGTATGAGCATACCTTTACATGAAGGGGCTGAAAAAAAATACTATAGGGAAAAGGGCATCAAATAATGACAAGATATAGAATGATTACTTTGATGGTGATTGTAGCAATCCTGCTGGCATTGTTTAGGCCAATATCCGTCATCGAAGTATGCGCAGAAAAGGGAAGACCAATATACGGCGTCTATGAAGTTGAAGTCAATGACTTATTTGACTACAGCTATATTCACTCAGTCAGTATGACCAGAGTCTATGAACGTATTTGGATAACACCAGAATATAAGTTAGTAACAACGCAAGTCAGGTACTTGGATCAAAGTGGTGCAGGCTTGCCAGATGACATCAATGATAATGAACGGTTTTACCAAGAAGGCGGCTGGTTTGTTATAGATGGCCTTACTAGAGTAAGCGATTCATTAATCATTCAAGTGGATGTCTTATATGATAACAAGATAATTCTTGACGGTATTGAGGTGAATCTTTTTCAGTGGTGTGATCAAGGTAGGGGCGTAGTGAAAATCTGTACTAAACAGAAAGCTTATCTGGTTCATTTGGCTGAAAAGCTTATATTTGGGGTATAAGAGCTTTTTTATCAAGCCTTAGGTTTCTGTAGTACAAACATATATCAATAAATACCATGATAAAGTTAAGTACATAGAATGTGAACACATAGGTGATATTTCCAGATAGTAGCTTACTTGCGATGCCAAAACCGTAACCCATTAGTATGAATAAGATAAAATAGATACTTTTACCTTTGGTGGTTTTTGAACGATAGGATTTAATAATAGATAGTGGCCATGATATGCCAAAACAAATAACCATGATGCTCTCGAATAATTCTTGCATAATTTCTCCTTTTTGAAGCAAAAATAAGGGACGTATAATCATAGAAGATTATACGTCCCATTCTTATGAATGTCCAGTCTTTAAGCTAGAAACTTGACTCAATAGCTATAAAAGATTGGGCATCTGATGATTTGTGGATGGCTTCCATTACTTCAAGTACATGATAAGTCAAAGCCCCACTTGCTTCCTGGGATTCGGTGCCTTCAATGGCTTTGGCCATATTAGAGACACCAAGACCACGACTGTTCTCTGTAAAACCATAATGACTCGGTATTTCACGAAATTCACTGTCATTTTCACTTCTTAGTAGTATAGGTCCGCCAAAAGTATTTGGGTCTGGGACAGATAAGGTGCCTTTGGTTCCATAAATCTCTATTTTGGGCAGTGTATGACCCCATACATCAAAACTCATTGTTGTATAGCCTATTGCACCATTTGCAAATCTAAGCATGGATGTCACATGTGTTGGAATCTCAACGTCAATAGTCTTACCATTTTTCTTTTCAGAAGTGATGGTTCTTGTTTCAAAGCCTTTTTTTGTCATACCTGCAACAGTTTCAATAGGGCCAACCAACTTAGCAAGGGCTGTAAGATAGTATGGTCCCATATCGTACATTGGACCACCACCAACTTCATAGTAAAATTCTGGGTCAGGATGCCAACTTTCGTGCCCATGACATAACATGAAGGCGTTACAACCAATAATATCACCTATCCACCCGTCTTCAATGAGCTTGATACAAGTTTGGATACCACCACCTAAGAAGGTATCAGGTGCACCTCCAATGAGTAGACCCTTTTCTTTAGCAAGTTCAACTAAGAATTTACCATCTTCAGTTGTTAGTGAGAGCGGTTTCTCAACATACACATGTTTACCAGCATTTAGAGCTTGTTCACAAACAAGTTTATGGGCTTTTGGTATGGTTATATTGAGAATGATGTCTATATCTTTGTGGTTCATAATTTCCTCTACAGACAATACCTGTGTATCATATTTATCTGCTTGAGCTTGTGCCTTATCTTCCATTAGGTCACAACAGCCAATTAATTCTAGGTTGCTAAACATCTTTGTTATATTGGTAAAGTATATATCACTGATATTGCCACACCCGACAATACCTACACCATATTTTTTCATTGCTAATTCTCCTTTTATCTATGTCTTAAAACATTTTTGCTTCAGATTTAAAATCATCAGAACTAAGATTATTGTCTATAGCAGTATCTTTTCCTTCTATAGCCCAGTCAAGACCACGGCTAATCAATTCTGTCACCTCAGGCATCTGAACGATATCTGCATGATGGCCAAGTGAAGTGTAATAGACACGTCCATGACCCCATCGTTTTGTCCACGCAATTGGCATATCAACAGCTTTATTACTCGAGTGATACCAGTATGCCCCAGAATGTGGAAATCTTGTTGTAGCAAGGACTTCTACTGCTGGATCAACATGAAGGTAATAGTGTTCTGAACTTACTTCAAAGTCGCTAAGGCCTTCAACTAGTTTACTAGAGGAGTTGGCTATGTTGACAGTATAAGTCATACCATCTCCACCTGGATGACTAACCCAGTTTCCACCAGTGATGAACTGCCACAAGACGCTTTCTCTAAAGGCATCACACATACCACCATGACAACCTACTAGGCCTACACCAGAAGCAACAGCTTCAGAAATACTTTCCTCTTGCTCTTTGGTAATTTTGTCCATTGTCACAACAGGTACAATAACATGCAATGACTCGACATAGGATTTGTCCTCTAATATGGTCATATCATCAGTAACTTTGACATTAAGCCCTTTGGCTTCAAGCAATTCCCCCATGTAAGCAGCAACCAAGTCAGGTTCATGACCATCCCAGCCACCATAAAATACCAATGCTTTTTTCATAAAAAAAACCTCCAAGTTAACAAATTTATCATTGTTTGATAGATTTATCATACTTGAAGGTGGTTGGTCATTACTTGTCACTATTTGCTTCGAAATGGTCATTTATTGCTTTCTTGTATTCCCGTGGTGTTTTGCCTGTTAAATCTTTGAAGCATCGGTTAAAGGTTTTAATGCTGGCGAACCCATTTTTGAAAGCAGCATCAGTGATACTCATTGATTCGTCGTAGAGATCTTCTTTGACCATATTGACCCGGAAGTTAATCAGGTATTCCTTAAAAGTTGTTCCGATATACTTCTTGAATAACCTTGAAAAATGATAATGGCTATAACCAGAGATTTCTGCCATCTCTTTTAGGGGGGAGGGGTCTGGTGTAGTTTGAAAAAATGTAATCATTAACAAGGGAAATAAATTGGTGTTCTTTCTTTAGGCTTGTTAGGTCATTTTCAGTGTTAAGTTGTGGAACACTGTTTCTTGTAGCAAATATGAGAAAGCGATACAAATCACTGATGATGGCTAATTTGTAGCCAGTTCTTTGACCTGTGATTTCATTATACATGTCATCAAAGAGTTGCCTATAGTTTTGAGTGTCAATCTGAGTGGCTCTAAAGACCTGGCTTTTTAGTAGAACCGAATTAAGGTTGCCAAATAATTCTTTGTCCTTATAGATGGATTCAAGGTGGTCCCAATCGAAGATTAGCATATAGTAACGTTCATCACTGGTTGACGATTCAGGTGTGGAACTTGGGTAATTGGGTATATAGCTGTGGATATGATTACTGCCCACAATTATCATATCGCCAGTATCTAGTGTGTATAGGCTATGATTAACTTCCATTTTTACTGGCCCTTTAAGGCAGTATACAACCTCTAGAGCTCTATGGTAATGGGGAGGGAATCCACCACATTTATCATGATGGGATATTCTGATGGGATAATCCTTATTGAGAGGGTATTGCTCTTTGAATGCAGACATCAAGTGGCTCCTTTTCATGATGAAATCCTTACTAATTGTAGTATAGCATAAAATGTCCATATGAAAAGTAGGTGGGTCAGAAAGGTTTGACGTCCTACGTCCTACGTGATATGATATAGTCATAGCATAAGCTAAATATATCTATTGGTGGTGTCCTATGTATAATGAATTGAATTATGAACTGAAAAAAAACAATGTAGCAAGAGTAACACTGAATTCCTCATCAGCAGACAACAAATTAAATGGGGATAATATCCTAGAGCTGATGGATGCATTAAAACGAGCAGTTAAAGAAGATGCTAGAGTGGTTGTTCTTACCGGAAGCGAAGACCTATTTTGTGGTGGTGGAACCATAGGCGATTTTAGACTTCTAAGCAGTACTGAGATTAATGAGTTTGGTATGTTACTTCAAGAAATGATTTTTACACTCAAAACTTTACCTATTCCAATCATTGCAGGCATTAATGGGCATGCCAATGGTGGTGGGTTCAGTTTGATGGAAGCATGTGATATCAAAGTGGCAGTGGGCGGTGCTACTTTCGCAATACCTGAGATTAAGGGAGGCTTTTGTCCTGCAGTAGCACTAGTTAGTGTTCAACATGCTCTTGGAAACGCAATGGCCATGTCCATGGCGTTGACAGGGGAAAGTATTGATGCGACAATGGCATTAGACAAAGGTTTGGTTCAAGTTGTTGCTGCAGAGAAAGATTTTGCCAAAGCAGTTGAAATTGAAGTAGAGAAAGTCCTTGCAGGTAATCCGACAGCTTACAGAGTGACCAAAGAAATTGCTTTTAAAATGAGTGAAATGACCCTTCGCAACAGCTTTACAATTGCAACAGGTAAGTTGGTTGAGTTTCTTGCTTCGGAAGATGCAAAGGAAGTTCTAAATGCCAATGGCGAGAAAAGAGAGAAAAATTATACATGCAGATAAGCGTAATGCTTTGATGAATATCCTTTTGAAAATGGGCTATCTCAAAACTTTGAAATTTGAGATAGGCCCATTTTTATTTGTATTACAGTAATTGAGTTGATTATCTTATGAGGAGTTCAGTGACATAGGCACCAAGTACAGCTACCAATGATACAGTAATAAGACTGCGTCTAAAGCCGGCTAGTATGAGCGCAATTATTGTTCCCACAAGAGCAGAATATAGGTTTCCTGTTGCGTAAAATATATAGGGGACAGTCATTGACGCCAAGATTGCATAAGGAATATAGTGCAAAAAAGAACGGACGAATACAGATTTTATAGGTTCGCCAAAAAGCAACATAGGCATAAGCCTGATTAAGTAGGTGACTAGCGCCATGACAATGATTGCAATAAGTGGGTTCATCATACCACCTCCTGTGGAAATCGTTTGGCACCATAAATGGCTGCGCCTATAGCGGCAATCATTATTTTGTAACCTGTTGAAATGGACGCAAATAGTGGTACATAATACAGTATGAGTCCACAGAGAATTGAGATAAGTATGACATATCTAATGGGTTTGTCGTCCTTTGCAGGTGGGATAAACAAAGCAATAAACATACAGTACAAAGCAATAGAGGCTGCATTTTGCATAGCAATTGACATGACATTGTCCATAAGAGAACCAAGTAAAGTACCCACTACCCAACCAATATATGGCAAAGAAGCAACACCTATAAAATACCTAAATGTAATGGTTTCAACTTCCACCATGGCAACAGCAAAATTCTCATCTGTTATAAAGATAGACATAAGCATTTTTTTTCCACCTTGCCATATGGAGTGTAATCTTTTGTGACATAGCTGTTGACATAAGCATATATCTTGAATTGATTACAAGCATAGATAAGACTAATTCAAGATAGGTCCCAGAGTCAAACATGATATTGATGCCAGCAAATTGACCAGCACTTGTGATGCTGGTCATACTTATTAAAGTCGCATGATAGACAGACATACCGCCAAGGCTTGCCATCATTCCAAATGTGAATGAAACCACAAAATAGCCAAGTGCGGTAGGAATACCATGTTTTAATCCTTGTGTAAAAGTCGCTTTGTAATGTCTCATAGTTAAAATCCTTTTGTCTCCCATGTGTATTATGGAATATTCTATCAGTTGGATAGAACTATGGCAAGAGTCGTGGTATAATTGGTGTAGGTGATAATGAGTATCGTTGACAATAGGAATGGTGATACATTTGACTATAGAATATAAAAGCCGAGATAAACACTTATTAAGACAACTATTTAGGCATGCAAAAACTGCTTTAGCCGTTATGTTAGTATTGGTGATGGCTACAACGTCTAATCTTGCTGAAGAAAAAAATACATCCTTCTACATTAAGGAAGTTGAAAAACCCTATAAAGGAACTATGGATGGTGACATGTCTGGCTTCTTAGGTGCCATAATTATACCAGGTGATGAGCTTGGTGAATTTGGTTCTATTGGTGATGTAATAACACCATTACCAGAAGAGCCAGTTGTACCTATAAAAAGTTCAAGCGATGAGTATGAAAAAGTAAGGGTCATTGCAATGACCGATGGTGAAGGTGATGACCGAAGCAGTATGGTGCGGTTTTTACTCTATGCCAATGAGATGGATATAGAAGCAATCATTCAAACCAACTCATACTATCAAATCTATGGCCATAGTAAAAATACAGGCGATACGTGGCTTGAGAAACATATTGATGCGTATGAAAGTGTTCTAGGGAATCTCTTGGTCCATGATTCAGGTTATCCATCAGCTGATTACCTACGAGAAGCAATGTATATTGGTGATGAAGATCCAAATCATGTGAAACGTGACAAAGCATCCTCGTTACCACCATTTGACAATACAGATGGATCTGACCGTATTATTGAGGTACTTCTTGATGAAGACCCAAGACCAGTATGGGTGCAGGCTTGGGGTGGAACCAATACCTTAGCCCAAGCATTATATGAACTTAAGTATAGTGGTAACTATAGTGATGCCATGTATGAGAAGGCAATTGGTAAGTTAAGAATTCATGCCATTTCATTTCAAGATGACAGCGGTGAGTATATTGAAGATCATTTTCCAGATGCCTTGTTAATAAAGTCCTATGCATTTGCTGAAAGTTGGGGATACAACAATGATCAAGGACCACTACTTGGTAAGGGATGGGTAAGTGAGAACATTGCTGACCATGGTTTCTTAGCAGATAGGTATATCAAGCAATCGATTCTGGAAGGTGATACACCATCTTTCTTAAATGCCATAGCAAATGGTCTAGGTGGTGATGTAAACCCTTTATATGGTGGATGGGGCGGACAGTTCTATTTAGAGAAAGCCAGTATTTATAGAGACCTTGAGATTGATGGCGATAGAGCCTTTACCATTAATAAATATGTAGAGGCTGCACAAAATGATTTTGCAGCAAGGCTTGATTGGTCTAACACAAATGACTATGCAAAGGCCAATCATGAACCAGTGGCAGTGATTGACAATGTTTTGAACATTGAAGTGACCAAAGGAGAAAGTCTAACTATTTCTGCAAAAGACTCATATGACAATGATGGTGATAGTCTTGAGTTTAAGTGGCAACAGAACAAAGAAGCAAGCACATATAAGAAGGCTGTGGTTCTTAGTGGCAGCAATACAGATAGCTTAAGTGTTGATATTCCAACCAATATTAGTTCGGGTGCAACAATACATTTCATTCTGGAAGTGAAAGATGATGGTGTGCCAGCGATGGTGAGTTATTTGAGAATCATTTTAACTATGAAATAATAAGATATTACCGTGTTTAATAAGATTCTTTTATGACATGGTAATTTTTTTATGCTAGCATTGACTTATACATGTATGTTGTTGCAAAGGAGGACTCCATGGAAAAAAGAGATTTTGGGAAAACAGGTCTATCAACAACGCTGCTGGGTTTTGGAGGGTTTCATTTGTGTGAAATTCCTTACGACAGAGCCAATTATCTTTTAAATACTTATCTTGACAAAGGTGGTAACTACATTGAGACTGCCCCCAGTTATGGTGATGGTGAATCAGAGATTAAGATTGGTGAAGCAGTAAGTCACAGAAGAGATGACTATATCATGGTGACAAAAGCCCATGATAGGGACTATGAGACATGTAAGAAGACATTAGAACAAAGTTTCAAGAACCTAAAAACAGACTATATTGATGTCCTATTAATGCATGCTGTTAGTTCTATGGATGTCCTAGATCAGGTTCTCTCACATGACGGAGCGATTAGGGCAGCTGAGGAAGCAAAAAAGGCTGGTCGAATTGGTCACATCGGTTTGTCAATGCATGGACAACCTGATGTCCTGATAGAGGCTCTTAATCGTTATCCTTTTGAGGCGGTTATGACAACAATCAATTATGTAGATGTCTGTAACTTTCCCAAAATACTAGGCGAACTATTGCCACTAGCAAAGGCCAAGGGCACAGCAATAATTTTGATGAAACCCCTTGGTGATGGCTATCTATATGAGAGTGTTGAAAATGCCTTCAAATATGCCTTTAGTCAACCTGTGTCCATCGTTGTGACAGGGATGAATACTGAAGCAATGTTAGACAAGGACATGGCCCTTGCAGAAGGTTTCGAAATGATGACATCAAAAGAAATCGACACCCTTATGAAGGATGCTCCGGAACTAGGTGACTATGTATGTAGGCAATGTAATAAGTGTATGCCTTGTGAGTATGGTGTGGATATAACTGAGAACTTTAGACTAGAAGGGATTTTTGATCGCCAGATGACCAATGGTGAAGTTGAAGATTCAGCCAAATATGCTTTAAGTGAAAGACTTAAACATTGGTTTAGAACTCAGGATATGGCCAAGGAGGGCTACAAAGAGCTTGTAGGTAAGGCATCAGATTGCACAGAATGTGGCGAGTGTTTATCTAAATGTCCTTATAACATCGATATTATTAAGAAACTTAAGAATGTGGACTATAAATTGAACCCACAATATGGAAAAATATGGAAGAACAACTAAAGTAGTGGAGGCTATAATGAAAACTAAATTAACAATTACTGGAGAAGATTTTTATATCAATGACAAAAAAGTCTATAGTGAACTCGAGAATGAAAAAGTTCATGGTTTATTAATGAATGCAAGGTTTATTCAAGGGATTTTTGATGATAAAGCAGAAATCGAACGTTACAATCGCTATGGAAAAGTCTTTGATCAAGATAGGAATACGGATGAACTAATAGAAGCGTTACCTGAATGGTATGCTAAAGGACTTAGAGCATTTACCGTTGGATTACAGGGTGGAGGACCTTGTTTTACAATTAATAATTCAACTATTCATAACAACCCATTTTTGGAGAATGGTATGAAATTAGATGAAGCTTATGCTATAAGATTAAAGAGACTTATCGAAGCAGCAGACGAAATTGGAATGGTTGTTATCGTAAGCTTCTTTTATCCTGGACAAGCTGTTAGGTTTACAAGTGGTGCTGAAATTCTCAATAGTGTCAGAACAGCCTGTGATTTCTTGATGGCCAATGAATTTGACAACATAATCATTGAGATATGTAATGAGTATGATTTAGTAAAAAACACACCCGACAATTGGAACTGGTGAAGGGATGGCTACTCTAATAAAGCTTGCCAAAGAGTATACCAATAACCGATATCCAGTTGGATGTAGTTTGATGGGGGGTAATCTAAATGAAGAGGTTTGTATCGCTTCTGACGTGATTTTACTTCATGGTAATGGTGAGAGTAGAGGTCATTACTATAATATGATTAGAAAAGCCAAAGCTTATTCACCAGGTAAGCCGGTTGTATGTAATGAGGATTCCCAAGCTATTGGAAATATGGTCGTTAGTATAAAGGAACATGTTTCTTGGGGCTATTATAATAATATGACCAAGCAAGAACCACCTGTATACTGGGAAATAACCGATGGTGAAGATGCTTTTTTTTGCCGGTAGGATGGCCATTGAGCTTGGAATCAATACGAGAGAAGATGTTGAAGAATCACTTGGTTGCAACACCTATCTTCAAGGGTTAGAGCCTCATATGGAAGTTGATAAAATGCGATGGATTCGTCTTGCTAGTCTATACCCAGAGGAAATCAATTATGTGGAATTTTATTATAATGGAGAATTATTCGAGACAGCCTACGATGAACCTTTTATGGTGAAATATTCTTGTAATTGGCGACAAGATGCAGTTGTTGATATGGACCCTAAAGGGTGGTCAGTTAAAATATTTTAAGATATCTTTAATTAAACTGCTTGATTTGTACGTACAAATATTATACAATAAGTACGTACAAATAAAGTGGTTAAAAAGGAGGCATATTCATGAGCGACAAAGTGAATAATGTGAAAAGTGAAATAGAATCAGGCAAGACTAGCCTTGGAATTGAATTAGGGTCAACACGAATTAAGGCAGTTCTAATTGATGACCAACACAGGCCAATTGCTTCAGGCAATCATGAGTGGTCTAATACTCTAGTTGATGGTATATGGACATACAGTTTAGATGAAATCTGGAATGGTATCCAGACCGCCTATGCCAATTTAAAAGAGAATGTCATAGAGAATTATGGCATTACCATAAAATCCATCGGAGCTATAGGTATCAGTGGCATGATGCATGGCTATATGGTTTTTGATAAGGAAGAAAATCTTCTCGTACCCTTTAGAACCTGGCGTAATAACATGACAGGTCAAGCTTCAGAAGCTTTGACTGAATTATTTGAGTATCCTATTCCTCAAAGGTGGAGCATAGCCCACTTGTACCAAGCCATATTATCTAAGGAAGCCCATGTAACTGAAGTTGCTTTTCAAACCACATTGGCTGGTTATATTCACTATAAGCTCACAGGTGAGAAAGTGATTGGGATTGGTGAAGCATCTGGAATGTTCCCAATTGATCTGGAATCGTCGGATTATAATAGTGAAATGATTAATCAGTTTAATCAATTGCTTCATGAGAGTGGTTTAGAGTGGAAACTAGAAAATATTATGCCGAAAGTTCTGCTTGCAGGCGAGGATGCAGGGTCTTTAACTGTCGAGGGTGCCAAGCTACTTGATTCTGAACATGACTTGTGCGGCAATATTCCAATGTGTCCTCCGGAAGGAGATGCTGGTACAGGAATGGTAGCAACCAACAGCGTGGCAGCAAGAACGGGTAATGTCTCGGCTGGAACATCAGTATTTGCCATGATTGTTCTTGAAAAAGATCTTAACAAAGTATACTCGGAGATAGATCAAGTAACAACACCTTCGGGGAAATTGGTGGCAATGGCTCACTCAAATAATTGTGCTTCTAACCTGGATTCGTGGATAGGCATCTTTGAGGAGGCAACAAAAGCACTAGGCCTTGAGGTTGATAAGACAAAACTCTATGAAACCCTTTATAACAAATCTCTTGAAGGTGATGCTGATGCAGGTGGCTTGTTGTCTTATGGTTATTTGTCAGGAGAGCATATCACCCATTTTGAAGAAGGTAGGCCTTTGTTCGCTTGTTCAAGTAATGCCAACTTCAACCTTGCCAATTTCATGAGGGCCAATCTATTTACAGCACTTGGTGCACTAAAAATTGGTTTAGATATATTAATCAAAGAGGAAAAAGTTGGATTAGATAAGATCCTAGGCCATGGAGGATTCTTCAAAACAAAAGGTGTAGGCCAACGTTATATGGCAGCGGCAACAGGTGCACCTGTAACGGTTATGGAAACAGCAGGAGAAGGTGGAGCTTGGGGTATTGCATTGCTTGCAGCTTACAGGTGTCATAAAAATGATTCAGAAAGTCTTGATCAATACCTTGATAGCAAAGTCTTTATGTCAGATGATGGCATTACCATTGAACCAGATGAGAAAGATATTGAAGGATTTGAGACGTTTATGGAGCGCTATAAGAAAGGCTTGCCAATAGAACGTTCTGCTGTTGAATATCTGGAATAGATAAGTTATTTTCAGGTCTTATTATGTACGAATTCAAAACAGTATATTAACATTATGTAACATTACTAATGTTATATTGACACTGATTTTAGCCGATGATATAGTAGTCTTTGTGGGTTTATGTATACTGCATAAACCCACTTTTTATGATTAAAATTAAATGGGCTAAAGGTGATTTATATGAGACTAAATAGTAGACTTAAGTTTGTGTTTGAGGGAATGCAAAAACGTAACGCTTTCAAGAAGAGAATGAAACGCAGAAACAAGGACTTACGAATTAGAACTTCAAGGAGTTTACTTGTAAAAGTTAGCTCTGTATCGGTAATAATGGCTCTTCTCATTAATATGATGATGGTAACTACACTACCAATTAATGCGGCACCGTTAATTGACGCTGTTGCCAAATTCACTGATGTGAATATGGAGGTTGATGGAAACGTTGTTGATATTAATACAGTTGATCCCATAGAGCAGGATGAAGCGGTTACACTCAAATACGATTTTGTTGTAACGGGTGGTAGTGGTATAGCTGATGGAGATACAATTGATGTAACTGTGCCAGATGGATTTCTAATTGCCAATGATGTGGCCGGAGATATCGTATCAGATGGTGGCGCAGGAGCGACTGCCATTGGAGCATTTGTTTTAGCTAAAGCAACGCGAGTCTTGACTTTAACCTTTAATACAAATGTACAGGCATTCGATGACTGGACAGGGCAAGTTGTTCTTAACTCACAGTTTGAACTTGACGAGATTCCTGGTAATGACAATCCTGTAGTTATTACTTTTGCAATCAATGATGTAATATCCAAAGATGTGACCTTAAAGTTTGCACCAGACAATGTTGCTAGTGCTATTGAGAAAAGTGGTGCTGCAGATAAAGCTGTGAATCCAACGTCCATTGATTGGACAGTTCAGGTGAATAAACAACTTGAAGGTATAGATGATGTTGTTATAGAAGATGACTTTGAAGATGGACTAGCCCTTGATGTGGGCTCAATTGTTGTTCATGAGTTAGCAGTTGACTTAGAAGGAAATGCAGCAACAACTGGTCCAGCTCTAGTACTTGATACTGATTACACAGTGACATATGATGCAGGAGCTAGAGAGTTGGATGTGACATTAGGTGACATTAACACTGCCTACCAAATCACCTATACCACAGACATAACCGATATTAGCAAGTCAAGCTTTTACAATACAGCAAGCTTCTCAGGTGGTTCATCTGAAGCGACTGTTGGGGTTAGTAGAGGTAGCCTAATACAAAAGCTTGGAACACCTGATAGGGATTTCAACCCTACTGAGATTACATGGACCATTGAAGCCAATAAGTATGAAGGTCCTTTGGTAAATGGACAAATAACAGATACCATTCCAGCTGGCCTAACCTATAAAGCCAATAGTGCTAATCTCTATGAGATACCTCTCAATGGTGATGGTAGTGTAGACGAAGGTTCAGTAGTTGACCTAGGAAGTGTTGATGGTAGTTATGACGATGGTACTAAGACTCTAACAGTTGATCTTGGTAATACAAGCAAAGCATACCGACTCGTGTTTGTAACAACCATAGACAACACAAGTTCAGATGCCAATTATACAAATACTTCAAATTTGATTAGTGACACTGTATCAATAGCTTCAGACTCAGATTCAGTTGATGCAACATATGGTGTTTGGATTAACAAAACCGGTGAAAATGAGATTGATTACGCAATAAAAGCAGTAAATTGGACAATTGATGTAAATACTATTGAAAAAGTCATTACTGGTGGAATGGTAACAGATGTCATTCCAGATGATCTCACTATCGATTTAGGCTCAATTGAGTTACATAAAAGAACTTTCAATGCAGATGGTAGCCAGAATACTAGTGTCGAGCTTTTAAACGGTGATGCCATCGACTATGATGGACCTTCAAGAACGCTGACCGTTGATTTGGACGAAGTGGTCAATGACAATCCAGGAATTACAGAATTTGATTTTGCATTGAGGATAACGTATACAACTGATCTTGATGATGTGGATAAGAATGGACCTTTTGATAATACGGCCACATTGACTGGAACAAGTGGCGTTGGTATTAATGAAAGTGATGATAGGAGACAAAATCCAAGTATCAGCAACTACATTCGAAAAAACTACACCAATAACTCTATTGATTATGCAGCCAAAACAATGGACTGGCGTATACAAGTACGACCTATCAAAGAAGCGATGCAAAATCTTGTTATTACGGATACTTTTCCTAATGGAGGATTGTCCTTTGATGCCAGTACTCTAGTTATAAATAATGGTGCCAATCTTGTAGAGGGTGTGGATTACAATGTGAGCTCACCAGATGGAGATCCTAAAAATGGCTTTGTGATTACATTCCTTGAGGATGTTAAAGATTCTCAATATACCATTACGTATACGACAGACTTTGATAGAGACTGGCATACTAATGCAGGTTCACCAAGAAACTACAGCAACAATGCGGCTGCTGTATGGGATGAGAATATTGGTCCTAAATCAGACCCAAATAATTCAGACAGCGTTGAAATATCGACGACTGCAAGAGATAATGGAAACAAAAATGGTTCACTTAGAAGAATTGATAAAGAAATTGACTGGGAAGTGAATGTCAACTACTTGTCAGAAACATTTACTGATTATACTGTGGTTGACACAATCCCTGCTTCTGAACAAGACAATCAGGAGATGGTAATTGGATCCATAAAGGTCTACAATTATTCAGTTCAAGCAAGTGGCAATATGGTCAAAGGAGTAGAGATAGATCAAGGTGCTGGTGTAGGTGAATATACCATTGTCAATGAAAGTGCCACAGGATTTACAATTAAGTTTAATGGTGAAATCAGTTCTCCCTACAGAATAGAATACGCAAGTAAATTAGTTAACGATACTATTGACACCTATAACAATAATGCAACATTTGATGGTAAGACAGTCAGTGCATCTGTTAATTATGCTAATTCAAATCAGTTTGTTAGTAAGAATAACCCACCAAGTGGTATCAGTCTTGACTGGGAAGTGACCATTAATACAAGTCTATCAATGATTGAAAATGCCGTATTAACAGATACAATTGGCTATGGCCATGAATATGACAAGACTAGTCTAGAGGTTTATAAAGTGACTAGCGGTGGTCAAGTGCTTGTTGACAGTTCAGACTATACAGCAATATACAAAGTGATAGATGCCGCAGCTGGAGACCATCAGTTCAAGTTGTCCTTTAACAACACAATTGAAGACGAGTATGTGGTTAAGTATACGACGGATGTATATGTCACATCGAGTCAGACAGTTTCCAACAATGCCCAGTTTGATGGGGATGGTGTTAAGGTATATAATGACACTACAAATGAAAACGTCGCCATTGCTGTTACAGCAGGTTACTCAAGTGCTTTGGCAACCAGGAATACGACTGAGTCTAAAGGTGACTTAACAATTATCAAAGTTGATGGCGATGACAATACTATAAAGCTATCAGGTGTGGAGTATGATTTGCTTGATGCAAGCAAGAATGTAATCACCACATTAAGTGCTACAGATGTCAGTGGTGAAACATCAGCAATAAGACTTGAAAGAGCTATTTACTACTTAGTCGAAAAAAACTGCACCAGCAGGGTATCAATTGCCAGATCCTAATGAAATCGAAGTGGATATGACAGCTGGAGAGGATAAAGCAATCACATTAGAGAACTATAAAACTAGAAGCCTTGAGATGACAAAAATAAGACAAGGATATCCCGATACCAAGCTTGAAGGCGCTGTATTTGATGTTTATGGACCTGTAGGTAAAGATTCAGCCAAAACTGTTACCGTCACGACAGATGTTGATGGTTTTGCTAGAGTTGATGACATGTTATTTGGCGACTATACCATAACTGAAACCAGTGCACCTTCAGGTTATAGAATAACAAATGAAGTGACTGACATTACGGTTGATGATTCAGCTATGACGTTTGAGGTGACAATAGAGAATAGGAAACGAACTTCCAGCACGCCAGATCCAGAACCAGAACCAGAATTACCGGAGCTTCCAGAAGAACCTGAAGAGCCAAATGAACCAGAAAAAGAAACTGAAGTAACTGATGAGGACACACCTGTTGGTGGTGAAACTGAAGTTCCAGAAGGTGGTGATGTTGAAGTTGACAAGAAACCTGAGAATGGAACAGTGGAAGTCGATGACAAAGGTAAATGGGTTTACACACCAGATCCTGGTTTTATAGGTGAAGATAGTTTCTCTATTATCGTCAAAGATCCAGAAGGCAATGAGGAAGAGATTCTGATTGATATTCTTGTTGAAGAGATACCAGAAGGTATTGTGGAACTACCAGAGACTGCTGGGATACCAATAGGTATATTTGGTATCATTGGATCAGGCCTAGTTCTAGCTGGAGTTGCCTTAAGAAGAAAGAAGTAATATAATATAGGCATCAAGGTAGCATAAGGAGTGGAGACTATGGCTATACCACAACCGGGAAAAAAGGTTAGGGGTTCACAATCGGGTGCACCAATTATGGCGGTTTTTGATTTACTTGGAAAACGCTGGGCATTAGGTATTATTTGGCAACTGAGTGATGATACTTTGACCTTTAGAGAATTACAACAACGCTGTAACAATGTCTCGCCAGGTGTATTGAATACACGTATCAAGGAACTACGTTCTGCGGATATTCTCTATAATGCCGAAAATGGTTATGCATTAACAGCTCGTGGTAAAGAGTTGCTACTTGGTCTTCAACCTATTGGAGAGTGGTCAATCAAATGGGCCAAAGAGGTCTTTGATTACACTAAGACTTACGAGTAGAATTATGTGGACATGTTCATGTTGTCAATAAAAGCTAGCAACCCCAAAAATGGGGTTGCTATTATTTTGATAGGGTGCTATTATATCTGTAGCGCTACTAAAAAACATAGCGGATGAAGGAATTGCCGCTCGATGACAAAATTGGAGGAACGTATATGCCATTAATAAACATAACACTAGGTGCAACAACAGAAGAACAGAAGAAAGAGATTATTGAAAAAAGTGACAAGAACAATGGTGGATATAACCAAGATACCAGAAGATAAGTTCATGACTTTAATTCATGAACTGCCTTATGAGAACCTAGGTTTAGGGACGAAAACAGTTAAGGACTTGTTAAATCAGTAGAATGTTAAATGGAAGGTTGAAATGACTTATGTCATTATTGTCTTAGATTATCTTTTTAAATACCCAAATGAAATTGATTATTGAAAATTGTTATGATATACTCACCATATATAGATATAAATTAATCAACATATAGTTACTAGGGTAAAATGAGAACTCATAATATATAGATTTAGGATATTTTGATAGGGTGCTCACATAAGAACTTTGTTCTTGGGGTAAAGAGACGTCATAAGACGAAAAAGCAGATTGCAAGATAGATCGGTTACCGCAAGGGTTCTTTGTGGTAGCCTTTTTTTTGTACGCAAAAATAAGTAAATAGTGATTGAAAACATAAAATAGGGACTAAAAGAGAAAGGGTTCAAATGTATACAAATGGCAAAAGACTAGGTGAAATACTGGTTGAAATGGAGATATTATCTCATGACAACTTGTTAAAAGCCTTAAAAATACAAAAAGACTCCGGGCAGGTAATAGGACAGATTCTGGTTGAACAGGGTTATGTATCCGAGAAGCAGATTATTGAAGTGCTTGAGATGCAATATGGCATCCCTCAAATTCATCTCAATAGATACAACATTGATCCAGAGATTCCCAACATGATTAATGCTAAGATGGCAAGACGATACAGCCTCATTCCAGTTAAATTGCATGAGGATGTTCTTAGTGTGGCAATGTCAGACCCTCTTAATATTGTTGCCATTGAGGACCTTAAGTTGGCAACAGGTCTAAAGATTGACCCATATTTGGCTTCAGAAGCGGATGTCCTTATTGCAATTGATCAGTACTATAAGAAACGTAGTGCGGAAGATACAATGGCTGCTTTTTCAAACGCATTTGAACAGAATGCAGACGGAGAGGAAATCGATCTTGATAGCATCTTAAGCGTCAACAATGCACCGGTTGTAAAGCTAATTGATTCCATTATCTTTCAAGCGTCTGAAAGTGGTGTAAGTGATATTCATATAGAACCAGAGGAAGAGTTAATTCGAATTAGGTTTAGAATTGATGGTGACCTAACAGAGCATATGACTCTTAAAAAGACATCCTTGTCAGCCATAATTACAAGAATCAAGATTATGGGTTATATGGATATAGCAGAGAACAGAGTACCTCAAGATGGGCGTGTTGAGGTAGAGATAGATGGTAAGAAGATTGACTTGAGAATATCGGTAATGCCCACAGTTCATGGAGAAAAAAGTTGTTATACGTTTGTTAGTTAGAAGCAACAAGGTTCTGACAATTGAACAACTGGGTATGAGTGAGTATAATGTTGGGAGATTTCAACAGATTATTGGTGTGCCAAATGGCATAGTATTGGTGACAGGACCTACTGGAAGTGGTAAATCCACCAGTCTGTATGCAACACTTATGGCTCTATGTGATGTAAAGAAAAACATTATTACAGTGGAAGATCCAGTTGAGTATAGGCTCAGTGGAGTTAATCAAACCCAAGTCAATACCAAGCTGGTCTAAACTTTGCCTCTTGTTTAAGGTCTATTCTACGTCAGGATCCTGATATCATCATGATTGGAGAGATTCGTGATGCCGAGACAGCTCAGATTGCGGTTAGAGCAGCTATTACAGGGCATTTAGTTTTATCAACGCTGCATACCAATGATACGCCTTCAACCATTGCCCGCCTTGTTAATATGGGTACTGAACACTACCTCTTATCAAGTTCCCTTACTGGTATTGTTGCTCAGAGATTGGTCAAGAAGATATGTGAGAACTGCAAAACACAATATGAGATAAGTGACAGAGAAGCCAAATTGCTGGGGACAGGAAAGATTCATCTGCACAAAGGTGATGGCTGTAATCTTTGTAATCACACTGGCTACAAAGGTCGAACAGCTATCTATGAGATATTGCCAGTAACCAGAGCTATTAGAGAATTAATCGATAATAGGGCAGGAACAGAAGCCATCAAGGCTCAGGCTTGTCAAGAAGGCATGACAACCTTATATCAGAGTTGCCTCGAACTGGTGCTAGCAGGTACAACAACAGTTGAAGAGTTATATAAAATGACCAATAGAATTGATTGACATAAGGAGAGTAATCTATGGAATTATCATTTTTAGATATTTTGAATTACGCCAAAGACAATAGAGCATCGGATGTTCACATCAAAGTGGGTTCTGGCCCAATCGTGAGAATTGACGGTGATTTAAGAGAAATTGGAGATGAGCATTACACACCTAATCAGACCATTAGCCTAATTAAGGAAATGATTAGTGAAGAGGCCTATGAATCTTTGGAAGAAGATGGCCAAATAGATTTCTCTTATTCAGCGGAAGGTGTAGGACGTTTTAGGGTTAACGCATACAAACAAAGAGGTAGCTATTGCTTGGCAATGCGTCTTGTAAACACAGAGATTCCTTCTATTAAACAGCTTGGCATACCAGAGAGTGTTGAGAAACTGGCTGATCTAAAAAGTGGATTGGTTTTGGTGACAGGTCCGACAGGTTCCGGTAAATCAACAACTCTGGCATCTTTGATTCAGAAGATTAATCAAAGTAGACGTTGTCATATATTAACTCTAGAAGATCCAATTGAGTATTTGTTCAAAAATGATCGGTCAATTATCGGCCAAAGAGAAATAGGCATGGATTCTAAGAACTTCAATGCAGCACTTAGGGCGACGCTTCGTCAAGATCCTGATATTATTCTTGTTGGTGAGATGAGAGACCTTGAGACCATTGAGATTGCTCTGACAGCTGCCGAGACTGGCCATTTGGTTCTGAGTACATTACATACACTAGGGGCAACCAAAACAATTGATAGAATGATTGATGCATTTCCATCACATAACAAGGAACAGATTAGGGTTCAAGTTGCATCTGTCCTTCAGGGTGTTGTATCACAGCAACTTCTTCCTATGAAAACAGGTATCGGCCGTGTGCCAGCTTGTGAAATTATGATTCCAAATATTGCCATTAGAAACCTGATTAGAGAACACAAGAACCATCAGATTGTTAACTCTATTCAAACAGGTAAGGCAACAGGTATGATAACAATGGATGATGCACTAAAAACTTTGTTCAAAAGGGGTCAAATATCTAAAGAAATGGCCATTGAACATGGTTTTGATAGAGAAGAACTGGCCAAGACCATTATGTTTTAAGGTGAGGTGACTTATGGAATTTAAATACAAAGCAATAACCAATAGTGGTGAAGTTGTTGAAGGCGTGTTTGTTGCAGATAGCAAACATCAGGTCATTGAGATGCTTAAGTCCAACAACAGCTTTCCAGTGGCAATAGATGAAAAGAAGAAAGTTGGTACCAAAGAAATCCACTTCAAAAAAGGGGTTTCAGCCAAGGACTTGTCCTTCTTTTGTAGGCAATTACATGCCATGCTCAGGGCAGGTTCTACAATTACCAAATGTCTTGATATTATGAAACGTCAGATATCCAATAGGATTCTAAGGGATTCAGTAGATACACTCTACGAAGACGTACAAAAGGGTAAAATGATGTCCATATCAATGAAACAGTTCCCCAAGGTGTTTCCTGAGATGATGATCTATATGATTGAATCAGGGGAGATTAGTGGAACCTTGGATATGATTCTCTTAAGGTTGGCAGTGTATTTTGAGAAAGAAGCCAAACTGAAAAATAAGATTCGTTCTGCAATGGTCTATCCAATTATTTTGTCCATTGTATCAGTGCTAGTTGTTATATTCATGGTGACATTCATTATGCCTACATTCGTAACTATGTTTGAGAGAAGTAATGTAGATTTACCTGGGATTACAAAAGCTATGTTGAATTTTAGTGAGTTCTCGCGGAGTAATGGTTTGCTGATAGCGGTCATGGTAATTATAACTGCATTGTTGCTCATTCAGTACATTGCTTCTGATAATGGAAGACGGAATTTGGACAAGTTGAAGCTGAAGCTACCAGTTATTTCAGGCCTTAACAAAAAAAATATTGACTGCAAGATTTGCAAGGAATCTGGCGACGATGTTATCCAGTGGGGTACCATTGTTGACAGCCCTTAAGAATCTTTCAAATATAATTAACAACAAGATAGTTGCTGAAGCTATCCTATCCTTTCGTGAAGAGGTGCAAAAAGGTAGCGACCTACACATAGTGGTTCGTGAAAGTGGTCTTTTTCCACCAATGCTTGACGGAATGATGGAGATTGGTAAAGAGTCAGGGACTCTTGACGATATTCTTGATAAAACAGCCGATTATTATGATGACGAGGTTGAACATGGCTTACAGAGAATGGTATCCATGTTTGAACCTATGATGATTCTATTCTTGGCAGTGATTATTGGTTTTATTGTCATATCCATGGCCTTACCAATGTTTGATATGTTCTCAGCGATATCAAGTTGACACAACAACGAGTTGAAAATGAAGGAGGAACTATTATGTTCAAAAAATTATGGAAAAATGAAAAAGGCTTTACATTAATGGAAATTGTTATTGTTATTGTTATCTTAGGTATTCTTGCACTGCTTGCGATACCAAGGTTGCTTGGTTTTACAGATCAAGCGGAAATTGCCAATGACAAAGAGTATGCTGCGGTTGTTGCTCGTGCTGGTGAATTATACTGGGCTTCTCATGATGAAGAGCTAGAGGATTTAGATCCTGGAGCAATTGATAATGTTGGTGATGCAGTTGAAACCTTATTAGATGCTAATCTAATTGATTCACCTGCATCTAAAATTCAATATGAACATGGTGGAAATGTATTTGATAACATTACTATTGCAGTAAGTGGTGCTGGTGTAGCAACTGTAGTGATTACTTATGATACTGATGTTACAATAACATTTGATAGTGTTAATGGTTATGATTTAAATGGATTGTAGGAGGAATATTGCGCTACGTAAGTAGCGCAATATTATCATAACAGGAGGTGAAGGTATGAAAAAGTCAAAGAAGAACAGAAAAAAGAAGTTGATTGGGATTGAGATAGGGTCTAGTGGCATTAAGATTGTCGTTGGAGAAATCCTAAAAGAAGAACTACAGGTACATCAGGTTTTAACAAATCCTTTACCAGAGAACATCTATGTTGATGGTGAGATTTCCAATATAGAATTAGTCGTTGATAGCATCAAGTCAACGATTAAGAAAAATCGTATCAAGGTTAATGACTGCTTGTGTTGTATGAACAGCGGCCAGATTATTACAAGAGAAGTCACTGTACCAAGCCAGAACAAAGATCATATACAAGATATGGCCAAATATGAAGTGGAACAATTTTTACCGATAGAGATGGAGAATTACACAGTACAATCAATTGTATTAAAGGATATTGAAATCGATGACAAACCATTTGCTGAGATGCTTGTTACAGCATTTCCTAAGAAACTCATTACACAGATGCACCAAGTGATATCAAGGTGTGGGCTTAAGCCAGTTGCTCTTGATACACAATCGAATGCCTTTGCAAAATTAATTGAGAACCAATCTAGAATCAATGGCAACGACTATCATAGAGAAAGCGTTTCTGCCTTTATTGATTTTGGCAATGAAAGTATTAACATTCAGATATTCAAAAACGGCAAGTTTGGGTTTAGCCAAATTATTCCTTATGGCGGTAGAGATATGGTGACTAATATTAGTAAGTTTATGGATGTCTCTATTGAAGATGCCACAAGGTTACGATTAGACATCAAGAATTTGAACTATTCTGTGGATGAATTGTCCGATGAAGCCAAAGTGATTAACATTATCAAATCAACCCTAACCAATTGGTTAGCTGAAATAAGCAAAATATTTCGCTACTATAGTTCTAGAAACACTGGAAGTCATAGTATCGAGTACATATATATCTATGGTGGGCTCAGTCATACCCCTGGTATAACTGATTTCATTGAATCTCAATTCAAAGTCCCAACTGAGCGAATTAAGAAGATTAATTCAGTTGAGTTGCCACCATCCGTTGATATTACAGAGATAATGAATACCTTAGGGGTATTCTATAGAAGGTAGGTGGTCCAATGAATGATTTTAACTTTTTTTTAGAGATTATAAGGTGAAAAAAGCGCCTAAGACCAAAAGCTTATTGTTTGTGAATATCTTGTTTTTTATTAGGCTTAATTGGCATAGCAGGTTATGTTGGGCTGAATTATGTATTAATGACTAAGCTTGCTGTTGAGACCGCTTTAGTCGATCAAGAGTTGGTAGTCATTAAGACATCTAAAGATTTGATACGCGTAATGGAGAAAGAAGAGCTACTTAATGAACTTAGTTCTGTAGTTGTCGCTGTTGAAGAGGCAGGAGATGATATTGAACTGAGCAGTCTAATTAGTGAGAATTTATTATCTGTTATAGTTGAAACAATGCCAAGTGATGTTCAATTGACAAGTTTTGCAGTGAGTGAGAACAACTTATCCTTTTCAGGTGAAGCTCTTAGTAAACCTGCCATTGCTGAATACGAATATCAATTAAGGCAATCGGCATTAGTGGAGGATATATTTCTTAATAGCATTTCCAGTTCAGGTGCAGAAGGTGCTATTGGAGAAGAGGAAAGTCGACTGTTCTCATTTTCAATGGACCTAATTATAGGAGGTGGCAAACATGAGAATAAATAACCGTGAGAAAATCATGTTGATGCTCCTAATCCTGGTGGTTGTTGGATGGCTAAGTTTTGATTTGATTATTGAAGAACAGCTTAAGGCTATGGAAGAAATGAAGATAGAGCTGTCACTTAAGCAAAAAGAGTTAGAGAATCTTAGAACATTGATTTCTAGAGAGTCTGAGATTGATAGGGAGATTGAGAATAGTTATTTGACTATTCAAACTGTAGCGAAAGAGTACTTCAACACAACCAGGCAAGAAGAGCTAGTTTTACTCTTAACTGATTTCTTATTAATGCCTTATATTAGTGAATCTACAATTGGATTTGCAGAACCTGCCTTGATTAATATTGGTGAAGTTGAATTTCAAAAAGACAGTGTTTCACTAAGTGTTTCTGGCCAATATGAATCACTTGTCAATATGCTTAAAACGATATGGAAGTTTCCAAGAAAAATCGATGTATCGAATCTAAGTGTTACAAGTAGTGGATTCGATGAAGTATCAGCACAATTAACATTGGATTTCTATACATTTTTTGCAGATGCAAATATTGTTGATGACTTGTACAAGTGGTATATAGACGATTTATTTCTTAAAGAGAATCCTTTTGCGGAAGTGGTGGATAATGGTATAGTCGTTCGCTACTTATACCTTCAAGATGATGAATTGTTTAACTATACTCAATACTTTGAATTTGCAGACTTAGAAGGACATTGGTTAGAATACGAAATCAAAGAGTTTCTTGATCTTGGTTATCTGTATCTAAACCCATACCTTGAATTTGGACCTGATGAACCAATTACTAGAGGCGAATTCATCGTCCTAATGGACTCTTATTATCAGTGGCCTATAGTCTATGATGATCAAGTAAATCTAACGGACTTTAGAGACTACGATGACCTTGGTAGTCTAGAGAGTTCATTTGCCAAAGCTATTCACAAGGGTTACCTTAGCGGAATCGTTGAAGGCTATACAGACAATACCCTAAGACCTCGTGATTATATTACTTATGAGGAAGTTGAATTCCTGATGAACAAAATCAAAGAGATTGATAACTTCAAGTGGAACACAGTTGCAGGTAGTATCAAGTCAAGTAAAGGTATTGACAAACCTGACTGGGCGACAAAAGACGGTACTTTAACCAGAGCAGAAGCGGTTTATCTACTCTACTATTATAATTAATGAAGGTGATTTCATGAAGTTTCTTAAGAACCAAGAAGGTGCAGCCCTTGTGTATGTGATTGTTGTGATGATGGTTGTGTTTCTCTTAGTAGGTGGTATTGCAACAGTTAGTATGTCAGAAAATAGGCAAGCGATGTATCAAGTTGAGGAAATGACGTCTTACTATATAGCTAGAGCAGGTGCTGAATCTATGGCATCAGAACTGAAGCGAATGAGTAAGACCAAACTTGAGCAATTTACCTTAGGTGAGCAGCAAGCAAGTGCAAGCAATGTATTGGCTGGTGAAGGCGATGTTGAAATCTTCGTAAGCTATGATAGTGCAGATGAACAGTATATTATTAGGGCTGTAGGTACTTATGAACGTGCTGAATCTACAGTCCGTATTCGTATGTCTTATAGTGACCAAACTGATCTTGATTATGCAGCATATGCAATAGATGATATGGGTGCGCCAGGGGCAAGTGATGCAATAAGCGTTGGAACGATAACAGGAACTATAGCATCTGGTGGTGACATACATTATAAACAAGCTGACGTTAACAATGGTGGTTTGGATGAAGACCTAATTCAACCAAACTGGAATGAGGATGTTGACATCTATGTACCTGATTTGGTGACTTCTGGGATATTAGTTGATTTTGACTTAGTGGATAACCCAAACACTGATTTGATTGTTAATGAGTCTACAGTATTTACTAACTTCTCAATGAACAATAAAGACTTGACAATTGATACAGATAACGCTGAATATAAACAAGATAACTATGATGATTTTGACACTCATTTCACAATGTCAGAAGGCAGTGGAGGCTCAGGCGGTTGGCTCATCATTAACTTTCAAGGAGAAGCAAAGCTTAGCGGTGATATTTCAGTTTCAGGATCTAATAATCTCATGATTGTTGTAAATGATGCTTTCTATTTTAATGGTGAACTTGAGATTCTTGATGATGTGATGGTAGAAATCTATGTTGTGGATGAATCAAGTGATACTTCCCAAACAGATAATGCTTTTAGGAATAATCATGGTGATGACTATGATTTGGTGATTGAAGGCAATAAAGACCTGGGTATAGGACCTATTGGTAGTGCCAACCCCAAACCTGATAATCTAATGATTTATATTTATGGAAGTTTGGATAACAATGAAGACATTGAAGATTATAACACTGTGAGCATGAACAATAATTCTGATTTATACGGCTTTATACTGGGCCCAGAAGCAGTAGTCCACTTAAAAAATGGTGGAACCTACATTTACGGAGGTATTTATGCCAACGAAATTCAATTTGAAGCTTCTGTCAGCATAGAACAACCAGGTTCATCTGTCACATCAACAACCAAATTTAAAGAAATGGGCATTGATTACTGGGAGTGATTGTATGAAATTAATATTTGAGTCAATAAAAAAAACATCTGGTCAACACAGAAGGCATGACATTAATGGAAGTAATCTTGGCAATAGTACTTCTGGCTATTATTAGTATGGCTGCCTTTGCTGGATTTCAATATGCCTTTTATACTTTATCATCAGCCGATCAGTTCTCAGAAAGTGCCTATGAGAATCAGAGTGAGTTCGAGAACAGTTTATCTTTGGCCAGACAACTTGCCAAAGATGAAGATGCAGTATCAGTTGCCGCCATAGCAATAGTCAATGGAACCACATCAGACGAAGTAATCTCATTTAGTTGGGATACAACTAATTTTGACGCATCAGCCGAAGATTTAAATGACTTTGATAGCATTGGTGTAACCATTGAAGATCATTCTGTAGGTGGTGACTATCTTGACAAAACAATCTACACATTTATACCCCTTTACACAGAAATACCCTAGGAGCGTGACAATCTATGAAGTTAATGAAAAGCATACGGCGGATGAAGTCACGGTTACCTGATGATAAAGGGTTCACACTAACTGAGGTTATTGTAACCATATTGATATTCAGTATCGTCATTGGAATGGTCTTTACATTCTTGCAATTTGGTCTTGATCAATATACTTATGGCAATAATAAGATTGATGAGCAAGCCAATCTTAGGCTGGCAATGCTTAAGATTACAGATGAGGTGCGTAACTGTTTTGAAGTAGATATTCATGGGACGACAGCTTCTGTAACTCAGATAAGATACATACATTTGAATACAGATACATTGGAGTTTGATGATGATGGAGATACTGTTGCCTTCTCAGCTCCTACCGTTCAAGATGTTGACTTTGACCTCAAAGTGGTTAATGGAAAATATGCTCTTGAAGTTGTATTGACTGGTTTTGATTCGGAAATCACTTCAGAGATATTGCTCAATAATATTAGTGGTGGTGATACATCAACAGCGGTGGATGGCACAGGTGCTGGTAAGGTTGTAGAGTTTAGGCAAATACCATAAAGTAGTGGTTAAAAGTAGGTGATGGATGTGAAAAAGGATTATGAATGGCTTTTTGAACGCGCTGAAGTGGCCATGATTATTATAGATAAGAATGGATGTTATCTAGATCATAATGAGGCATACAGGTTCATGATGGGTTATACAGAGAAAGATGACTTGGTTAAGTTCCATCCGGAAGACGTTTCACCCAAATACCAGATGGATGGTATGTTGTCATCAGAGAAAGTTGCTTATAACAATGCAAAGGCCTTTCGAGATGGATGCTATGAATTTCCGTGGCTTCATCAAAGGCCAGATGGAAGACAGTTTATGTCTCAGGTCAGACTTGAAAAAATCAACTTCAGTCAACAGGAATGTTTGCTTGTCAGTATTCATGATATTACAGGTCAAGAACGTATCAAACGCATGGTCAGAGAAAAAACCAAAATGATTCAGGAAAAGAACAGAGAGCTAGAAGCCATCTTCAAGAATGCCAGAGAAGGTCTTATTGTTGTGGACGAGAATAAGATAATCCGTAACTGTAATCCAAGAATAGTTGATATTCTTGGTTGTCAAGATGAGACAGAACTCATTGGTAGACCAGCTATGGATTTCTATATAACAGAGGAAGACTATCACACATTTGGTGATTGTTACAGAGAGGCTATATTAAGTGGTGAAATATTCCAAATGGAGTACCCCTTTAAGAAAATTAATGGCCAACACATTTGGTGCATTGTTTGTGGTAGTACCTTAGATGATCATGTGCCTCCAGATCAAACCTTAGGAACACTGTGGATGATTGAGGATGTCACTGAGAAGAAAGCCCTTGAAGCAGCCCTTGAAGAGCAATACCTTATGGCCAAAGATGCAAATCCTTTGACAGGTCTTCCGGGTAACAATTCAATTATGAAAAGAATCCATAGCGCTACAGATCAAAATGAATCAGTATGTATTATGTACGCAGACCTTGATTATTTCAAAGCTTATAACGATGTATATGGTTTTGCTAAAGGTGACATAGTGCTTAAGTACACTGCACGTGTTTTGGAAGAAGCTTGCAAAACTGCTGGCTTAAAATCCTACTTCATTGGCAACGTAGGTGGTGATGATTTTGTATTGGTGTTTGGCAATAGTCATATCAACCGTGTTAACGAAACCGTTATATCGATGTTCGATGAAGGGATTATCAACTACTACGAAGAAGCCGATGCAACTGCAAAGAAATTAGTGACAGTTGATAGGGAAGGGCAGATGAAAGAGTTTCCCATTATGACAATTAGCATAGCAGCTGTTGATTTAAATGACTTAAGAGGTCTTAATGCAATCGAAGTGGTTGATGTTTGTTCAGATTTAAAGAAAAAAGCAAAATTAATGCGCGGTAGCAGTTTCGTATTGAATCATAGGAGAATCTATAGTGAGGAAAGCAATCTGTAATTCATAAGTCACCTTATGCGAAGAGAGTAATCGGTTGACAAATGTATGAATACTGAGTAAGGTTATCCTAAGTAGATATAGAGATTAACTTAGGAGGAGAGATAATGAAAAAATCGTCTATTATATTAGTGAGCATAATAGTAATATTGTTGATTTTCATCACAGGATGCCAAAAAAAAAGAAAACGTGGCTATTACATCCTACACAAGCTGGGAAGAAGTTGTTGATGCCGGTAGTGACAAAGAGGTGACCATTCTTATGTGGGGTGGGAATGAAGGCATCAATCAATATATGGATACCTTTGTTGCAGATAATCTGAAGGAGCAATATGGTATAATACTTAATCGTGTCCCTATGGGGGCAGGAGACTATTTGAACAAACTTATTAACGAGAAAAAAAAGTAATGTTGATATTGGCACAGCAGACTTGGTCTGGATTAATGCAGAGAATTTCAGAACAGCCAAAGATGGCGGTTTACTTGCTGGTCCATTTGCTGATTTGTTACCTACAAGAAATACCTATTATGACCTTCATGCAAAGGATATGACTTATGATTCCGGTGTGCCAATTGAAGGTTATGAGGCTATATGGGGAAGAGCACAACTGGTATTAACTTATGACAGTGCCAAAGTACCTAATCCTCCAACAAGTTTTGTAGAGCTAAGAGATTGGGTGATGGCAAATCCAGGAAGGTTTACCTACCCCAAACTACCGGATGATTTTGTTGGTACTGCCTTTGTCAGAACAGCCTACTATGAGCTGACGGGGGAAAGTGATAAGTTTCAGACATCAATGAGTGAGAGTGAATTTGAAAAAATATCTGAGCCGGTTATGGCTTATTTTAAAGAGATTGCCCCCTATTTGTGGGAAGAGGGCAATGCTTATCCTGCTACTCAAGCCAATCTTGATGACTTGTTTAAAAACGGTGAAGTGGATATGACAATGGGCTTTGAAGTTGGCAAAACATCAGGTTTGATAAGCCAAGGTGTCTATCCAGATACAGTTAAAACATATGTGTTTGATACAGGTATGATTGGTAATTCTCACTACCTAGCAATTCCATATAACGCACCTAATAAAGCTGGGGCCATGATGGTTATAGACTATTTAGAGAGTCCCCAAGCACAACTTGAGAAGATGAACCCAGAAGTTTGGGGTGATATGCCTGCTTTTGATGTGACAAAATAGATGAGAGTGAGAGGCTATTATTATCATCTTATGAGAATGTACCAGGTGCTATTTCTATTGAAGCATTAACGGATTCTAGATTACCTGAAATGGAAGCCAAATACATAGATTGGATTAAGAAATTATGGGTCGAAAGTCAAAGGCAGCAATAAGATTACTGCCTATTTCAATTCTCTATAGCCTTTTTATCTTAGGAGGCTTATCTTATATCGTTGTCGAAAGCCTAGGTTATATAAAAAATCTAGGCTTTAATGATGTTAACCTAAATGCCTATAGGCGTATTCTAAATCAAAGGGAGTTCTACCAGAATCTAGCCTATGGTATCTATATTGCTTTCACATCAACAATTCTTTCGACAACGATTGGTGTTGCCATAGCCTATGGCCTAACAAGATCCAAATCTCTTTTGATTAAGAAACTTACATCTAAAGTACTTCAATTGGGCTTGATTTTACCCTATTTGTATATGATCTTTCTTGTGATGTTGGTCTTTGGTAGGGGAGGTACAGTGACAAGAGTTCTACTTGCTCTTGGTCTTATTGAAGATATGAGTCAAATGGCTAGTATCCTATATGGCAATATGGGGCTTGGAATCATAGTGACTTTTGTCTTTAAAGGAGCGCCATTTGTTGCCCTATTTACCCTCAATGTTATGGACAACATTAGTAAGCAATATGAGGGCGTGGCAAAAACCTTAGGATGTAGTCAAAAAAAAGCTTTTGGCTAAAATATATATGCCTATGTCAAGAGATGTTATTGTATGGTCTTCTTGTGTCTTACTTGCCTATAATCTAGGGTCATTTGAGGTCCCTTATATACTTGGAAGCCTTAATGGGGTAACCTTATCATCTGGGCTCTATAGTTTGTATATTAATCCAGATATTACGAAGATACCTGAGACAATGGCAATGACCATAATCTTGTTTCTTGTTGGCGGTATCTTGGTGGCAGGTTACTCAAGAGTCTTATACTATTGTCTAAGGGGGTATAGAAAATGAGGAAGATGCGTCAAGTAATAGGCCTAAGTTTATTAATGCTAATTGTTAGTCCACTTCTTTGGGTAATAATGCTGAGTGTAAGCAAAAGCTATACTTTTCCAACCCTAATGCCAGAAGGTCTGACTTCCAAACATGTAGTCAGTGTTTTCATGGAGAACAACTTATTTTACCAAAGTCTATGGACCTCAATTGTTATTGGTTTATGCACTGCTTTTCTTGGGACTGTTTTTGGTTATATGACCGCAAGAGCTTTTAGTAGGTATCTCAAAGTGAAATATGTGAAAGTCTTAATCATTGTCTCCATACCAATTCTAATTCCTTCAATGGTCCTATTTCTTGGTGTCCACCAAGTGATCCAAAAAACACCATTGGTCAATACTATGGCAGGGGTTATAGTCGCCCATGTAATGATATGCTTGCCTTATACATCCAATATTTTTTTTGAATCACTTAAAAGGTATTCCTGTTGAGATTGAAGAAATTGCTAGAACCTTAGGTGGAAATTCTTGGCAAGTTATTAGACATGTCTTGATACCGATGTTATGGCCAGCTATTGGACTGTCAATGGCTGTAAGTACTTTGATATCTGGCAGTGAGTACTTCTCCACATTCCTTATAGGTGGCGGCAATGTTATTACATTACCAATGTTAATGTACCCATACATCACCAATAATGATTATGGTTTATCATCTGTAACGGGTATTATATTTGTTGTGGTTTATTTGGTGACATTTAGAGTGTCTGATAAGTTATCAAAATCAAGTAATCAGATGGGATTGCTCTACGTTGAGTGAAGAATAGGAGACTAGAATAATGAAGCTTGAGTTAAAAGACTTGTGTGTTAAATATGATGAAACAATGGTCATTAAGAAAGTGGATATGACTGTAGAATCTGGAAGTTTCTTTACAATTATTGGAGACTCTGGCAGTGGTAAAAGTACGATTCTAAAAGCGATTGCTGGCTTGGTAGAGGTATGTGAAGGTGATGTTATGCTAGGGGATGCTTCGATTAAGAATGTTATTGTTGAAAACAGAGATATTGGTTTCGTATTTCAAAAGCCTCTCTTATTTCCTCATTTGTCGGTAGAGCGAAATATTGCTTTCGCCTAGAACTGAAGAGGATTCCTATCCTTCAGCAAAGAAAACGAATAAATGACATAGCAAAGATTCTTCAAATTGACCATCTGCTTCATAGGATGCCAAATGAACTATCAGGTGGTGAACAGCAGAGGGTCTCGATAGCCAGGAGCTTAATTGATAACCCAAGGATTATCTTAATGGACGAACCTTTCTCTAGTCTTGACCCAACACTTAGGAAGCAAATGGGTGAGTGGCTCAAATCCATACAGGAATCCTTGAACTTAACCATACTATTTGTTACGCATGATGTCACAGAGGCACTTAGCCTATCTGATAATATGGCCTTCCTCAGTGAGGGTAGCTTAATACAAATTGGCACACCTACTGAAATGTATAATAAGCCCATGAATATGGAAGTGGGTGGTTTCCTTGGACCTTATAACCTAATCAAAGTAGAGGAATCCACATTGTTTGTTAGACCCCATCAACTATCGATTGATCTAACAGACCATTCATATCAAGTTGTCTCAATGAGGTTAGTTGGAAAAGAATGTAGAATTGAACTTCAAAAGGGAAATGAACTTGTCCGAGTTGAAGTTTATGAACCTATAGAGTTAAAAAAGAATGATAAAGTGGGTATCAAGATCAATATAAAAAACCCCCATATTATGGAGGTTTAGGAGTGAGATATTTAGGCTAGAGCTTTGAGGGTAATGTCAACGATGTCTTCCCATGCCAGTAATTTGCCAGAGCCTATATCGCCACAGGCCAATCTACCATCTGCTGTATCAAGGATGGTATAGTTAAAGGACCTAAGACGCTTAATATTATCTTGAAGGATTGGATTCTCCCACATAGCTGTGTTCATGGCTGGTGCGATTACAACTGGTGCACGAGTAGCCATGACTGTAGTTGTTAGCATATCATCTGCAATACCATTAGCAATTTTACCAATTACATTGGCAGTACATGGAACTATTAGAAAAAGATCGGCTTTCTTTGCTAAGGTAATGTGCTGAGTATCCCATTTTTCTATTTTACTGAACATATCAGTTACCACTTTGTTATGTGACAATGTCTGAAAGGTCAGCGGAGTAACAAATTCCATAGCATTATTGGTCATAATCACATCCACATTGTGACCTTGTTTGCTTAATGCATTGACCACTTCTACTGCTTTATAACTGGCGATGCCACCTGTGACACCTATTACAATATTTTTCATCTGAAGGCTCCTTTGGGGTGGGTAAAATCTAATTAAATGCCTAACTGATTAGTGATTGCGAGTGCAATCTCTTTTTTAGTTGTACATTCTTTCAATACCATGTTTTCGCTGACTAGTATAGCCTCATGCCTAGTACCATTTATATTGGTCATATCATTTGCAACCACAAATGTACACTGATTGTTGCGCTGGGTCTGGGTTGCCACATCAATGAGTTCTGACCTTGAAACACCACTTAACAATTTGAAACCAATCAGCTTTGTTGCTGGGCTTAATTCCTTAACCTTGTGTATAATCTTTGGTGTTGGTGTTAATCTTAGAATGAGTTCATTGTTATCACGTATTTTTGAATTCTGGTCATAACCATTGTCCAAAGAATCAGCTAGAGAGATCTGGGATTCTAAATCATTGATAAGGTCTTTGCTAGACTTTACACCGGTAACATAATAGTCAGAGATGGCCATTGCATGAATCATTATGTCAATAGATTCCTCCAAAAGTAGGTTCTCAATGACTTCTTTAACAGCTAATGTGTCATAGGCTCTGTGAATGGTGGTTGAATCATTAGCTTTTGGCATGTGTTGTCCGTTAGCCATTACATAATGTATTCTTGGTATCTCAGTTCCAGATGACAGTGCGTTGGCAACAATGACGTCATGAATAATTGCAGACAAAGCTCCGGAACTTGTATTGGTAATGCTTCGAACAGAATCAATATGCTCTTTGGTACCTCCAGCTGTTATCAGAATAGTCATAGTTTATCCTATCTCACCATGGGTTTCAGAATGTTTGGTATCAACGACTTTGTTGTTTTCGTCTAGTAGTAGAATTGTTGGTTCAAAAGTCTCAGCTTCTTTTTCATATAACTGTGCATAAGCAATAATAATTACCTGGTCACCAGGTTGTACAAGACGTGCAGCTGCACCATTAAGACAAATGACACCTGAGCCGGGTTGACCAGCAATAGTGTATGTCTCAAGTCTAGCACCATTATTGTTATTAACAATCTGGACCTTTTCACCAACCAGAATGCCTGCTTGGTCAAGTAAGTCTTTATCAATTGTTATACTGCCAACATAGTTTAAGTTGGCCTCTGTAACAGTTGCCCTATGGAGTTTGGATTTAAATAAAGTGAGTATCATGGTTATTCTCCTTTTGTAATGGGTAAAACAATATTATCAATGAGCCTTGTCTTGCCAAAATAGACAGCAACTGCTGCTAAGGCTGTGGTCTCAATGGTTTGTATATCTGATAGGTCATGGTTGCTAAGTATTTCTATATAATCAACTTTCCCAAGTGGGGCAGTGTGGATGTGAGCTTGTATGAGGTCCTTAAGTTTAGTTACATCAGTCTCGCCCAATCCATGGTTAAAGGCTTCATAAGCCTTCTTCAAACTTTGGCTTAGAACAAGGGCTTGTTGTCGTTCATCTTGTTTCAAATAAGTGTTCCGAGAGCTCATAGCAAGTCCATCTAACTCACGTACGATAGGACAAACTTTCACCTCAATATCCATATGTAAATCACGAACCATCTTTCTAAGAACGATGGCTTGTTGAGCATCTTTTTGTCCAAAGTAGGCTCTATCTGGTTTGACGATATTAAAAAGTGTATTAACCACTGTGGTTACACCTTTGAAATGAGTAGGGCGAGATGCGCCGCACAATTTCGTGGTGATGTCACCTTCAACAGTTACATAAGTGGAGGCACCACTGATGTACATCTCATCAACAGATGGGTGAAAAATGATGTCAGCACCTGCTTTAACAGCCATCTTGTAGTCACGGTCAAGATTACGTGGATAAGTTTCAAAGTCCTCACCTGGTGCAAATTGAGTTGGATTAACAAAAATAGATACCACAACGATGGTATTGTCATTTTTTGCTGCTTCAATCAGGGAAAGATGGCCTTGGTGAAGGTAACCCATCGTTGGTACAAAGCCAACGCTATCATATTTTTTAAGTTCTTGTCTCAAATCACGTATTGTTTCAATAATCATTGTTATGTCCTTACCTTTAAGTGGTCAAATCTGTCTAATATAGTTTCTCTAAAACATCATCTGACATAGCAAAAGTATGTTCAACAGATGGAAAAACTTCATGGTTCACTTCATCAATATAGTTTTTGACACCATCAATCATCATGTCCTTAAGGTTGGCATATTGTTTGACAAACTTAGGTGTGAAATCAGAGAACATTCCAAGCATGTCATTGATGACAAGTACCTGTCCATCACATGCTTTGGAAGCACCGATGCCTATGGTTGGTATTGATAGCTTCTTAGTGATTAGTGTGGCAAGTTTTGCTGGTACGCCTTCAAGGACTATAGCAAAAACACCTGCATCTTGGAGTGCGAGAGCATCCTCGATAATTGCATTTGCAGCTTCCACGTCTTTACCTTGGACTTTGAAGCCACCAAATTGATTGACGGATTGAGGTGTTAAACCTATATGACCCATCACTGGAATCTGTGCATGTAAGATGGCCTTAATGGTTGAGACCATTTCCTTACCACCTTCAAGCTTAACAGCATTTGCACCACCTTCACGGACCAATCTTCCGGCATTTCTAACAGCTTCTTCGTGGGAGATGTGGTAGGACAGAAAAGGCATATCTCCAACCACAAAAGCTTTACTAACGCCTTTTGTGACAGCTTTGGTATGATAGACCATATCATCAACAGTCACTGACAAGGTTGAATCATTGCCCTGAAAAACCATTCCAAGTGAATCGCCTACCAATATAGTATCAATACCAGCTTCATCTAGAATCTTAGCCATTGAGTAGTCATAGGCAGTTAGCATGCTAATTTTTTTATTGTTTTTTGATGATTTAAAATCGTTAATTGTGAATTTACTCATACAATCACTCCTTCAAGTGTCTTTTTAAATAGTTATAAGTTGTATCATCTATACGCTTTGGGTGAACCATATCCAATGTTCTAAGAGCCATATGCTTGTAAAAGTTAGCACTATCATCACCTATTTGGTGACTGATGGCTTGAATATGTCCATCAATTGTGTCAATGTCATTTCGAACAAGAGGTCCAGTCAATCCATCAACAGTACCTTTCTTATATATATTCTCTAAGGTCCCATTGATTAGAGGGACCATCATTTGCCTAATATCTTTTGCATCAAAGCCAATACTTTCCATGTAAGATTGTCCTTCGTTGTATAAAGTAACGAGGTGGTTTGACATCATTACGGCTGAAGCGTGGTACAAAGTTTTTGATGAAGCATCAATCCATTTATAAGGATTGGATAGGTGATTCATCAGTTCTTCCAACCTATGGCAGACAATACCTTTCTTAGGATTGCTTAAGTCGGTTTCCAAAGTGATAAATGCTTTTTCCAAAGTATCAATATCATTGTCATTGCCATTAAATGCCATAAGAGGGTGGAAGGAAGCAACATAAGCACCATAGTTTTTTTGCTCTACCTAGTTCATTACTGGATAAGGCACCACTGCAATGAAGGATGATTGTATCACTCATATCTTCAACGCTTTTATCTAACTCAGCATAGAGTTTATCCATAGCGGATGAAATATAACGATCTTGGGTTGTAATGAATAAGAGCGTTGCTTGTCTAATGACTTCTATATATGTGTCATTTTTGGAGGCTAAGCCAACCACAGTTAATCCTTTGCTTTGGAAATAGTCACTGAGGCTCTTGCCCACTCTTCCAGGGCCTATAAATCCAATTTTTTCCATAAAAAAAACCTTTTTGGACACAACAAATGCATCGAAAAAGGGACTTATTCAAATTCATTCGTTCTGTCTCTGTCATATTATGATCAAAGCAGTTCTGGTATTCTTAACTTGTAAGTATAGCTATGTATGCAGTACATCTGTTACCGCTACACCTATAGTATAAGGCAAATAACAATTATTATCAAGTACTGGATAAATACACAAGTTCATGCTAAGATGTAGGACGTGTGATGTAAACGTATAATGTGGTCAACTTCGTAAATATATGGTTATGAAGTCGTAAGAGGAGGCTGTTTTGGAAACACTACATATTTTAGGTACAGGGAATGCTATGGTGACCAACTGCTATAACACATGTTTTGCCATCAAATCAGGTGAAAAATATTTTTTGGTAGATGCAGGAGGCGGTAATGGAATACTAAAGCAACTTAAAGAGGCAGGAATAGGAATCGAATCCATTCCGGACATTTTTGTGTCACATTGTCACATAGATCATATTCTAGGGATCATATGGTTGATTCGTGCATATTCAGCCAAAGCTACAAAGAATAAGGATATTGATAATTTGACAATCTATGGTCATGACCAAGTGATTGAGACCCTTCAAACCATGATGGGCATGCTGCTCAATAAAAAAAAGCAATCAGAGAGCTTAAAAAAAAGAAAACTAAGTCTAAGGGTTGTAAATCATGAAGATGAAATGGTAGTCCAAGGGCACAATCTTAGTTTCTTTGATTTGATGAGTACTAAAGACAAGCAATATGGCTGTCACTTTAAGCTTAAAAGTGGCATAAGGCTGATGTACTTAGGGGACGAGCCATACAGAGACCATGAATATAACTTGGCTTATGAGGCTGATTATCTTCTTCATGAAGCCTTTTGCTTATTTGGTGACAAAGATATCTATGAACCATACAAGAAACATCATGCCACGGCTAAAGATGCCTGTGAGAATGCATCAATGCTAAAGGTTAAGAATGTAGTGATGTATCATACTGAGGATGATCATATTGAAGAAAGAAAGAGCTTGTATACCAATGAAGGTAGAGCCTACTTTGATGGCAATATATTCGTACCTGATGACCTGGATGTCATAAAATTACTTTAGTTTGATCGTGGATATATTTGCTTGGTATAATTGAACTGTTTTCTCTTGTGATGTATACTAGTTGTAGAAAATGACAGTAGGGAGCAAATATGGCAAAAAAGGTATACGCAGTGAGAGTTGGACATAGGTCAGGCATATATAAGACTTGGGCCGAGTGTCAGAAATATACAAAAGGGTTTTCAGGTGCTGAATTCAAAAGTTTTAAGACTATGGAAGAAGCTGAGACTTATATGAATGGTGGAGCCAAACCAATACTGGAAGTGGATGATGTTCATGTGGTTAAGGCTTATGTAGATGGCAGTTATGACCATAGCACTTTAAGGTATGCCGGTGGTGCAGTGATACTCTTTGGCGAAGATGAGATACATCTAAGTGAAGCAGGCGATAATGAAAACCTTGCTTCTATGCGCAATGTTGCAGGCGAGTTACTTGGGGCTATTAGGTCTATGGAATGGTATGAAGAGAACTATAAGGATTTGGGTACAAAGAAATTAGTAATCTACCATGATTATGAGGGTATAGCTAAATGGGCTACAGGTGCATGGAAAGCCAAGAAGGAAGGAACAATTGCATACGTAGAACGTTATAAAACCTACGAGCAATCCTTTCCTATTGAATTTGTGAAGGTTTTAGCACATAGTGGTGACCACTATAATGAAATTGCTGACCAACTTGCAAAAAGAGCCTTAGGATTGATTGATTAATTGCAAAATATTCCTCTTGTGAAAGAATTGTTGTATGAACTATTGAATTTTTATACAGTATATTGTATAATAGAACAAGGCAAAGACGTCGGCTTTAGACGTCTTTGCCTATTTTATTGCTTAGAAAAGTCAAAGAGTTGCGGGGTATGTCAGGCGAAGCCACTTTATTTTAAGAAAAAGTGTAATGTTGTTGGGGAACACTACTGAATTGGAGTATTCACATGAATAGAAAGATTAACATTAGAAGAATAATTGAAGAAGAAAGTATCAAAATTGTGTTTCAACCCATTGTGTCAACATACCAAGGGCGTGTCGCAGGTGTAGAAGCCTTGGTGAGAGGCGTCGATTTGGAAGATGGTAGTAACATCTCCCCATTACATTTGTTTGCTGAGGCAAGAATTGAAGGAATGGTTATAGCACTTGATAGGTTGTGCCAAAGAAAAGCTATTGAGAAGTTTAGTTATATGTTTAAGAACCATGAAGACCTAATCCTGTTCTTGAATGTGGACAACTCTGTTATACATTTAGATAACAATACTGAAGCTATCTACGAGTTTAGTCTTGAATCAGGTGTGGCAACAAAAAATATTGTCCTTGAGATTAATGAACTTCACTCTGCCAATTTGGAAGCAGTAGCCAACTTTACCAGCAAGTATAAGAAAAAAAAGGCTTCATGATATCTATTGATGATATTGGGGCAGGCTATTCCAATCTTGATAGAATTGTTCTCCTGCAACCAGATATTATCAAAATTGATCGTGAGCTCATTCGCGACATACACAAACACTATTATAAACAGCAGGTTGTTGATATGATTATCAAATTAGGTGAAAGAACAGGGGCCCTGATTGTTGGTGAAGGTGTTGAGGCTATAGAGGAAGTGATGACAGTCCTTCAATATGGTGCCCATTTACTTCAGGGATTTTATATATCAAAGCCAGTTGACTTAGATGAATGTTGGCTGTCAAGTATGAACGACGCAATTGCTGAGGTGGCAGCCCACCAAAAGGATTTTTTGGCTTCATATATGGTGGACAAATGTAAAAACAACAAAGATATAAGGGTTTTATTTGAACATATAAGGCTTAGAATTGAGGGAGAATGTACGGAAGATGAAGAATGTTGCTTACAACATATTCTCCCAGACTATGAAAATGTTGAATGCGCCTATATCATCAATAATAATGGAAAGCAGATTACAGATACTATCTTTAATCATAGGTTTACGGAGATTCATCGCAAAACATTGTTTTCACCCTATAGGCGTGGAGATGATGCAACACTCAAAGCCTACTATTATATACTTAAGACAACCCACCAGGATTTTTTATGTTTCAGATGAGTACTTGTCCTTGGCTACAGGTAATCGTTGTATTACGGTTTCTGGTTATTGCCATTTAGGTGACAAGAAAGTGATACTATGTATAGACATAGCCAAAAGCGAGGATGTCTTAACCCGAACAATCTCAGAATACATGGGTCAAAAAAAAGTTCGATAGTACTAAGTTGCTTTAAATATTACTACTTGTTATTGACATATGGAATTATAAATACCCTTATCAGTGTCAATGGCAAACTTAAGTTCGTCAGCATCGGGTATATAATTGTTGGCAACCAGCTTACCATCAATTGCTATAACTGGAGAAAGTTTACCAAGTATAAATTTGATATTGGAACTTGTAATAATCAAGCCTTCACCACTGTTTTGGTATACTTCCTGCAAGCGCTCAGCGATGGCATCCAGATTATCTTCTTTCATCTCATGTCGCTTGATAGTTCCATCTTCTGGGTATTTGCTATTAAATGCTTTGACTGTTTCAGAGATACTGTGAGTAACAGGTTCACAACCACTGCTACAAGATGAACATGCTGTACCCATCGTAATGACGTCTTGATTTTCTATATGAAAAATTTCAATTAAATGCATCATAAAACCTTCTTTCATGTTATGATTGTCGTAACAAGTGTATTATAATCCCTTAGTGTCAAATATGCAACTTTCTTCTTGACTTTTACACTTTGAGGTGTTACACTTTAAAGCGATAAAGCGGCAGCGGGAAAATTATGAATGAAGTGAGGATATTATGTTAGAACAAATTAACAAAGTCGGTAGTCTTTTGTCTTATAGAGAAGACATAAAAGTAATGGATTGTACAATCAGAGATGGCGGATTAATGAATGATTTTAGATTCGATGATGCCTTCGTCAAAAGTGTTTATGAAGCTTGTGTCAAAGCAGGCGTAGATTATATGGAGTTTGGCTATAAAGCCTCTACTGAAGTCTTTAATGTAGATGATTTTGGACCGTGGAAATTCACGAAAGAGGAAGACCTTCGAAGAATCGTTGGTGATAACGACACGAATTTGAAGATATCAATTATGGCAGATGTTGGTAGAACGGACATCGGTTTGATACCAAATAGAGAAGAGAGTGTTGTCGATATGATTCGTACAGCCTGTTATATACATCAGATTCCTTCTGCTATTGAAATGATGAATAATTTCCATTCTAAAGGTTATGAGACTTCAATTAACATTATGGCTATTTCTCATTGTAATGAAACAGAGTTAAATGAAGCTCTAGAAATCTTAGGTCAGTCTAATGTGGGCGTTATTTATTTGGTGGATAGTTTTGGCCATTATTACCCAGAGCAGATTAGAGCTCTTGCAAGCAAATACCTTCAAGTAGCCGAAAAATATGACAAGCAAATTGGTATTCATGCTCATAATAATCAGCAACTGGCTTTTGCCAATACAATTGAAGCTTTAACCATTGGTGTCAGTTACTTAGATGCAACTTTTTCTAACCTTGGTAGAGCAGCTGGGAATTGTCCCCTAGAATTGTTGCTTGGCTTCCTCAAAAATCCAAAATACAATTTAAGACCAGTTCTTAGTGTTGTTGAAAGTGGCATAGCCAAACTTAAGGAAGATGGCTTAATATGGGGATTTGATATTCCTTATATGATTACCGGTCAAATGAATATTCATCCTAGGTCAGCAATGAAGAATGTTGGCACCCAGGAATGGTCAAAATATACCAAGTTCTATGACGAAATATTAGACGAAGACTAAAAGAACAAGGAGCTATTAAGTGAATATCTCTTATAAAATGACAAACACCAGTGAATCCAATAGGTTCACTGGTGTTTTTATCTTGTGGCTATTTTGATGATTTCTCCTTCGCGTCTTGTTTTATTGGTGGTGCATCTACAACAGGCTATCAAAGGATTTGTACTTCTTAGTGATTTATAGCAAGCTATATTTTGTTCAAGTGAGATAAAGTATATTTCTTATACATGAGGTGTTGAGATTGAAGTTTCTCTTAGCTCTAGACCTTCATTACGCTCTTGTATCATTCTTACAGACCATTCATTCTGGAACATGATGACATGTTGGTCATCTTTATCCATAGCGACAACAGAGTCCATAGTAAGGGAAAGCTTCTCCATATCAAAGTCTGAATCAAGCCACCTGATGTAACGATAGGGTTGTCTCACGGATTTGACTTCTACACCATATTCATGGGTAAGCCTATATTCAAGGACTTCAAATTGTAAGACACCAACAACACCGACGATAAGCTCTTCTGAGCCAGCAAAAGGTCTTCGATATACTTGAATGGTCCCTTCTTCTGCAAGCTGCTGTAGTCCTTTTAGGAATTGTTTTCGCTTCATTGCATTTATTGTGGATATCTTGGTGAAGAATTCAGGTGCAAATGAGGGAATGGTATCAAAGGACAATTCGTTACCCTTTTCGGATAGTGTATCGCCTATGTTAAAGATACCGGGATCATGAAGGCCAATGATGTCACCAGCATAGGCAGATTCAATAATCACCCTGTCCTGGGCCATGAACTGTTGAGGTTGAGCTAGTTTTATTTTTTTTGCCGGCATCGATATGATTCACTGACATACCTTTTTTGTATTCACCTGAACATATACGAAGGAATGCTATACGGTCCCTATGAGCAGGATTCATGTTTGCTTGTATTTTGAAAATGAATCCTGTAAAGTTCTTGTCTTCTGGATCAATATGTCCAATGTTACTATGTCTAGGTAATGGCGGTGGTGTCATCTTAAGGAAAGCTTGAAGAAATGGTTCTACACCAAAGTTGGTTAAGGCACTACCAAAAAATACAGGGGTTAGTTCACCAGTCAATATTTTATGCAGGTCATACTCGTCTCCAGCCATATCTAGAAGCTCGATATCATCTAGTAATTTTTGGTGCAAATCATCTCCTAATAAATCCCTGAATTTCTCATCAGTAGCATCTCCAGTAACCAGTTCAGCTATGTTCTGACCATGATTACCTTCATTGAAAAGCTCCACGCGTTTTTCAAGTCGATTATAAACACCTCTAAAGTCTTTTCCATTACCTATTGGCCAATCAACAGGGTAGGAACGAATGCCAAGAGCTTCTTCAAGGTCATCAATTAAATCAAAAGGATCCATTCCCTGACGGTCCATTTTGTTAATAAAAGTGAAAATTGGTATACCTCTCATTTTACAGACTTGGAAAAGTTTTTTTTGTCTGCGCCTCAACACCTTTGTTGCTGTCAATAACCATTACGGCACTGTCGGCTGCCACAAGGGTTCTATAAGTATCTTCACTAAAATCTTGATGACCAGGTGTGTCTAGTATATTGATGCAAAAATCATCGTAATTAAACTGTAGTACAGAAGAGGTTACAGAGATACCTCTTTGTTTTTCTATCTCCATCCAGTCTGAGACGGCATGTTTTTTTGAACGCCTTGATTTAACTGACCCTGCCTCGCGGATTGCACCTCCATAGAGTAGGAATTTCTCTGTTAAGGTTGTCTTTCCGGCATCAGGATGGGAGATGATTGCGAATGTACGACGACGATTGATTTCTTCTGAATAGGTGAAGTTCTTATTAGACATGATATGTCCTTTCTATATGCTTAAGTGGTACGTAACGTATTCAATGTGTATATAACCTATTGATGGTATAACTTTCCGCTTGAAATGTCAACAACCTAATTGAAAAAAATCCGCAGTAAGTTGATTGTTGATAATTATTATCCTCTAGATTATAATGATATAATATCTTATTGGAATTCCCATAAAGGTATAAAAGAGATGGAGGTCCTTATGACAGAGAATTATGACAGTAAAAACATATGCTTATGTAAGAAAATATCCAAAGAAAAGATGGTGGAAGTGATTAATGATGGTGCTAAGACGGTTAATCGAATAAAGTATAAAACCGGGGCAGGCTCGGGTGCGTGTAAAGGAAGGCGTTGCACACCTAAGATTGAAAAACTCCTAAAAGAGACACTATAAAATAAAATATGGTATAATAAGTTCGGGGAAAAGGATGAGACAATGGATAGAAATATAAACAAAGCTCTGAATTTATTGACATTAAAAATTAAAGATAAAGCAGTTGAAAGAGACTATCAGACAACTATATCCAGTGAGTCATTGGTTCAGTATAGGTTTGTCATGATTTCTGGTGTGCTTTTTTTATAGTATTTTTTTTCTTTTGTTGATAGCTTAACATTTCCCTTAGTTAACCATGATCTGAACATGATACGCTACTACTTCGTAGTGCCATGTCTCTTGTTTATTTTTTCTTAGCAGTTTTACACCCTTATATAAAAAAAATACAAGATTTTTTTAATTTTCTTGCTATACTTATTTCAGGCATAGGTGTTATTGGGATGGCTTATGTCGGGCGAAGCGATCCAGAAATCTCAAGAATATATGTTGCCTTAATCATAGTATTTTTCTATCTTTATGCATTGCTCAATGTGTCACACTTAAAGGCCTTTCCAATAGGAACGATTCTTGTTGGCCTTTATTTATTGGTTGCCTGGAGGGTAAACCATCTTCCAATGGGTATTTTGCTTTATAACATTGTCATGTTGACTGTCAGTAACTTAGTTGGCGTTACAGTGGCTACATTATAGAATTTCATTCGAAAACTGAATTCCTACTTAAGAAAAAATTATCAGAAACTGTCATAAAAGATGCTCTGACAGGTTTATACAACAGGTACTATTTCGAACAGTATTGTATGAATGACATAGAGCTGTTTATTGAACGTTCAAAGCATTTTGAACGGGTTGAACGAAGGCATGGCTATGTAAAAACAGCCAAATATGGCTTGTTTATGCTTGATATAGATTTTTTCAAACGTATTAATGATACCTTTGGTCATCATTCTGGGGATTTGGTATTGAAACAATTCTCTGGAATCCTAAGAAATAGTGTTAGACGGACAGACGATGTATTAAGGTTTGGTGGAGAAGAGTTTTTGTTGGTTGTGAAATTAACTTCTGATGACTTCTTATTACAGTTTATGAAGAAGTTGGGTAGTGAGATTGAAGCCTATGACTTTAGAATTGAAGGTGACAGCGTCATTGGCTGTACAGTTTCAATGGGGATGGTTATGATACCGAATTCATTAACGGGTGACGTAGGAGAATTATTGAAACTTGCAGATAGAGCCATGTATATGGCAAAAGATAAGGGACGTAATAGGGGCTATCTAGCGTTACCAAAGAATGGTCAAATACAATTTGAGGAAGTTGTGTGGGATAGGCAATAAAAAACCACCACCATTATTATGGTGATGGTAATAGTTAATATAAGGTTGTATTACTCTTTGTCTTTGACGGCAATGTTTATTTCTAGGGCTTTATTTCCGTCATCATATTGAAGGGGAACACATATTGTCTTAGAGTCACTAACAGTTATAGACATATCAGTACCAACACAAACAGAAGGTGGTGTAATGTCTATGATTTTTCCTTGTGTTGAAAACAACGTTGCAGAATTACCAAGAATCATATTGGACAATTCACTTACAGCACTTGCTGCCATATCGTTCATCTCTGGCACGGGCATACCCATCATCATGTGAGAAGCAATGTCACATGCTGTTTCAGCAGACATGCTAAGAATCACTTGGCCTGTTAGTTGCCCAGTTATACCAACTATAATTAAGAATTTATCACCTTCAAAGTCTGTTTTCGTTAAATAAGGTTTGCCCATCTGCGCTTCAATATTGCAAAAATCTTTCATAACGGAAGTCGCAGCCGTTAAAAAAGGATTGATATATTCAGCATTCATAGTATATCCTCCTAGATAACATCGAATTAAAATTATATTTAGAGATATTATAACACAAATTATAGATAAGTTACAAATATTGGTGTATAATAACCACAAGTAGACTAAATTTAGAGGTGAACGAGTTGGGTAAAGTAACGCTTGAAGAATTAATTGGAAAAGTTGAAGAGGTGCCCGCATTTCCGCAAACCGTTATTCGGATAATGGAATTGTTAAAGGAACCCAGGTCAGCGGCAGTTGATATAGAACGAGAAATTATGAAAGATCAAGGTCTTACAACCAAAGTGTTGAAGATGGCCAACTCCGCATTCTATAGTGGTAGGCGTCAGATAAAAACAGTGGTGGATGCAACAGTCCTCTTAGGTTTTGACACTGTTCAAGCCATAGTTTTGGCTTCAACGGTAGGAAAGGTTATGGGTAAGGAGCTCAAAGGCTATTCTTATGAACGTAATGCTCTTTGGCAGTCTCAGGTGTCAGCGATTATGGCCAGGTCCATAGCTAAGAAAGCCAAGTTCCCAAATCCAGACATTGCTTATACAGCAGGATTACTTAAGGATGTTGGCAAGGTAATACTTGATGAGTATGTCAGCGATAGCTACAAAGATATTTTAGATATGATTGCTGGTGAAACCATATCCTACGTTTCAGCTGAAGAACAGATACTAGGTTTCAACCATGGTCAGGTCGGTGCTAAGATTGTTGATAAATGGAACCTTGCTACAGAACTTGTTGAGGCAATAGAACACCACCATAACCCATTCAAGACTTTTATGAACCTTGAGCTTGTTTCAATTGTTCACATTTCTGATGGTTTGGTTATGATGATGGGCCTTCATGAAGGTATTGACACCCTGGCACATGAATTTTTTTGGAGATGCAGTCAAACTTCTGAACTTAGATGAAGGAGATTTGAATTCAATCATGCAGGATGTTGAAAAACTTGTTGCTGATGAACAGATATTTATTTAAATAACAAACAGAACATATGCGTACATGTTTACAATAAAGTAAACGTGTACGTTTTTCTATAAAAAGTGGGTATGATAACTATATCTTCGATAATTGGCCTTACTCTTAAATATGAGTGAAAGTTATTGACAACTAAGGTTATTTTGGAGTAATATAGAACTATAGAGTTGTACGTACAAATTTGGGAGTTTATGACAGATGGCTAAACCAAAGTATGAACAAGTAAAAGTGTATATTATTGACTATATTCAAAGGTCAAATCTAAAGTATGGTGAAAGCATTCCGACAGAGGGAGAGCTGGTCAAAATGTTTGACGTGAGTCGCCATACAGTTAGAAGGGCCTTAAGTGACTTGATTAATCAAGGTTGGCTATATACGACCCAAGGGAGTGGTACATTTGTTGCTGATCCAACGGCTGATCAGAAATTTAACGGCAAGATGATTGGTGTTATTACCACTTATTTCAAGGACTATATATTCCCTGAGATATTGTCAGGTATTGACGATGTTATGTCAGAAGAAGGTTATAACATTATGCTTGGTACAACCAAGAATAATATTGCTAGAGAACGGGCTGTACTTAAGAATATGCTCAATAATCAGCTAGCAGGACTTATTGTTGAACCAACAAAAAGTGTCTACCCAAATCATAATGTAGACCTTTATGAAGAATTTGCGGCTAGAGGTATTCCAATTCTATATATACATGCCACTTATAGAGATTTTCCTGCATCTTTTGTCATTGAAGATGATGTTCATGCAGGATTTGTTGCAACCAAACATCTGCTGGAAGCAGGGCATCGCAATATAATTGGTATTTTTAAAAAAGATGATATGCAAGGTCATGGACGCTATGAAGGCTTTGTGAAAGCACATCGAGAATTAGGTGTTGATTATCTGAGTGAACAAGTGTTGTGGTTTAGTACTGAGGAACGTAAACATTTCATTACCAAAGACAGTGTAAGCCAATGGCTATCTTCGTACAAAAATGCTACAGCCTTTGTTTGTTATAATGATCAAAGTACCATTGAGTTGGTTGAAGTGCTTAAGAATCTTGGCTATGAATTACCAAAAGACTATAGCATTGTCAGTTTTGACAATTCTCATCTTGCTGATAAGCTGGAGATGAAGTTGACAACAGTGGCCCATCCAAAAGCAGCTCTTGGCAAGAAAGCAGCTGAGGCCATGTTGACTCTGATTGATCATCCTAAGGCTATGATTGAAGAAAAAATGGTGCCTGATTTGATTGTAAGAGATTCAACAAGAGTGCTATAGAAGTAGTTATAATCCATCAATAAAAATGTATAAGGTATGGCAACATACCTTTAACTATAGAATAAGTTGTACGTACAAATTAAATGAAACATACGAATGAATTTAGGAGGTAAGAAGAATGTTAGTTAGTAAGAAGTACAAATTTTGGTTTATTACAGGCAGTCAACATCTGTATGGTGAAAAGACACTGAAACAGGTTGAGAAGGACTCTAGGTTACTTGTTCAAGGGCTCAACGACAAAGGTGACTTAGATTATGAAATCGAATACAAAGCTTTATTAACAACGCCAGACGAGGTATTAGCACTTATCAAGGAAGCTAACAACAGCGAAGAATGCGCTGGAATTGTAGGGTGGATGCATACATTTTCACCAGCAAAAATGTGGATTAAAGGCCTAAGCTGTCTGAGTAAACCATTTGTCCAATTGCATACCCAGTATAACCGTGAAATCCCTTGGGCTGATATAGATATGGATTTCATGAATCTTAATCAAACGGCGCATGGTGGCCGAGAATTCGGTTTTATTAATACAAGACTGAGGGTTCCAAGAAAAATCATTGTAGGTTACTGGGAAGATGAATGTGTCTTAAATCAATTAAAGCGATTTCTTAATGTGGCAGTAACAATTAATGAAAGTAAATCACTAAAAATTGCTAGATTTGGTGACAATATGCGTCAAGTAGCCGTAACAGAAGGGGATAAAGTTGAGGCCCAGATTAAGTTTGGTTGGGAAATCGATGGCTATGGTGTTGGAGACCTTGTTAAGGTTATTGATACCATAAGCGAAGACCAAGTGGATAAGCTTATAAAAGTGTATTCTAATGAGTATCTGATTCCAGAAGATGATGAGGTGACAATGTCATCTATTAGGGTTCAGGCTAAGATTGAACTTGGTATGGAGAAGTTTTTAACACAAGGTGGATACACAGCCTTTACAACAACTTTTGAAAACCTTTATGGCCTAGATCAATTACCTGGATTAGCTGTTCAAAGGCTGATGGAGAAAGGTTATGGTTTTGGTGGCGAAGGTGACTGGAAAACATCTGCTCTAGTGCGCTTGATGAAAATAATGGGTGGCACTGGTGGCAAAGGTACATCATTTATGGAAGATTATACCTACCATATGGATAAAACGACACCGCTTGTACTTGGGGCACATATGTTGGAAGTATGTCCAAGTATCGCAAAAGATCAACCTTCAATCATTGTGAAACCTCTTGGAATAGGTGGTAAGGAAGCGCCTGCTAGGTTTACATTCTCAGCAAAAACAGGTGATGCCTTAAACGCATCAATTGTTGATATGGGCGGTAGAATGCGTTTGATTATTAATACAGTTAAAGCTGTTGATGCACCATATGAGATGCCTAAACTGCCAGTAGCAAAAGCCATGTGGCAACCATTGCCAGACTTTGAAACGGCTGTAAAAGGTTGGATTCTTGCTGGTGGCGCTCATCATACGTCTTATTCCTATGATGTCACGGTGACTGACCTTCTGGATTTCGCAGAGTTTATGGATATTGAGACGGTTGTCATTGATGATAAAACCAATATTGAATCCTTTAAACAAGACTTGAAAGTCAATGACCTAATCTGGCATCTGAAAGGATAGTGACGTTTATATGTTAGAGCAGTTAAAGAAAGAAGTCTACGAAGCCAATATGGCCTTGCCAGAAAAAAGATTTGGTCGTTTTCACTTGGGGTAATGTATCTGGTTTTGATAAAGCGTCAGGACTGGTAGCTATTAAACCAAGTGGGGTAGAATACATTGATTTAAGACCAGAAGACATTGTTTTGGTAGATATGGATGGCAGGGTTGTTGAAGGTGCTTTGAAGCCTTCATCGGACACTATGACCCATCTTGAACTCTATAGAGCTTTTCCCAATGTGAGAGGTATTGTTCACACTCATTCACCTTGGGCAACAAGTTTTGCCCAAGCAGGCATAGCAATTAAGCCCTTTGGAACCACCCATGCAGATTATTTCTATGGTGAAATTCCTTGTACAAGGCTTATGAATGAATCAGAAGTTGTTAATGATTATGAGAAAAACACCGGCATAGTTATTGCAGAGACCTTCCAAACTCTTAACCCTGATTACATTCCTGCTGTGTTGGTGAATGAGCACGGGCCTTTTACTTGGGGGTCAAGTCCGAAGGATGCAGTTTATCACGCTGTTGTTCTTGAAGAAGTTGCTAAGATGGCTCATAGAACTATGGCTCTTAAGGTAGACCAAAAACCAATGCAACAATTGCTTCTTGATAAGCATTTTCTTAGAAAACATGGACCTAGTGCCTACTATGGTCAGTAATTAAGACTTGCCACATCCTATTGTATGCTATATCATTCTTGTAGATGATTGCAAATTAATAGGAGGTGTTTTTATGAAGAGGAAAGAAAAAGCGGTAACAGATATTAAGGCTATTGAAGAGATAATAAGTAAAGCCAAGGTGTGTAGACTTGCAATGTCACTTGATGATCAACCCTACCTTGTACCTCTTAATTTTGGTTATAAAAATAAGACCCTATATTTTCACTGCGCCAATACGGGCCTTAAGCTAGATATTCTTAAAAAAGAATCCCAAAGTATGTTTTGAAATGGATGTAAGTCATAAATTAGTTGAAGGGAAAAACCCATGTGCTTATACTATGACCTTTGAGAGTGTTATTGGTAATGGCACCGCAAGGATAATCACTGATAAGTCTAAAAAAAATAGATGCACTTAACATTCTTATGGGACAGTATACCAAAGCGAAAGATTTTGATTATGTTGAGAAGGCACTTGCAAAGGTAACCATCATTCAAGTTAGGGTTGATACTATGACAGGAAAGTCCTCCTACCTCTAAAGGCTGTCCCTTAGTGTGATTTCTACAGGAATTAGGGATTCAGTCATTTTCTCAAGGGAAGTGTCATGTAATGCTTCGAGATTCCTTAGACACTTAAGGGCTAGAAGGTCAATTGAGAGGGTAACAGTGGATAACTTTGGCTGAATATATTCTCCAATTGGGCTGTTGTCAAAACCGATTATGGCTATGTCAACAGGAATTGATAGTCCAAGTTCTCTACAAGCTCTATAGACACCAAAAGCCATCATATCATTGGCGCAAAAGATGGCATCCACTTTGTTTTTTTTGAGGTAATTGAAGGCAAGGTTGTGTGCTTGTTGTTCAGAGAAATTCGCATATAGTATTAGGTCATTATCAATAGGGGCTTTTGCATTCTCCAGGGCTTTTAAGTAACCATCCAGCCTCTGTCTACCTGAATATTTAGATTGGTCTCCGGCCATATGTAATATTCGCTTATAGCCTCTTGCGCATAATAGTTTTGTGGCATCAAATGCCCCTTGAGTATTGGCGAAGTTCACACAAATCAAATGAGGCGATTCTTCAAATAGATGTTCCGGCATGTCAATTAGGACAGATGGGATGTCTATTTTTTGTAGTTCTTTTACTTGCTGATCTTCGAGTGTGGCACCAATAATTATGGCATTACCAATAGAGTGGTTTTTGTGGAGTTGACGGATTTTTGAGAATTCATCTATGGATGTAATAATGGTTACCAATACATCCTTATTAAAAGCTTTGGCATGGTCAATTAGGTAGGTTGTGAAGTGGGAGAAGTAATCTGAGTGACTGATTCTATGGGTTGATACATATTGGTTAATATCAACGATAAAGAGGCCAATGGTTGTCACAGGCGCACCTGCAAGACGTCTTGCAGACTCGCTTGCTACAAATCCGTGTTCTAACATAATGGCTTGTATTTTCTCTCTTGTTTCTTCTTTGACATAACCGGAATTGTTCATGACCCTTGATACGGTGGCTCTTGAGACACCAGCTAGTTTAGCGATTTGTTCACTATTCATAGATTTACCTCTTTGCTATCGGCTTATTGTTTGTCCTAAACAAATCATATCGAAAGACATAAGTAAAGTCAATTGAAACCACACAGATGCCAAGAAGGGTTGTAATGCCCCCTAGGATGGCAAGAGGCATAAGTACTTCACCTAAAAAGATAAATGATAGCAGTGTAGAGCTTATTGGCATGAATCCTGTGAAACCAGCTGCAACACTCGCTTTGACTTTTGCTATACCCATAAACCAGCATACATAAGCCAGTACGGTACAAAATAAGCCGTAGTATGAGATAGCAAGCCATGGGCCTATGCCAAAGCTAAGTGTCCCAATGGATTTTAACTCAATAAAACCAAGTGGCATGAACATAAGCGTTGAAAAGCCAATGATGTATGTAGTACAAGTGAAGGGTCGGCCCTTAAAAGACAACTTTTTTCTAAGAATGGAAAAAAAACTTTCACCAATAACGGCCATTAGTATAAGGCTGTTGCCAATTACGTTGCCTGAAAGCTCAATTGGATTTTGACTAGCTAATAAGTCACCTATATTAATTAAGACTATGCCAAAAACACATAAGAGTATGCCTAAAATGACAGGTGTACTTAAGCCCTCTTTTAGAAAAACAACAGAGAGTATAGCCAACATTGCTGGTGCAGTGCTGGTAATCATGCCACCTTCCATTGCTGTTGTATACTTTAATCCTTCTAGTAAGAATATCCGAAATAAAAAACATACCACATAAAGCCTGGGCAAAGAGAATGAGTATATCCCTTTTGGCCAAATGAACTTTAAAGGGATTGCCTTCTAGTATCCAAGTTATGGGAATAATAAAAATAAGGCTATGGTCAGGCACAATAGCTGTGACAGGAAAATGGGTAGATATGTCATTAAGACTTTTCCGGACACAACAGAGCTACCAGCCAAGACCATGCCCATTGCTAACAATATATATGAGTGTTTAAGTTTTGACATAAGACCTCCAAAATTGTGGGTTAAAAACTTGTGTGCTATAATCATAACAGAGTGAAGTGGTATGTCATATGACCAATTATATGAAAAAAATTATAATACCAATTACTTTTTGTGCTAACGACTACTTAAATGCGTTATAAGTGGAGGAAAAATGTTTGTTACGATAGATAGAAATGATAAGCTGCCCCTGACGAAACAGTTATACAATCAAATGAGAGAATTGATTATGTCAGGGCAACTTGAAAAAGATAAGAGAATACCATCGAGCAGACAACTTGCTTATGAGTTAAAATTATCAAGGGTTGTTGTTGTTGAAGTTTATGAGCAGTTACTTGCTGAAGGGTACCTCTATTCAAAAAGTGGTGCTGGAACCTTTGTGATGGGCATTGAAGGGCCTAGAAAGCCTTGTGTGGAGCGTGAAGTGGCGCCGGTTGATTTTGTTCCGACTGGAAATCCTCGAGATAGTCTTAGAACAGTGCCAGAATCCAGTATTGTTGATATGCGAACAGGCGCACCTAATCTAAGTATATTTCCCCTTGATAAATGGGGGAAAATCTATAGAGATATTTGCCATAGTTTAGTGCCTGAAAGGTTAGACTATTATAAATCTCAAGGCAGTTATGAACTAAGACATCAAATATTGGCTTATTTAAAACGAACGAGAGGTGTTATAGCTGATACTGAACAAGTTGTTATAACTACAGGGGCTGCTCAAGGTTTTACTTTGATTGCTAGAACGATTATATCAGCTGGTGACGATGTGGTTCTAGAAGACCCCATAAACAACGATATTTACGAAATGCTTGCAACAACTGGTGCTAGGATACATTCAGTTAAGGTTGATGATGAGGGGCTCATGGTAGATCAGATACCTAAAGATATTGTCCCAAAGTTGGTGTTTACTACACCCTCTCACCAATATCCTATGGGTGCCATTATGTCAATCAATAGAAGATTGGCATTAATTGATGTTCTAAAACAATCAGGTGGTTATATCATAGAAGATGATTACGACAGTGCCTATAGATATAAAGGTAGTCCAGTCAGTGCACTTCACAGCTTAGATTCAGAACAAGTCATTTACGCGGGGACATTCAGTAAGCTTCTATTTCCAGCACTTAGAATTGGCTATGTTATATTACCCAGAAAGCTGATTGAACCTTTTAGAAGGGCTAAGCACCTTCAAGATATCCATACACCAATTCTGGAACAATTAACCTTAGCCAGGTTTATAGAAGAAGGATTACTGGAGAGGCATATTAGAAAAGCTAAGAAACACTATGGACTATTGAATGAGTACTTAAATAGAGAAGTATCTAGGTTGTTTGGTGGTGAAGCCAAAATTATTGGGGATGAAGCAGGCATTCACCTAGTTGTTAGATTCAAAAGCTTTGAATTTGATGATGAGGTCCTGAAACAATTATCGAATAAAGGCCTTAGGTTGGCGTCAATGAAAGCTTTAACTATTTATCCTTCTATACATAAAAAAGAAGTGATGCTTGGTTATGGACATTTAAGTAAGGAGTCCATAAAACAAGGCATCACCATTCTTTATAAGTTCTTATACAGTTCCTAATTGGTCTGATTATTAAACAAATAACAAGAGACTTAAAGCCATGACTGCCATACCTGCTACAAGCCCATAGATGGCTAGATGGTGCTCGCCATATTTTTCAGCGGTTGGCAACAATTCATCTAATGAAATGAAAACCATTATTCCGGCCACACTGGCAAAAAGCACGCCGAATACGACATCATTCATGAATGGCATCAATATGAGATAACCAATCAATGCTCCAACGGGCTCGGAAAGTCCTGATAGAAAAGACCATTTAAAAGCCTGTTTCTTACTGCCTGTTGCATAATACAAAGGGACACTGACTGCAATACCTTCAGGGATATTGTGTATTGCTATTGCCACAGCAATAGATATACCTACAGCAGGATCTTGAAGGGCACCAGTAAAGGTTGCTAGTCCTTCGGGGAAGTTGTGAATGGCTATAGCTAAAGCTGAAAACATTCCCATTCTTAGCAAGTCAGCTTTTTTCTTGTCAACGTGATTGTGCTGGATGTTGTCAAGGTCCTCTGATGACGGTGTTTCATGGGGATTTTCAAAACTCGGAACAAATTTATCGATAATGGCTATAACGGCAATACCTCCAAAAAATGAAAGTGTCGTTACCCAGTAACCAAGTCTTGTACCAAGCTCGGCTTGGAGAGCTACATTGGCTTTGACAAATATCTCCACCAAAGAGACATAAATCATTACCCCAGCTGAGAAACCAAGGGCCAGAGACAAGAATTTTGTATTTGTTTTTTTGGCAAAAAATGCGATGGCACTACCTATACCTGTGGCTAAACCTGCAAAGATGGTCAGACCAAAGGCAAATAAGACATTACTATCCATAGAATTGCCCCCTTTCCTAATATGAACCTTTTTTACCTTATAAGCCTGGTGGGCTAAATGATAATGGTTCTTTATTAGGACCATCATATCACAAGGACGTATCAATTGAAAGGTTTATTCGGATAATTCTACTTATTTTTGAAAGGTTTGTGGACAAAGCCTGACAGGAAGTATCTTCTAAGATATAATTAGTAAAGAAGGGCTCTAACATGAGGTGACATACTTAATTGTGATTGGAGTAATCGCCATGGTTTCATGGTATAAAAGTGGTTTGTTCAACAAATGAGATGTAGCAAATCATAGATGAGATGAAGGAGGTAGTTATGCCAAGAACAGAAAAAACAATTTGAAGCGATGAGAAGCAAGAGTAAATCTCACATAACTCAAGTAGCAATGAAGATGTTTGCAAGTAGGGGGTATCACAGTACTTCAATGAATGCCATAGCAAAAAAAGCCGGGATAGCGGTTGGTCTTATTTACAATTATTATTCAAGTAAAGAAGCGCTCATGCAAGAGATTGTGGAATATGCTATGGCTGAGTATAACGACCGAATGCGAGAGATGACAAAAGAAGCGGCCTTACAGCATGATTTGGTGGCTATGATTGAAGCGGCTTACACAGGGATTCAAAGTGAAGTTGAAACATGGTTGTTGTTTATTAGAGCGATGACAGAAGTTAGAGGTGTGGATTTTTCAAAATTAGCAGAAGACTATTATTTTCAAAAACTGGAAGAGGTGGCAGTATATCACTTTCTGGAACAAGGCATTGATGATGCCAAAGATAAGGGTGACATGATCTGTGAATTGGTTTATGGGCTTATTCTTGACTACATTATAAGTGGTGATTTAGACTCCTTACGCCGAACACTGGATAATATGATCAAATTTATTATAACAAAATGGGAAGTGGAGTAAGCCACTTCCCATTACCTAATACTTATTAGTACATTTCTTTGATTTGTGCTTGAAGCTCTTCATTGTCAAGCCATTCATCAAATTCCATCATACGGTCAACAATACCATTTGGTGTTATTTCGATGATACGGTTGGCCACTGTTTGAATAAATCTGTGGTCATGTGATGCAAACAGGACGTTGCCTTTATAGTCAGTTAATCCGTCATTGACAGCTGAAATAGATTCCAAATCCAAGTGGTTGGTTGGTTCGTCTAGAACCTGAACATTGGCACCAGACAACATCATTTTAGACAACATACATCGTACCTTTTCTCCACCCGATAATACATGGGCTTTTTTGAGCGCTTCTTCTCCTGAGAAAAGCATTTTTCCAAGGAAGCCACGGATGTAAGATTCGTCGTCTTCTTTAGAGTATTGTCTTAACCAATCAACAAGGGATAGTTCAACACCGTTGAAGAATTCACTATTATCTTTTGGTAGGTATGCGGTACTTGTTGTTACACCCCACTTATAGCTACCTTCGTCAGGTTCCATCTTACCCATAAGGATTTCAAATAATGTGGTTCTCGCGAGTTCATTATCACTTAAGAACACAATTTTGTCTTCTTTGTTAACGATGAAGTTAACATTATCAAGTATTTTGACACCATCTATGGTTTTACTGATGCCCTCAACTGCTAATATATCTTTTCCAACTTCACGTTCAGGCATAAAACCAACAAATGGGTAACGTCTAGATGATGGTCTTATATCTTCAAGTTGGATTTTATCCAACATCTTCTTACGAGATGTGGCTTGTTTGGCTTTTGAAGCATTGGAAGAAAATCTGGCAATAAAGGCTTTTAGTTCTGCGATTTTTTCTTCTGCTTTACGATTTTGGTCATTCATTAGCCTAGACATGAGCTCGCTTGATTCCTTCCAGAAATCATAGTTACCAACATACATCTTAGCTTTACCAAAGTCTATATCAACAATATGAGTACAAACGTTGTTTAGAAAGTGACGGTCATGAGAGACAACGATTACTGTATTGTCATAGTTAATAAGAAACTCCTCTAGCCACATAATAGATTTGAAATCAAGGTGGTTGGTAGGCTCATCAAGGAGCAATATGTGAGGTGTACCAAACAAAGCTTGAGCAAGGAGTACTTTGACTTTTTGAGCGCCGGTTAAATCCTTCATCAGTTTTTGGTGAATAGATTTTGAAATATCAAGTCCTACAAGTAACTTCTCAGCATCATATTCAGCATCCCAGCCGTTAAGTTCAGCAAATTCAGCTTCTAGTTCGGCTGATTTGACACCATCTTCTTCGGTGAATTCTTCTTTAGCATATAGGGCTTCTTTTTTCATGAATGATGTCATACAATCTTTCATGTCCCATGATAACAGTGTCAAGAACGGTATCTTCATCATGTTTGTAGTGGTCTTGCTTAAGTACAGCGATACGTTCGCCTTTTGTAATGGCTATATCACCTGTATTTGGTTCTAGTTCACCAGATAGTATTTTAAGGAAAGTTGACTTTCCAGAACCGTTGGCGCCTATAACGCCATAGCAATTACCGTGTGTGAATTTTAGATTAATGTCTTTGAATAAGGTCTTGTCGCTGAAACTTAGTCCAACGTTATCAGTTGTTATCATTATTATCCTCCTAGAACTTTCTTATAAAACAAGAAAAAAAACGCATGACTTGTGAACGTCATACGTTAGCTTTAAATCACATCTATAATAGCTTAATTTCTTAAAATAGTCAACATGGCAATTTATTCATCTATTTCGAGGGATTCAAATGGGTTTCCTTCATCTATAGTGTTTTCTTCGAAAGGTTGACCTTCTTCTATGTCTTCAAATGGATCGTCAAATGGGCTTGCTTCATCAAAAGCAAATGGTTCTTGCCATTCTTTATAGGCTCTTATGTCGAAATGTTTTAGTAATAAATTTTGACCATCAACAGTCTCTGAAGTGGGGCACAAAATAGCTAGCGACAAGGCAATGTGTTTGGGGAATTCACCTGAACCACCAGAGACATCTAGGTTTAGAATGCTGTCGCAGTCACTGATTATCAAGGAAGCATGAGGATTATTATCAATATAGTTTGAGAGAACTTCGACCATAATATCATGGTAAACCAATGCAAGAACATCTAGGTAGGCATCGTCATGGACTGGTGTATCAATCATATACTCATCTACATAAGCACCTGATTCCATATACTCATGTGCTTCTAATTCAGCATCAGATAATAGGTCATCTATTGTTGCAAGTCTAGATTCAGCGATGGCTTCAACAGTATAATAATCTGCTAACCAATCACGTTTTTTCTCGGATAATCTTATGTTTGACAAAGAGGTGGTTAAGACTGCTAAACCAAACACCATTAAGACAACCATAAGAATGATGACAAGAATAGAGCTTGATCCGCTTTCTTCTTTTAGTATACTAGGAAATGTTTGTTCTTTCATTGTCAGTTCACCCCTTCCATAAAGTAATGGCTGGTTTTGTAAGAGACAATCATTTCTGTATCATTGTGAACTTCAATGGCTAAATCATATAACGAAGCATTTGACTTTGAAGCTTCTAAGCGACAGGTTAAAACATAATCTCCTTGAGAATCAACTTCAAATGCCTCATTAAATAGGATGCTCCCACTTAAAGTAGGGCCATCTTCACTTAACCAGTTGATCTCTTCAATCATATTGTCTAGGTTACGATAAGCCTTAACAGTTTCAATAACGTTGACAGAAGCATTGCTAGCTTGGTCGGCGATTCTTGAGGCTTCATTCAAGTCATGGGAAGCCACAAAGAGTCTCAAGACAACAACGCTGACGATACTTAGTATGGCTATAGACAAAATAACTTCAATAAGAGTGAAGCCATTTTCCTTGTTTAGGTGTTCTCTATACATATCTATACTCCTCAATAGCTTCTTAATGTGGTCAGTTGTGACATTTCTTTAGTCTGCTTGCCATATAAGTAGGTGACTGTAGTAACTATCTGGCTGCCTTCCGAATTGTAACGGAATTTCACACCTTCAATCTCAATAATCTCAGAGCTTAAATTATGATCAAGGGGGCCGTCCGTATAACATTCCCATAAAATGCCATCTTTATGATAGATATAAGACAAGAGGCCAGTTTCTTCACCAGAGTGTTTTAGAACCAGTACATTGTTGCCTTCAAAATCATTGGTGTTAATAGAAATATGGCCTTCAACATCATTTTGCTTAATACGCATGTTGACATAGGATAAGGCAATACGGATGTTTTCTTCTTGAGTTTTATTGTTAATGATGGTTCTATATGTTTTACTTCCTTGAATAATGAGTACACAGATGGCAGCTGCAAAAAATAATCATCAGCAAGACAACCATTATGGACTCTACAGAAATATTGATTTTTCGTTTGGTCATTGTGTCCTCCAATTGCCTCTAGGGTAGCTGTATGTTTTCATGTACTTTTATCTCTGGCATAATATTCGATGCAAAAACATCATACTCATAGATGTAACGTTCTTCGTCAAGTATAAGGCCGTAGTGCTTTGTTAAGTATGCTAAATCTGGAGGGTATGAACCTTCAGATGCATAACATTGAATGACGTATTTTTCTATTGTATCGCGAGAATTACTTTGATTTAGAGCCTCATTTTTATCACCATAATTTGCCACAGACCCAATTAGTAGGACAAGGGCTATGACAATAAACGGTAGTGTAATGATTTGAGCCCATATAGAGAGACTTGATTTGCTTTTCATCATGACACCTTCCTATCCTATAGAGTTCATGATACCAATGATTGGGAGTATAACCGAAATCAAGATGATACCAACAATAACGGATAAAATAATGATAAGGATTGGTTCTATAACAGTTGTTAACCTCTCAAGTCTAGCATCAGTTTCTTTTTCCATAACATCAGCAGCCTTATCAAGCATTGCATCCATATGACCAGTAGTTTGGGCAACAGAGAAAAGCTTAACCAAAACCCAAGGGAACAAGTCCAAAGACTCAATAACTTTGTCAGCAGATTCCCCTTGATTTAAGGATTTGGCGGCTGTGTCAAGTTTGGCTTCAACATAAGAGTTGTTCATGATTGGTTTGATCATATTCATGCCAATACCCATATTGATACCACTTCGAATCAGTACAGCGAGATTTCTAGAAAATCTGACAGCGGCAAGAGAAGAGGCTATGTCTTTAAAAATTGGAAGGTTGAATTTCATTTTATCAATAGACTGTCGTCCTTTTTTCAGTTGTTCTATAATAGAAGGCAAGAGCGACAATGACAACAATGATGGCAGTAATTATAAGAATATAATTACCGATAAAAAGACTTATACTCATAATGCTCTTGGTCAACATTGGCATTTCACCACCAAGTGAAGTCAAAATCTCATTAAACATAGGTAGAACCTGAAGGACAAGTAACAAAATGACACCAAGCATCAAAACAGATAAAATAATAGGGTATGTTACAGCGGATTTTACCTTAGCTGTGGCTTCGAGTTCACGTTCGTAGGCATCTGCAACTTGGTTTAGGGTGCTTGTTAAATCACCACTTTTCTCTCCTATGTCAACCATGTTGACAATAAAGTCGGTGAATATGTCTTTGTAAGCATTAATGGCTTCGCTGAGCGATTTACCGGAGCGTAAATCATTCAACATACCTTCGATAACTACAACAAGGGCATTATTGTCCGATTTTTTCTTTGATCATATCAAGGCCTTCATACAAAGATACATCAGAATCGATGACCAATGCCAACTGCCTAGTAAATATGATGATTTCTTCTTTTGGTATTTTCTTTATTTTAGCCAAAATACTGCCTCCCTACAAATTGTTTAGATAAGTGTCAAAAAGTTGAATGTCGCTGGAACGTAGTCTAGCTTCATCAGTTTCTATAAGTCCATCTTTGCATAACATAGCAAGATTTCTCTCGAGAGAGCGCATGCCTTGGCTCATTCCATTTTGTATCAGATTGTTAATCTGATAGTGCTTGCCTTCTCTAATGAGATTACGTACAGCAGGAGTGACTGTCATAACTTCTGATGCAAGCACCAATCCATTATGATCTGCACGTGGCACAAGTTGTTGTGAAATGACCCCTTCAAGTACTGTTGCCAATTGGCTTTTGACTTGGTTTTGTTGTTCGGTTGGAAAAGCATCAAGAATCCTATCTATCGCTTTAACAGCCCCATTGGTATGGAGTGTGGATAAAACAAGGTGGCCAGTTTCAGCAGCCGTAAGGGCTATTGAAATTGTATCCATATCTCGCATTTCCCCTAACATAATAACGTCAGGATCTTCTCTTAGGGCACCGCGTAGAGCATCAGAGAAGGAGAGTGCGTCACCACCAATTTCTTTTTGGGTCACCATACTTTTTGCATGGCGATGCAAGTATTCAACAGGGTCTTCTATGGTAGTAATATGATAGTTGTAACGTTCATTAATCATTTTGATCATGCTGGCTAAGGTTGTAGATTTACCACTACCTGTAGCGCCAGTAATTAGTACCAAACCTTTTGTCTTATCTAAGAATTCAGACGTGACATCTGGTAAACCAAGGCCTTCAAGGTTGGGGATTTCTAGTGGCAGCGATCTAATTGCCAGGGCATAGGTGCCTCTTTGCAAGTAGAAATTACACCTGAAGCGACCCAAATCTCTTTTGGAATAAGATAGGTCCATAGATTTTTTTTGATCAAGCATAATAAGTTGGTTGTCATCAAGGTATAACTTGACAATCTGTCTCATTGTTTCTGGTTTGATAACATCCGTGCCTTCTATTGCTTTAAGTTTAGAATTTGTGCGCATTAGAGGGCGGCTTCCTACACATAAATGCAGGTCGGTCGCCCTGTTTTCCATTGTTTGTTCGAGTAGATGGTCCATATACTCATTATAGTTTTCAATACTCATAACTTGTGCTATAATCCTCTCTGTTTTTTTCGAATGTATAGCTGCGTCGCTTTCTATACATGTAACTGTCATAAGTTGTATCGACCACAACCCATGACTCAGAATCTACCATGTACACTTCGTTCCAAGCGTGGTAAACATCTGTAAAACTACAATAGCCTTTTATTAGTTTTGATGGAATTCCTTGACTTCTTAGCATAGCAGATAGTAGTACAGAGTAGTCATAACATATACCTGTACTCTCATCTAGAATTATATCGATGTCAGGGACGTAGTCGTACGTAAGTGTGGTGATTTTTTTGATAATCATATGTGATATTCTCTACGACATAATCATACAATACCTTTATCACTTCATCATTTGATAAAGTAATGGCATCAAATTCATTCTTAGGGACATTAGTGCGTCCTTCAAAAAACTTGGCCATCTTGTAATCAAATAATAGGGACTGAGCCTTTTGAATGGCTATGTCTTCCTTGGTCCAAAGTACCTGTTGCATTGATGTAAGATAAACAATCAATGGGTCATCAAGGTAAACACTACCTGATGTGGAGAATACTTTGCGGTATTTGGTGCCACTGGTGTTCTCATAGATTTGTAAACTATAATTACCATTACCTAATTGGAGAGGGAATGATTCATAGTCATCACGGTCGAGTATATTGTAGATATACCTATTACCGTCTAAATCAACAATCAACTTTACCTTTTTGGTCTTGCTGTCACTATATAGAACATCAACTAGACCCTTTAATTTTCTTGTAAAATCAATGTCTTTTGTCATTAAGGTATTCTCATGAACCAAAGTGAATGAATAGTCTACCCCTCTTATTATCTCTTCAGCCATTGCCGGGTTCCAATTAATTGCAGTTATTAGTGCGATTGTCATTAGAATAGGTATGAGCTTAAGTGATTTCATGGTAGCACCTCCAGTATATTGAAGGTTCACTTTGAATATCTTAAATATATTACTCTTTTATTATACTCTTTAATGGTCTTACTTGACAAATATTTTTATGGATGTATAATTATCACAACACAAATGCTTAGACAGGAACAAGTAGAGTGTCAATAAAGTCTTTATAGAGAGTTGCCGGTTCCTTCGACCGTTATATCGCTAGAGTATAAGCATTAGCCGTACTTGAAAGGTCATAGCTGTGAAGTTATGATAAAAAGAGGTGGTACCACGAGATATTATGCTCGTCCTCTATCCAATAGGATAGAAGACGGGCTTTTTTATTGCCCGCCACTCAATCTAATGTCATTCTTAGTAAGACATAAGCTTGTTGAGAGTAAATCAGAAGTCAGACGACTGGTCAAGCAAAAAGGCATCTCTATTAATACACATAAGATATTAGAGGCTGAAATAATGGACTAGGTCAGGGAGATGTGATAAAAATAGGGAAGAAAAGGTTCTTTCAAGTGGTGAAAATAGATTAATATTGCAATGTGTGATATTATTGAAGTGGGAGGTGGTGTTATGACGTCATTTGGACATCGTCTGAAAATTGCGAGGAAGAATTTGAAGATGAATCAAAAAAGCCTTAGGAGATGCTATAGGTGTTGGACAAACAACGATAGCCAATTATGAAAAGGGCCTTAGGTTTCCAACAGGAGAACTTCTCAAGCAACTGGGAGAAGTGTTGAATGTATCTTTAGATGAATTAATGAACCACAAAGTGGTCAAACTAAATAAATTTGGCTTTGCAGTAAACAATATAAGCAATGGTGGTAATATGAGTGAGGCTAGAAAAGTGTTTCAAAAAGCCTTGATTGATGGCCAAGAGCAAAAAGCGTTGGCATTGATATGGAGTCTTGAACCAGATAGTGATAATATAAGGTTTATCTATGAAGAAGTTTTGATGAAGAGTCTGGTTGCTATTGGTGAGTTGTGGGCAGATAATGTTATTGATGTAGCAACAGAACATTTTGCGTCTTCAGTTTGTCATAAGACTATTGCCATGCTTTCAACAATTACTATGACTGCATCAAAGGGGTCGAAGAAAGCGGTATGTATGTCCCTTAGCTCTGAGTCCCATACGATTGGTGTTAGGATGGTATCTGAATACCTTAATTTGATTGGTGTTACTTCCTATTATTTGGGAACAACAGTACCAACAACAAGCTTGATAGATATGCTTATTAGAGAGTCCATAGATATTTTGGCAATATCTGTAACGATGTCTTATCATATAGACGGCCTCAAAAATCTTATAAGAGCCATAAAAAGTGAAGCTAAGCTTAGTGATCTTGCAATTGTTCTTGGTGGACAAGCTTTGAGTGGTGATGATGTTAGAATAGAAGATTTTAGAGATTATAGTGATGAACTAATAGATATTGCAAAGAACCTTAAGGATATAGAAAAGTATGTAGACCAGATATCATAACATGAAAAAAGACCGTGAATCCACGGTCTTTTGTTTGGTCTTATAAGCAATTAAACTTTACATACATTTGCAGCTTGTGGACCTTTGGCACCTTCACTAATTTCAAACTCTACAGAATCACCTTCATCAAGTGATTTGAAACCGTCAGTTTGGATAGCTGAGAAGTGGCAGAAGACATCTTCGCCAGCTTCAGTTGAAATAAAACCGAACCCTTTTTTTGCATCAAACCATTTTACAGTACCGTTTTGCATAAGTTTTCCTCCTAGAAAAAAAATAATGTTTTGTTGACATTGCATCTGCCTATACAAGCATATTACTATTTCTCTAGTCCGTAAAACCCACCTCACGATACCAAAAGAACCCATAAAAGCTTTTATCCCGCATAGCACAAATCAACTGCAACTATAAGAATATCATAGGAAAGTGTAGAAGTCAATAAAATAGAGGATTTCAATAGGTAAATTAACCACAAATTCATAGGAATTACTATTATTTTTGGTTAATTTTATGAAAACCATAGGAAGGGTAGACTAACTCACGAAATGAAGACAACTTGACAATGATTCTCAAAATGAGTAGGATTGAATTAGAAGCAAAGTAATGCCAGATGGATGTGAGGAAAGGAAGGTGCAGATTATGAAACAAAAGAATATCGTGATTACCGGTGCCAATTCAGGAATAGGAAAGGCCATTTCCTTACGCCTTGCAAGAGAAGGGGTTAATGTTATCATGGTTTGTCGTGATGCCCTAAGGGGTCAAGCTGCAAAAGATGAAATAAAGGAAGCGTCTGGTTCGTCGTCAATTCAACTATATATTGCGGATTTATCCTCTATTGAATCCATAAAAACATTAGGAAATGACTTGTGTAGTGACTTTGATAAAATTGATGTGCTCATCAACAATGCAGGTGTTATATCTCCCAAAAGACAGGTGACGGTTGATGGGCTAGAGAATCAGTTTGCTGTGAACTATATTGCACCTCTTGTTTTGTCAACCCTACTGAAAACCAAGTTGGCCTTAAGTGACGATGGTAGAATTATTAACGTATCATCTGGTGCCCACAAAGCGGGAAAGCTCTACCTTGATGATTTGCAATTAAAAGATAATTATAGGGCTTTTAGAGCCTATGGACAATCGAAGTTGGCAGTGACAATGCTGACTATGTTACAGGCTAAAGTTTATAAAAATCTTGGGATATCTGTCAACTGCTTTCACCCTGGAGCTGTAGGTACCAGTATTAGTGTTGACAGGGATACAGAGTCGAGACTGAGGCTAATGAAGTGGTTAAGTATATTTATGTTAACACCGGATGAAGGGGCAATCACAGCCATTCATTTGGCTCTAAATAAATCACTTGAACACTCGACTGGAGGATATTACTACAAAAATAAGTTGGCTAAGACAAACCAGAAGGTAGAAGACGAGTTACTAAAACAGCAACTGCTTAAGAAAACCTTCGACCTATTACGTCCCTTTGGTATCAGTGAATTGTAATAGTTTTTGACGTTAAAATTTTTCCCTATAGACGAAAAAGGCTGAGTGTGATATGATTGTCTAAAATGTGTCAAGAATCCTTGTAAATTAAGGTGTGACGATTAATGGTTTGAAGAGGGAAGGTCATAATTTTTATGTTAGAAAATGTGCACAACTATACAAGAGATGTTGATGATATATTTGAAGAAATGCTTCAAAAAGATGGTTACGAGCTGAACCATGTTATTATTAAACCAGGCAAAGTCTTCCCCACACATCCAACAGATGCCAATGTCACAATCATAATTGTGAAGGGTGTATTATCGCTGGGTATTGATAAAGAAGAGATGGTCTCTTACTCGAGTGGTCAAATTATTGAGGTTGGAAAAGGAACGGTATCAACGCTGGGTAATACTTCGAATGAAGTTGTAGAAGTCTTTGTAATAAAGTCAAATAGAGATAAGTAGAAGACATTAATAAGATAGAAAGTTAGGAGACAAAATGGCTAAAGTGAGAAAGATTTCATCGGATGAGGAGATAAAAATATTTTCGGACCCTTATCGAATGAAAATTATTAATGCATATATTAAGGCTGGGAAAGCTCTTACAGTAAAAGGTGTAGCTGATTTAATGGGAGAGGTTCCAGCAAAAGTACACTATCATGTCAAAAAATTATTGTCAATTGACATACTTGTACTAGATCATACTGAAGTGATTAATGGCATCACTGCAAAATACTATAAATTAACAACAGAGAACTTCAGTGTGGCCTATGAGAACACCCCATCTGGAGGTTCCTTGTTTGATTCAACAACGAACATGCTGATCAGTGTTATTGATGAATTCAAAAATGATATCATCAATAGTGCAAGTTACATAAAGTCTCATGAAGAGGTTGTTAACGTACCTCGTAAAGGATTTATTACTAAGGAATCATTGCACCTTGATGAAGAGAATTATGAAGCCTTTCATGAGGAAATGAGACTCTTATACCAAAAATACCGTTCTTCAAATGTAGCTCCCGATTCAGGTGAGGACACATATGATTTCTTTGTCGGATGGGTCAGAAAGTTCTAACCCATCTTTAGGATTATAATGGTAGTGTAGCTTGTATTAACCAAGTAAGAGTAGGACCGTCAACATAGTTAGAAAGTTTCTGATAGACCTCTTGATGATAAGAATTGAGCCAATCTATTTCCTTATCATTTAGTAGGTCTTTTTTGATGCAACGTTTATCTATTGGACAATAAGAAATTGTCTCAAAGCCAAGGAAGGTTCCGTGGTCATTGGTGGCGATTTCATTAACAACAATGACATTCTCTGTTCTTATGCCATGTTTGTTTTTTTTTGTAAATACCCGGTTCATTGGTTAGAACCATACCAGGTTTTAAGACAAATTGATTATGGTTCATGCGTATTCTTGATGGTCCTTCATGGACGCCTAGAACGTAGCCTATACTGTGGCCAGTGCCCGACTTATAATCTATGAGGGCTTCCCAAATGGGTTGCCTAGCAATGGCGTCTATATTGGTGCCTGTACAACCACTCAAAAACACTAATCTGTCTAAGGCAATATGACCCTTAAGAACAAGGGTGAAGTCTGTTTTTTCTTCTTCGGTAAGGTCACCTACGGCAATTGTTCGTGTGATATCTGTAGTGCCATCATAATACTGGCCTCCTGAATCAATTAAGAATAGACCTTTGGTCTGTATGGTAACTGGTGAGGATTCATCTGCACTGTAATGCATCATTGCAGCATTTCCTGCATAGGCTGGAATGGTCTCAAAACTTGCTTCTATATAAAAGTCACCATTAGTCCTAAATGATGTGAGCATATGGCTAGCATCAATCTCTGTAATGCCATTTTCTATATTTTCATCCATCCAATGTAGAAATTTAATCATTGCCACACCATCTCTAATGTGAGCTTTTCTAAGGTTATCAAGTTCGACATCGCTAAAGCAGGCTTTTGTTTCGTAGACATAGTCCATAACATTCTTCTTTATTGTTGTTGCGGGTAATGACTCTACCATGAGGCAGTTGACTTTTGTTGGGTCATAAGCCATGCTTTCTGTTTCAAGTTTGCTTAGGCTGTTATAGAACTCGTCATAGTCTTTAAGTGTAACACCATTCGTTTTTTAAGGTGTTTTGTGACTCATGATCAAATTTGTGTATATTCGTATACAGCATTGCTTCTGTTGGCGTAATTAAACAGTAGGCATAAACAACAGGCGTATACGCAACATCATTACCCCTAATGTTAAATAGCCAAGCAATATCATTTAGGCTAGCTAGCATATAACTAGCTGCACCATCACCTAACATCTTAGATCTTATTAACTCAATTTTTTCTTTTGCAGATTGGCCAGCAAACTCTATTGGGTGTATCAATGCTTTATTGGTTGGATATTCCGGTCGTTTTGTCCATAAATCATTCATAAGATCCACATTGGTATGATAGGCTACATCCAATTGTGATAAACTATTCTTAAGATCCAAGCTTTCCCTTGATGACATAAGCCTGCCATCAAAAGCCACGACAACCTTATGGTTGAGTGCGGATAGTGTTGATAGAATCCATTCATCCATAGTGGGCAAGCCTACGATGCCTTGCTTCAATAGCTTGAAGCCAGAACCTTCTAGTTCTCTTGTTGCTTGTATGAAATATCGGCCATCAGTGTATAAGACAGCGTCTTCATGGGTTATGAGAGCGATGCCAGCAGAACCTGTAAAACCAGTTAAGTGTTGTCTTGATTTGAAACGATCAGCAACATACTCGCTTAGGTGGGGGTCACTACTTGGTACAATATATAAATCTATCTTACTCTTTTTCATTAATAGTCTGAGTTGTGAAAGGGGATTACTTCCTTGGTTAGCCATTGTGCTTCCTCCTATAATACCTAGTTCAATTTTGACATTAAATTTATTTTAACATATAATGTTGTAGCATAAAAGGAGGAGAATTATGTTAGCTAAATTGATAGAAAGTGGTTTTGGCAATGAGGAAGATTATAACTGTGCTGAAAAGATATTATATGGCAGTAACCAAGTATATGATTTAGGCATATCATCAAAATCTTTAAAAATGTGCGCGGCTTTTGGTGGTGGTATGGCAATTGAAGACAAGTGTGGTGTGATTACAGCTGGTCTTATGGTTCTAGGCCTTTTGTTCACAGAGACTGTAGCTCATCAAAGTGAAGCTCTAAAGCCAATTGCACTTGAGTTCATGAATAAGTATGAGACGTCTATGGGTAGCATTGATTGTGGCCCCCTAAAGAATAATCACAGGGATGACCAATCGGGCTGTTACAAAGTCATTCTTGAAGGGGCAAAGGTTCTTGATGAGGTCATTGCTAGTCATAAGTTCTAGGTATTTAGGACCACATATGGCACATTAGGCTAATTACTTGAAAATTACATTTTATAGCGCCATAATATAGATAGGGTTATTGGAGGGGTGGTAGGTGGACTATGACCAAAAACCGTGATTTCTCCAAATATTGTGACCATTTTTATAGTGAGCAACTAAGAGACTCGAGGGTAGGTGCATTGATTGTTGTCAGTGCATTTATGCTTCTTTTTGTATGCAGATTTAATGTTGATTAAGTATCTAGTGCCG